>JACKZZ010014288.1_pt1 | contig 45249 bp, 57 predicted proteins | sample 8027871 | NCBI WGS metagenome assembly JACKZZ01 (sample SAMN15724774, study PRJNA655200) | protist metagenome | isolation source: fluorescence activated cell sorting (FACS) single amplified genomes of... | place: USA: West Boothbay Harbor, Gulf of Maine | collected 2000-07-19
CATTTTAAATGGAAAGGAGAAACTCCTAAACCTAACATAAAAATTATCCATTTATTATCACAACCCGATGATGAAAGAGAACAAAGATCAATAGAATCTATCAGCAAACTAGGTGAGCGTCAAGGTATAGAATATACCCAAGTAATAAACCAACCATATTCAGGTTTACTCCCAGTAGAAACTTGTAATAGACCTAATGATCTTCAAACTGAACCGGGTTATTATAAATTATCTTATGGACATTATGGCTGTTTTAAAGCACATACAGATGCAATAATTTCTTGCCCCCCGGATGATAATACAGTATACTTATTTTTTGAATGTGATGCTTTATTATTAATCGATACTGAAGAATTTATAAATAAATTACATGAAGCTATTGAAATATCTAAAGATAAAAAATACACTTTCTTTAGCTTTGCCCACAACTATGAAGTATTTAATGAATATAAAAATCACTTAGATGCTGGTATGTTTACAGATGCTCATGCTTATTTAATTATGGGAAGTAAAATTAATAAAGTCCACAATGTAATAAAAGATTCAAAATGGGATGCTTTTGATTTATGGGTAACTAATAATTTTAGAAATGATCCAAAAGGATTTTTTAAAGAACCTTTGGTTTTTCAAGCAAAGGGTCATAGTTTAATAGATAATAAAATAAGTGAAACTAATATTAAAGGTGATAAAAAAATATGAAAATTTGTCAAGTTGATCCGGGTTGTGGTATTTCAATCCCACCTAAAAGTTGGGGGGCTATTGAAAAAATTGTATGGGAATTTAAATGCAATCAAGAAAAATTAGGCCATGAAGTCCATATTAGAATGGCCTCAGATATTGTCCTAGGAGAATTTGATGTTATTCATTGCCATGTAGCAAATTTAGCGATAGATTTAAAAAATAGGGGCATTCCCTACATTTACCAACTACATGACCACCATGCTTACCATTATGGTAAAGATTCTTTTGTATTTAAAGAAAATATGGAAGCTATAGAAGGATCTCTTATATCACTAATGCCCGCTAAATTTTTAGTTGATTATTTTAATACCCCTAAATGTAAATATTTTGCCCATGGGGTTAATACAGATTATTATTACCCTAATCCAGATTTACCTCCCCAAGGAGATTTGTTAATGGTGGCTAATAATGGTTTAGCTAATGATCCAACATTTGATAGAAAAGGTTTTAATTTTGGTGTAGGTTTATCCTCATTATTAGGTAAAAAAATTACGATTGCAGGCCCATCAAATAATAGACATTGGTTAAATGCTAATCTTTGGGTGTTAAATAATCCATTAATAACTTTTATTTTTGACCCCACCCCAGAAAAAGTAAGAGAATTATATCAAACTCATGAAGTTTTTATTCACCCTTCTATGTTAGAAGCAGGCCATCCAAACTTAACATTATTAGAAGCAGCTGCGTGTGGTATGCCTATTATTGGGTGGATTGAACATGCCACTGATTTTCATGGGTTATGGAGAGCTCCTAGAGATATTTTAGATATGAAAACTGGTTATAAAGATATACAAAATAATAAAGATAGATATATTCAAAATTCACTGAGTACAGCTAAAGAATTATCTTGGTATAATAGAAGTAAAGATATTTTAGAAATTTATCAACAATTCATATGAAAAAAGTTTTAATAAAAGAGTATAATAATTTAAAAAATTTAAAATTAAGATCTATAGAAGGAGATTATACTTTTAAAGTAAATTTTATAAATGGTTGCACCCTAGAGATTTTAGGTGAAAAACCTGGAAAATTTAAAGTTCAATTTATAAATCAAGATAATAATTCCACAGTTTATGAAAGTGAAATTTCAAATAATATGTGGTGCAAATCCAATAAAAAATATTATCTGAATTACTTAATCCAGGTTATTAATTTAGAAAATAATGAAATAATATTTAAACATATTTTTAATGCTGAAGGTAAAAAAGTTTATATTCATTTAGATTCCAATGCCATCGGCGATACATTAGCATGGTTTCCTTATATAGAAGAATTTAGAAAAAACCACAAATGCCAGGTTATATGTTCAACTTTCCATAATAGTTGGTTTGATTTAAGTTATCCTGAAATAGAATTTATTAAACCTGGAACTGAAGTAATGGATTTATATGCTATGTATACTGTTGGGTGGCATTATAATGAAGATAACACAATAAATACTGATTGCAATCCTCAAGATTTTAAAAAGTATAGCTTACAGGAATGTAGTGCTGATATTTTAGGGGTAGATTACAATGAAATAAAGCCTAATTTAACATTTAAAAATACTGGTACTACCATTGATGGAAAATATGTAGTAATAGCCCCCCATGGTTCATCTCATGCTAAATATTGGAATTATCCTGGTGGTTGGCAAGTTATAATTGATTATTTAAATGGCGAAGGATATAAAGTTGTAATGATTACTAAAGAACCCTTAGGTGATGAATGGCATGATTCTAAATTAGGGGGCACATTAACAGGGGTAATTGATAAAACTGGGGATTATTCTTTAGCTGATAGAGCTAATGATATGATGAATGCTGAATTTTTTATAGGCATAGGTAGTGGTTTAAGTTGGTTAAATTGGGCATTAAATAAAAAAACAATCCTAATATCAGGATTTAGTGCCCCCTTTAGTGAATTTAAAGATTGTGAAAGAGTATTTACCCCATTTTCTGATGCTTGTAATAGTTGTTATAATAAAGTAAGATTAGATGCTGGTGATTGGGAATGGTGTCCTGAATATAAAGATACTAATAGACAGTTTGAATGTACAAAAACCATCAACCCCACAATGATTATTAAATCTATTGAAAGAGTAAAAAATAGTTGATATTTATAACTAAAATAATTATATAATATGGCATTACAATTTACAAATACGGGAGTAGTAACAGGGCAACCTGTAGAAGCATCCCAAATTTCCCAATCGTTTGATGCATTTACAGGAGTAGAAGCTTATGATATCACAGTATCAGGTTCTTTAACAGTAAATGGGTCAAAAGTTACAGGAAGTTCAATACCCCCAGTAACATCCGTAACAGGCACATCCCCTATTGTTTCATCAGGAGGTACTACCCCAGCTATTAGTTTAGCTAATACAACGGTAACAGCTGGTGTTTATACTAATACGGACTTAACTGTAGATGCACAAGGTAGAATAACAGCTGCGGCAAGTGGAACTGGTGGTGGTGGTAGTGGAACAGTAACAGAAGTTACAACAAACTCTCCTTTATCTGTAACTAGCGGTACAACAACCCCAGACTTAACAATATCCCAAGCTACAACATCAGTTAATGGATATTTAAGCTCAACTGATTGGAATACATTTAATAGTAAAACCTCCAATGTTGGTACAGTTACAGGTGTAACTGGAACTGCCCCTGTAGTTTCTTCTGGAGGTGCCTCACCTGCTATATCAATGGCAGCTGCTACTACATCAGTTAATGGTTATTTAACTTCAACTAATTGGAATACATTTAATGATAAAATTGGAGGGGGTATTGCAGCAGGTCAAGTTGCTTATGGAGATTCAACCTCAGATACAATTAAAGGAGAAACAGCATTTTCATATGATGAAGGAGTTGATACTTTATCTGCAGGAGTTTTTTCTGGTCAATATGAAGGATTTGTTGGTATAGTTCCAGGAACACCTGATTCAGCAATCCGAACCCCATTAAGATTATTAGTAGGTTCAGCTCAACTATCAGGAGGAATTGTTAACGTTCGATCATTCCAATCTACAATTAGTGGTAATACTTTAGGTCAAAATTTATTTGTAACTATATGTGCCACTGCCTCACCACAAAATGGTGTAGATATTACATGTTCATCATTAGTTAGTGGTGTATTAACATTTGAAAGTTCTGGGGGGTCTGGTAGTGAATTCATTATGTTTCATATTTGGTATGCAGATGCTTAATATATAATAATTTTTAAAAAATAATATAATATTTATAATAAGATGGAAAAAAAAGTTTTAACAAAAGAAGAAATTACAAGTTTAAAATCATTAAAAGAACAATTTAAAAAACTCACTGAAATTATAGGAGAAACAGAAGTTCAAGTAATGAATTTAAACTTAAGAAAAGAACAATTATTAATTAATTTTAAACAAATCCAACAACAAGAATTAGTCTTAGCTAAAGAATTAGAAGATAAGTACGGTGAAGGAACTATTTCTTTAGAATCTGGCGAATTTTTACCAAATAAATAGACTTTTGAATAATTTTAATATATTTATCATAAAACAAACATAAAATGGCAGAAACATTATTATCACCCGGTGTCTTAGCAAGAGAAAACGACCAATCCCAAATAACAGCTCAACCTATACAAGCAGGGGGTGCTATTATAGGACCTACAGTATTAGGTCAAGTAAATATCCCAAAATTAGTAACAACTTATAGTGAGTATTTAGCTCAATATGGAAGTACTTTTCAAAGTGGATCGGATGAATTTAGTTTTTTAACTTCAGTATCAGCATTTAACTATTTCCAAAATGGAGGTACTTCATTAATTGTAACTAGAGTTGCTTCTGGATCATTTAGTCCAGCAACTTCTTCATTTATAGAAGGTAATACTGGTTTAAATGGTGGAGTTGGAACATTTACAGAAAATGCATTTGATTTAGCAACAGCAACCCCGGGCACAGTTTCAGGTGTTTCCGGAACTGCAAGTTCAACAGGTGCAGGAGCAACTTTTGATATTGTAATAACTGATGATACTACAATTGATTCAATTACAGTAGTATCTACAGGTTCAGGGTACGCAGTAGGTGAAACAATTACAGTCCCAACAGCTTCATTAGGAGCTACAGTAAGTGGAGGTACAGATTTAATTCTTACTTTAGCATCAACAAATATCCAAACATCAACTGATATTTTCACATTAGAAACACTTGCAGAGGGAACAATTTGTAACAGTACTTCAACAGAAGGTGCTAATGGGGTATTACCATCAGGTTCTATAAATAACTTAAGATGGGAAATTTCTTCTCCAAATACATCAAGAGGTGTATTTTCAGTAATTATTAGACAAGGTAATGATACAACAAAATCAAAATCAGTAGTAGAATCATTTACTAACGTTTCTTTAGATCCAAAAGCACCTAACTATATTGCTAGAATAATTGGAGATTCAACTCAAACTTTACAAGGAGCAGGTACATCAGATCCATATTTACAATCAGTTGGAAACTATCCAAATGCTTCAAGATATGTAAGAGTAAAATCAGTAAATGTTAAAACCCCAGATTATTTTAACAACGCAGGTGTTCCTAACCCAGCATATACAGGATCAATTCCAGTTGCTCAAAGTGGTTCATTTGGAGATGCTGTAGGTAATATTGTAAGCTCTACAGGAGGAGATAATTTTAATGAAAATATAAATAACACAAATTCACAAGGATTAGTAGGTGGTGATTACACGGATGCAATTAATTTATTAGCAAATGCTGATGAATATCAGTATAATGTAATATCAACACCAGGTTTAGTTTATGCTAATGCTAGTCATGCAACCCCATTAAATGTATTAATTGCAAATATTGAAAATAGAGGAGATGCAATTATAGCAATGGATCTTGAAAATTATAGTTCAACACCATCAGCTGTTGGAGCAACTGCAAATGCCTTAGATACATCATATGCAGCTGCATATTGGCCTTGGGTACAAGTTACCGACCCAGATTCATCACAACTAGTATGGATCCCAGCTTCAACATTAATCCCAGGAGTTTATGCTTATACTGATCAAGTAAGTGAAGCATGGTTTGCTCCAGCAGGTATTAATAGAGGTGGTTTAGGAATGGTAAGACAAGCAGAACGTAAATTAACTCAAGCTAATAGAGATGATCTTTATAATAATAAAGTAAATCCAATAGCAACATTCCCAGGAAAAGGAATTGTAGTATTTGGTCAGAAAACATTACAAACACAAGCAAGTGCTTTAGATAGAGTAAATGTTAGAAGATTATTAATCGCTCTTAAAGGATATATTTCACAAATTTCAGATAATTTAGTATTTGAACAAAACACAGCAGCTACAAGAAATCAATTCTTAAGCCAAGTAAATCCATATTTGGAAAGTGTTCAACAAAGACAAGGATTATATGCATTTAAAGTAGTTATGGATGCTACAAATAATACCGCGGATGTGATTGATAGAAATCAATTAATTGGTGCGATTTATTTACAACCTACAAAAACTGCAGAATATATTTACCTAGATTTCAACATTTTACCAACAGGAGCTACTTTCCCGGCATAAAAATAAGAAATTACAATATTTATAATTAGAACAAAAAAATAAAAAAGATAAAAAATGGCAGTATTAGATCCAAACGAAATATTTTTCACAGCCTTCGAACCGAAGCAAAAGAATAGATTTATCATGTATGTAGATGGAGTTCCATCTTATATGATTAAAGAAGTAGGTGAAATCAAAATTGAACAAGGTGAAGTGGTATTGAATCACATCAATGTTCAACGTAAAGTAAAAGGTAAATCAAAATGGGGAGATGTTTCAATGGCATTATATGATCCAATTACACCTTCAGGTGCTCAAGCTGTAATGGAGTGGGTAAGATTACACCACGAATCAGTAACAGGTAGAGATGGTTATTCTGATTTCTATAAGAAAGATGTAACTATTAATGTATTAGGTCCTGTAGGAGACGTAGTTTCAGAATGGATTCTTAAAGGTTCATATATTAAAGATGCAACTTTTGATGGATACGATTGGAGTGATGAAGGTACAGCTCAAAGTATCAGTTTAACATTAGCAATGGATTATTGCGTATTAAACTTCTAAAACAAAAACTGTCAAATATTTTTAAAGAGAGCTTGGTTACCGCCAAGCTCTTTTGTATCGTTAGTATGTATTAACGACAATTAAGTTATAATAAATAAAAATTATGGAAGAAAACACACACAAATTTCCTACGGAAACAATTGATTTGCCCTCTAAAGGGTTAATCTACCCTGAAGACAACCCCCTATCAAGTGGTAAAATCGAAATGAAGTATATGACAGCGAAAGAAGAAGATATTCTTTCAAATCAATCATATATTAATAATGGCACAGTATTAGATAAATTACTGAAAGCACTAATTGTAACTAAAGTTAACTACTCAGATATTATTGTAGGTGACAAAAATGCTATTATGATTGCTGCTCGTGTTTTAGGATATGGTAAAGATTATGAATTTGATTATAAAGGTGAAAAAGTATCTGTAGATTTATCAACCCTCGAAAATCGTGAATTTGATGAATCATCAATTACAAGAGGTGAAAATGAATTTTCATATACATTACCTAATTCAGGAACTCTTATTACTTATAAACTTTTAACTCATAAAGATGAGATGGCGATTGATGCTGAACTTAGAGGTTTGAAAAAAATAAATAAAAATGCGTCTCCTGATGTTTCTACACGTATGAAACACATGATCTTATCAGTCAACGGGGACGACGAGAAAAAAACCATTCGTGAGTTTGTAGACACGTATTTCCTGGCATCAGACGCAAGATCATTTAGAAAGCATGTTCAAGCAATCCAACCTGATGTAAATTTAGAAACCCAAGTAGAACTAAATGACGGTGTGGAGGACGTCACCCTCCCGATAGGGGTCACGTTTTTTTGGCCTGACGCCACAGTATAGAGTTTCACTATTTAATCAAATACATGAAGTTGTGTTCCATGGTAAAGGCGGCTATGATTTTCACACTATATATAACATGCCTATTTGGTTAAGAAACTTCACCTTCAATAAAATGAGGGAACATTATGATAAAGAAGCACAGCAGATGAAAAAAGCACAGGGTAAATCTGGAGGAGGAGAAACAGTTATTGACTCTGAAGGAAAAATTCAAGCACCCCAACACTTTAAAAATGCTAAATCTTCTCCAACTTATACAGCGAAGGCATCAAGAAAATGATGCCTTCCTATATTTATAATAAAATTACCTAATAACTGGAGATGGATTTAAAAAACTCACAAGAAGATGCTAAAAATCTAGGTGCAAAGTTAAAAGATGTAGCAAATGATGCGGCCTTTACTGAAAATGCCTTAAAGTCAATTGCACAAACTTTTAAAGATGCCATTGCGGAGGCTATTGAATCTACCAGTGGGTTAGATACTGCAACTAAAAAAGTAGGAGCATCTATATCTCGTGATATAGTTAATGGGATAAAAAAATTAGGTCCATCTTTAGAGAAATCTATTTCATTACAACAAAAACTATCAGAAGGTCAAGATATAACTGCTGATCTTTTAAAGGAACAACAAAAAACACAAGCAACCCGGGCAGCTATAGAGGCAAGAATACTTCAATTAAAAAATGAGGGGATTGCTACTGATGATTTAGAAGTAGCCTTATTAAGCCAAATTACATCAGAAGAAGAAGAAATCAAACGATTACAAAAAGAACAAAACCAACAATCTCAAACAAATGCCAGCATTATAGATGAGAAAAATCGTTTAATGGGGGTTTCTGGGGGGATTTTAAAAGGCCTTAATAGTATCGCTGGGGAATTTGGCAAAGCCTTTAATTTAGATAAGGTTGCAGCTGATATGGATGAAGTTGCTGAATCAATTGCTAAGGGAGAAAGAGCAGGAAATAGACTTACAGTAGTAATGGCTGGGATAGGATCAGCTACTCAAAATGCATTTTCTACTCTAACAGATCCTGCAGTTATTATAGGTTCTTTAATAAAAGGATTTACTGCTGTAGATAAACAAGCAGTAGCATTCCAAAGAATGACTGGGCAGGACATTAACACGATGGCAACTAGTGCTGATGCTGCAAATGGTCATTTTATTACAATGGCAGATTATATCCAAACTGCTGGTGAGTTAACTAAAGAATTAGGAATGGATGCTAGAGGTATTTTCACCTCCTCAGACATTCAAGAAGCTTCAGAAATGGCCCATGCTATGGGGATGACAGGAGCAGAAGCAGCTAAATTAGCTAGATTTTCTACATTAAATGGTAAAAGTCTTAAAGAAAATAATGAATCTGTAGTTGATAGTGTTAATTCATTTAACAAACAAAATAAGACTGCAGTAATGGCAAGTGCAGTACTTAAAGATATTGCCAACGTGTCAGATGACATAGCTATTATATATACAGGTTATCCTGAAAAATTAGCTGCAGCAGCATCCGCAGCTAATAGTATAGGGATGAATTTAGGTGAGGTCAAGGGTATAGCTGATCAGTTATTAAATTTCCAATCATCTATTGAATCTGAAATGGAAGCTGAGCTATTAACAGGCCAAGCGTTAAATTTAGAAAAAGCAAGATCTTTAGCATTAAGTAATGATTTAGAAGGGTTAGCTACAGAAATAGCTAATCAAGGAATTACATCTGCTTCATTTGGTGCATTAAATGCAAAAGCTCAAGCCGCTCAAGCAAAAGCAATGGGTATGTCTGCAGCTCAAATGTCAAAAATGCTTATCCGACAAGGATTAACATTAGAAATGTCAGAAGAAGGCTTAAGCACTGCTCAAAAGCAAGCACTTGCTGATATGAAACAAGAGGAAGCAAAAGAAAAAATTGCAAAGTCTATCGAAAAAATCCAACAAGCTTTTGCTCCTATAGTAGATGTAGTTGCAGATGTTCTTACAGGTACTTTAGGTGTATTAAGTAATATGAACTTATTAAAACCTGTAGTTATTGCTATTGGTGCGGCCTTTGCTATTAGTAAGATTTCAAATCTAGTTAGTGGTGCTGCAGCATTTAAAGATAATCTAAAAGGTGGTTGGGATGTATTAAAAGGTATAGGAAAGACAACATTATCTGCAGCCAAATCCATAATACCCCAAAAGCTTGGGGGTACTAAAGGTATTCCTAAAGTACCAACCACAGCAACAAAGGGAATGGATAAAGCAGGTGAAAGTATTTCTAAATCTTCTGATAAAACTAAAAATGTAAAAGGTAATAAAGGTAAAGAAATTAAAGATTTCTTAAAAGGACTTGTAGATGGTCTTAAATATGCTGGAGAAAATTTTGGTATGGTAGCTCTAGGAGGAGCAGCTTTATTATTATCTACCCCGGGTTTAATAGGACTAGGAATAGCTTCTCCAGGTTTATACATTATATCATCAATTAATGGGGAAGGTTTTGCTAATGCAATGAAAGGAATTGCACAGGGTATAATATCCTTTGGTAATAACTTTGGTAAATTAATGTTAGGAACACTGGCTATAGGAGCTGTTGGTTTAGTATTAGCCGGGACGTTTGCTTTAGCTATGCAGATGGTATCAGGTATAGATCCTATACAAATGATAGCATTCGCAGGTTCTTTAGCAATATTAGGATTAACAGTGGCGGCATTAGGTCAGATAGGCCCAAATGTAATGTTTGGTGCGGTTGCAATGGGAGTTTTAGCATTGTCTCTAATCCCAGCAGCATATGCCTTTAGTTTATTAGCAGGAGTTGATATAGGCTCAATGTTTGCATTTGCCGGAGTACTTTCAATATTAGGATTAGCAGCAGCTGGGTTAGGATTTTTAACTCCATTTATACTAGGGGGTGCATTTGCTCTTGGGGTGTTAGGATTAGCTTTAATACCAATGGGAGAAGCTTTAAGTAATTTAGCAGGTGTAGATGTTTCTGTAATAATGTCTTTTGTAAAAGGAGTATCAGCATTATCATTTATGGCCGCTGGTTTAGGATTCATATCACCTTTTATTGTAGCGGGTTCTATTGCTTTAGCTTTTTTAGGAGCTTCATTAATCCCCCTTGCAATAGGAATGGAAAGAATGGCTGGTGTAGATAGCCAAGGAATGGTTAATAGTTTAGTTGCTTTATCTACCATTGCACCTGGATTATTATCTACAGCCGTTGCATTATATGCGGTTGCCGGAGGAATGGCAGCTGTGGCAATAGCAGGTTATTTAGCAGTACCCGCAATGGCTTTAATGTCAATGTTTGGTGGTGGGGAAGAAGAAAAACCAACAGAAAGCAGTGGTGATAAGGGAATGGCTAAAGTAAATGCTAATTTAGAAAAACTAATAGCTTTAGTAGAAGCTGGAGGGGATGTATTTATCGATGGGACTAAAGTAGGAAAAACACTCCAATTGGCATCCTCTAAGATGGGTTAATATTTATAATCAAACAAATAATTTAAAAATAAAACTATGGCACTAATTAACAAACTACAATCCGGAGGTTCACCTTTATCAGTATTAAATGGCGGAACACCTCCAATTCCAGATTTTGCAGCATCAACATTGCATGACACATATTCAATCAATGATATCCCTATCATGCCAGGTAAACCTGCTCCATCCCAATTAGATCTAAATGGGTCTGTCCCAACTAATAACTATAGAGCAAACGCACCTGAAGGAAGAACATTTTAATATATGCCTTTAATAGACCTTAAAACAAATTTAAAATCGATTAAATTTGGTATAGGTACAGCCTCAGATAGACCCGGGGGAGGTTATAGCAATCAACCCTATATCATAAAGGATATACCACCAGATTCATCAGACCCCTCTAATGTTTTTAATACTGGGGGTCCTGATAGTTTACTGCGTGGGGGTTTAATGGCTCCTATTAAATCTGTTAATGATGTAAGTCGATTAACACAGATGTTTTTTGATTTAAAATCACCAAACGGTCTATTATTTACGGCAAAACAAAATGTTTTATCAAGATCTTCTGTAAAAACAGAAGCTTCTATAGGTCCGGGCACTGCCGGAGGTACTGTAAACCAAGGGGTATATTTACCTTCATCTACTATACTCCAAGCTGGTGTAGGATTTACTGGAACACATTTAAATTTACTAGGATTAAACCCATTCTCACCAGGACTAAATAATGATAGTTTATCATCCCAACAAGGCAATGCTGGTTTAATTAAATATGGAACTGTTGCTAAAATTAATAATGAAGCAAATAGTAATACTTCAACAACTACTATTGAAACCCTCCCAGATTCAAATAATAAAGTAGTTGCCCAAACTACAGATGGGAGTTTTGAAAATAGATTATTAGATGTTTGGTATAATAAACAACAACAGAAGAATGATGATCCTAATATAATTACTTATAGTGGGGGACCAGGATCAATTTTAGGTATAGGTAAGACAAATATTCAATTTGCTGGACAATCTGCTAGTGAAAGAACAGGTATAAATAACCCACTATCAGTTAGTGATCCATCGTTCTTTTATGGTACCTCTAATGGAAGAGATGAAGGAATTGAGAGAAATATAGATAATAAATTAAAAGGAGTTACATCAAAATCCTTAACCTCTTCAATTCTTTCTCCTGAAAATCAAGAATTAATAAAAAACTTTGATACTGGGTCAAATAATACTGTTGGGGGAGATAAACTTGTAGAAGAAAGATCACCAACAGAAATTTCAAGTTCAATAAGACCTATTGTTATTGATCAACCTAATTCTTATATTTCAAATGTGAAAATTTTAGGATCGTCTCAAAAAGATTCTAATGATCCTAATAACAATCCATTAATAGAAGACCAAACAGACGCCGCAACAGGTCAAAAATTATCTCCATTTACAGTAAACAATAATTTAATTAATCAGGTAGTTCCTGAGGATCAAATTAAAAGTTATGCTTCGGTAAGAGATGAAAGTATAGATAGAACTTTATCAGGTTCATTATCAAATAAGCTTAGTGGTATTACTACTACAGCATCAGCCTATTTACCCAATACAAATCTTGATAATTTAGATCAATCACTCATACCCCAAAGAATTACTCAACAACAGTTAGTTTTAGGTCCAACGGGTAGATCATCTGAAGAAATATCATTAGCAACTGGAGTAACCTCAGCTGGAGAAGTTCCAAGAGTTACTTATACTAATATATTACCTGAAGGTGCATCTGCATTTTATAATAAATTAGTTCTCACTGTATCTCCCGCAAATACAGCAAATAACTCAGGATTTGGACAAGGTAATGGATTTTCAGTGTATAATTCATCTGATGTGGGTGATAGTTTATGGCCTGTTAATACAGACCTCCAAAAGGCAAATAATAGTAGTACTTACACTCAAACTCAAATAATTAAGGAAGAAAACAATGTTGGAAAACTTTCAGGAAATCCCTTAATTAAAGATTTTAGAAAAACTTTACTAAGTGAGGGTTCAACTATAAATTCCCTAGCTCCTGACTATAAAGAAAAAAATATTGAAAATCGTGTTGGTTTAGGTAGCCCCGGGAAGAGAAATACTACAATCAGTTATTCAAGTAAAACTCCTGCTTTAGATAAAATAAATGCTTCACTTTTTTATGACAAGGCATCCCCGGACCATGCCATCAAATCAAACAAGAATGATTTAGTGAAATTTAGTATAGGTGTATTAAAAAACGATGGTACAGGTAATTCTAAATATATGAATTTTAGATCATTTATTAATTCATTTTCAGATGATTACTCAGCTGATTGGGGGAGTGTTCAATATGTTGGTAGGGGTGATAAATTTTACAACTACAAAGGATTTAGTAGATCTATTAAAATGAGTTGGACTGTACATGCTCAATCTAAAGCTGAATTAATTCCTATGTATAAAAAATTAAACTTTTTAGCCTCTAGTTTAGCCCCTGATTATTCAAGTGGAGGATTTATGAGAGGAAATTTAATACGTTTAACAGTTGGTGGTTACCTTTATAATCAACTTGGAATATTAAAATCCATTTCGTATACTATACCTAATGAATCTACATGGGAAATTGGGATAGATGATGATGGTGGGCCTGATTCAGATGTGAAAGAATTAGCGCATATGATAGAGGTAACAGGATTTGATTTTATCCCTATAGAAAGTAAAATACCTCAATTAGATAGTAGATTTATAGCACTAGCAAATGGTTCGGGAGAAGGGAACAATAACTATGATAGTTAAATAAGTAAAGTCATGAATAGATATTTAGGCATAGAAAAAAAATTAAATATTAACCCAAATGTGGGTACTTTAGGTACTCCCTATTATGGTACCGTTTTATATCCTGAAATACCTCCAAACCCAAATGATATTTATGTAATTACAGATTGGGGGGATAGATTAGATTTATTAGCAAATCAATTTTATGGGGATGTTACTTTATATTGGATTATAGCTGCAGGAAACCCTAACATTGTAGGTTTTAGTTCTATTTTTGTTAGAGAAGGAACACAAATGAGAATTCCAGTAGATATTAATGGAATATTAAGAAGTTATAATATATTAAATAGTAAATAAATGGGTATTATTGGTAGTCCTATACAAGGTTATGTTTCTAAACAAATTACAACACGTCAAACTGCATTAGCTGATGGTCTTAATTTAGGGGGAGAAGAAGGGGCTAGAAATATTGAAGATCTTCAAGCATTTAACCAAGCAACCCCTTGGATGCGTTTAGCTAGTGCGGTTAAGATAAGTAATGGAGACGAAACAAAACCAGGTGTTTCCGCTTTACAGCAAATAAAAAACTCTGGCCTGTTAGCTGGTATACCCGAGAGTAGTATATTAGGTAACGAATTAGCAAAAAATTTTGTATTACAAGGAGCTCCTAATAGTTTTACAGGAAAAAATCCTGTTGCCGGGGCGGTAAAGGTACAACAATTGTATGGCTCTATTCAGGATTCATTAAATTCAGCTTATGGTTTTGGGTATGGGAAAGATGAAATAAATTCTGAAAGAGGATATGTTCCACCCCCAGGTGTAACTAATGTTGAATTTGAATATAAAAATGACGGTGCTTTAGCATTTGCTACAGTAAAAATTAAAGCTTTTTCAGCAACTCAGTTTGCAATGATTGATTTGTTATACATGAGACCTGGTATGACCTGTTTATTAGAATTTGGCCACAGCCAATATTTAGGTAATGATGGTAAGTTAAAGTCTATTGATTCATCTGATACTCCTCCCTTAGGGTATTTATTTAATGAAAAGAAAAAAGAAGTATCTTATTCTAATATGGCTAAATTAGTATCCGAAACTAAAGAACAATATGAAGGTAATTATGAAGGATTTTTTGGTAAAATAACAAAATTTAGTTGGAAATTTAATAGTGATGGGAGTTATGACATTGATGTAAAGTTGACGGGTACTGGAGATGTAATATCTTCATTAAAAGCTAACATAGGTAAATCAACAAAAACCCCAGCTTCATTTTCATCTGATATAAAATATGATTTTGGTGATGTTGAGGCAGCAGCTGACGATGCAAAAGAAGAGGGGAAAGCATCTATAGTAATTGCCAATGCTAATGCTTCACAATTAAATTTTGAACTGTATGCTCTCTTCCAAGATAGGATAGGTCAATTAAATAAAGCTCTTGCTCTTACATTTAAAGATATTCCTATTAGAGGCAAGCTTAGAACCTTCACATCTTTAGGGGCTACGGTTAAATATGATGTAAATGATTGGGGGGGTACAACTTATTCACCAATAACGTCAATAAAATTTGCTGCTTTTTTAACTATATTGCAGAAAGTATGTAACCTTACAGATGGAAAAAGTAATACATTACTTAACTTTGAAATAGTAGAAGATTTTTATGATTGGTATAATGCCGCCAACATTGCTCAAGGTAAATTAAAGGGTAAAAATGATTCATTTATGGTTACCTACCCAGGAAATTTCTCATCCAACCCCAATATTTGTGTGATAAAATATGAGGATTTTGATGCAAAACTGTTTGAGAAAAATGGTAGTTTAGATAAACCTCAACTTGTATTAGACACATTGATAAGAGAGTCAATTAAAAGTAGTGTAAAAATAGATGAGGCAAGTAGAAGTAAACTTCAAAATAAACACCTGGCATACCCCCTAGGAGATGTTTATGTTGATTTAAATTTTATAGCAGGAGTAATGGATGATATTATAGGTGAGCCTGATGCTTCAAAAGCAGCAACTGCAGACATTCCGGTACTTGATCTTATAAATGGTGTTTTAGGTGGGATAAATAATTCATTAGGAAATATAAATAATTTTAGAGTGTTATTTAATGAAGAAACCTCAAGAATCGATATTATTTCAGAATCTCCAATATTAGCCCCTAAGGGTACAAATGAAGAATTAACTACTATTAATACTTTTGGTTTATCTAAATTAGAAGGTTCTTTTGTAACTGATTTAGACCTTAATTCGGAGTTATCTGATGCTATGGCTACTCAAATATCAATAGGTGCCCAAGCTAATGGTAATCAATCTATGTCAAACTCTACTTCATTTTCAACCTATAACAAAGGGTTAGAAGATTCTTTAATGTTGAAAAAATTATCTACTATATCAAAAAATCCTAAAGAAGAAGAGAAAAAAGATCCTCTTGTAAAACAGTGGGATGAATCTGATGGTGTAACATGCTTTGATCAAGTATATACTGATAGAGAATTTGACCCAGAACAAGGCTATATACCCGGTTTAGAATCTATAACCTCTACCTTTTCTCCAGGAATGATTGGGAGATATACAAATAAAGGCAATAGCTCAGTTCCATTCTTCTTACCTTTTAATATGGGTATAACTATGAAGGGTTTAGGAGGTCTTAGAATATATGATGGTTTTGCAATAAATGGTAAAGGTTTACCACCACAATATAACCCATCAGATATAAAGTTATTAATTAAAAGTTTAAGCCATACTGTAAGTTTAGATGGGTGGAAAACTAAAATAAGTACAATTTCATTCCCAATCTCTAAAGTTACAGAATCTGCTGGGGGAGGTAAAGGAAGAGAAACTACTGGAGAAGGTTTCACTAAAGGGGGTAAAAACGGAGGTGGTAAAGCACTCCCATTATCCAATGTTGAAGCTCCGGAATCTTTAGACCCAACATCAAAGAAAAGATTTGAAGCAATGAAGAAATCTTACAATGGGGTGTTTGCTAGAGATGGACAAGTAGAAGGATGGTGTGCTCAATGGACCTATAACTTAGCAAAGAATTATGTAAGCTTTTTAAAGGGGGGAGGATTAAGCAATCCTAAAGTAGCTGCTGGGGGTAATGCAAACAATAACGTCAACTACTTTAAAAACCTTGTAAAATTAGGTTATTCCCAAACTAAATCCGTTGTAACAAAAAACCAACTGAAAGAAAAATTAAAAACTACAACTTGGGGTTATGGGGATGTTGTTGTATATGTTTGTAACGATGGACCTAAATCAGAAAACGCAGTAAAGTATGGCCATACTCAAATATATGTGGGTGAACTTAATAGCCCAAAATGGTCAACATCTACTCAAACTAACTATGGTACTAATTTTGTGTATAATAGAATTAAAGGTGATAATTGGACATATATAGTATTTAGAGCTCCATCAACATAAAAAAGATAAATAATGGCTTATATACCTTTAAATAAAATAGTTACTGATTTATACTCTAGAAACAATGATTTAGTGTATAAAACCACCAATGATGTGTATGTTGGACCTTATTATAAAACTTACAAAAACCAATATTTCACAGGAAAGACACCTAATGATGGTCCTAATCAAGAGTTAATATTTGTAGAAGATACACTTACGGGTTATATCATAACCCAACCTCAATCCCGTATAGCTTTTACGGATGCACCCACCATTTTCAATGATATTTCTACCCCAGGTTATAACCAAACAATGGTAGTCGATTATTCTCTCTTAAATGATGTTGATTTAAATAAATCAACTTATAAAAATCTTCCCAATCAATTTTATCCTATCCCAACAGATGATGATTATAAATTAGGATCATTTACAAGATATTTTTGTGTCAAAAGTAATGAAAATTCCTATTTAGAAATAGATAAAGATACTTATAAAAGTTTAAAAGGAAAATTTAAAGATTGGGATTGGGTAAACTATATAACCTTTAAAATTCCATGGACTTTAACTGGAGTTGAAAGAGAAGTTCAACAAGTTAATTATAATATTACAACTCTCCAAGAAAAAAGAAATGGTAAACCTGGTTTTAAATTATTTTTAAAATATAATTATACTAAGTTTTATCAATCTACACTTCAAGATGTTAATACTCCTCTAACATCTTCATCTAACCCTCCATCAAATCCCCCAATAAGTCCAAATAGAGTAAAAACCTATTAAATTTAATTTGGTTTAGTAAATATACTTTCGTATATTGGTCAAAATAAGAGTTATGTATTGGCTAATTGAGACCAAAGAACAGTTATTAGAGTTATCAAAGTTTAGTTATGAAGAAGCCTTCGTAGAGCTAATTCCATACTCAAATACTATCCACCCGGTTAAAAACAAAATTTGTGCTATTTATATTCGACCGTTAAATTCAACAAAAGGTTTTATCACATCGATTGACCACAATGAGGCATTATCGCTTGATATAAACGACATAAAATCGGTATTAAACACATTTAAAAAGGTATATGTTAGGGATAAAAAAGAATTCTTACACTATTTCATTTTAAAAGAGCTTTATGACATTACACTCAACTCGCCTCCGTATATACAAGAATATACACAAACCCACTCCTACTTCTATAATAAATTCCCTAGTAAACTAGATTTAAACCGCATTATTCCGATAGTAAAACACTATGAATATTGTGAGAATACATTTTTAAACTTAAAATCAAGAATAAATGAGCCAGTTAACGACTTCTACAACAAAAAAGCCACTATGGTATTCAACTCCTTGGAGCAAAGTGGTATACGAATTAATCGAGATGAATTCCAATCGCGTTTTCATGATGTCAGTGGAGAATACGTCCACACGCAATTCAACTTTAAAACCCTTACAGGAAGACCAAGTAATAAATTCGGAGGAGTAAATTATGCCGCACTTAATAAAGAAAACGGAGACCGAAAGTGTTTTATCCCTCGTAATGATTTTTTGTTTGAGCTCGATATTGGGGCTTACCATCCTACTCTTTTGGGTAAGTTGGTGGATTATGATTTTGGTAGTGGAGACATTCATATGGCCTTTTCGGAAATGTATGGAGTGGATTATAAAAAAGCTAAAGAACTAACATTCAAACAGATGTATGGTGGTGTATTCGAGCAGTATAAAGAACTGGAGTTTTTCAAAAAAATGAAGGTATATACTGACGATTTGTGGGCTCGCTTCCAAAATGAGGGTTCAATTGAATGTCCTATTTCAAAACACATATATAAAAAGGATGAATTGGAAGACATGAAACCTCAAAAGTTGTTGAATTATGTTCTTCAAAATTTGGAAACCGCAATGAATGTTTGTATATTGTGGGAAATATTAAAAATATTAAGAGATAAAAATACTAAATTAATACTTTATACTTTTGATTCCTTCCTATTAGATGTAGATAAAAATGAGAAGAAAATAGTAGAAGAAATATTAGAAGTTTTTAAAAGTAAAAAATTACAAATAAAATACAATTATGGAAGAACATATGACTTTGAATAAGCCCGTTGATATGTATAAGGTAGACGATTTCCAAGAAATCCTCAACTTAAATATACACGATTTGAACAATAAACTATTTTGCACATTCACTACCTTAGAAGGATTGGATGAATTGCTCGACAATATTACATCCAGTTATAAAGTAATGTACAATAAAATATTTGTACTGCATGTTAAAAGCAACAATGAGTATGTTTGTACTTATAATATTGATCAAGGAAATGTATCAAACATCCCAGACAATACAATTTTAGTACATAGAAAGAAAGATTCTAATACTCTATATACTATTAATGCTTTAAATGAGCTGATTAAAAATCTAAATGGTGGGGTAGTTGATACTAAATTTCCTATAGATTGGCAGCATTATAGAAACACAATTCTACTGACTCAACATGATGAGTTAAAACAACTAAAAACAAAGATTTACAAAATTATTGAATTATAGTTTGGCTTCGCTAACTATAGTTCGTATATTGGTTATATTATAAATTAAATTAAAAGTTATATTATGGATTTAAATGTTATTAAACAACGCTTGGAGTCACTGAACAAGCAATCAAACAACAGTGGTGGAGGTAATAATAACCTCTTCTGGAAACCCTCAATAGGAAAACAACTTATTAGAGTAGTACCTTCAAAGTATAATAAAGCAAACCCATTTTCCGAAATGATGTTTTATTATGGGATTGGTAGTAAACGAGTAATGGCATCTCCCGCAAATTGGGGTGAAAAAGATCCTATTATGGAGTTTGCAAAACAACTTCGAAATACTAGTGATAAGGAAAATTGGAGGCTAGCTAAAAAGCTAGATGCTAAAGTTCGTACTTTTGCTCCTATTATTGTTCGTGGTCAAGAAGATGAAGGTGTTAAATTATGGCAATTTGGTAAAGAAGTATACCAAGAGTTTTTAAACATGGCTGCTGATGAGGAAATTGGTGATTTTACAGATATTGGTGAAGGTAGAGATATTAAATTAACTACTGTAGGACCGGATGTTACAGGTACACCTTACAATAAAACATCAATAGGACCATCATTAAAATTATCACCATTAGCAGGTGAAGAAGAAATGATTAAATCATTACTTGAAAACCAAGCTGATCCTATGAAAGTGTTTAAACCTATTCCTTATGATGAAATGAAATTAGCCCTTCAAGAATGGTTAGCTCCAGAAGGTGAAGAAGAAGAAGATTCAATTATATCTGAACCTGCGGTTTCATTTGATAGTGATGAGAAAAAATCTAATTATTCATTAGATACTACAGCAAAAGCAGTTAAAAAATCAAAAGCAGACCAATTTAATGATTTGTTTGATGAAGACAAATCCGACGATTTACCTTTTTAAAAAATAAATATGGCAAGACCTAAAAAATCGCTATCGGAGGCAGTCTCCTCAGAAATTAAATCCAAATTCAATTTAGATGGATTTAAAACTAAGAAGGGACTATCTTCTAAAGCAAAATTCAAAGAACAAACATGGATACCATTATCAGAAGCTTATCAAGAAGTTACTTCTGTACCTGGTATTCCACAAGGACATATTGTATTACTTCGTGGACATTCAGATACAGGTAAAACAACAGCAATGATTGAAGGAGCTGTATCAGCTCAAAAACGAGGTATTCTACCAGTATTTATTATTACAGAGATGAAGTGGTCTTGGGAACATGCTAAGATGATGGGACTTGAAATAAATGAAGTTGTAGATGAAGAAACTGGTGAAGTTGTTGATTATAATGGTAATTTTATCTATGTAGATAGAGAAACTATTAATTCAATTGAAGATGTAGCTGGATTTATCCTAGATTTACTCGATGAACAGAAGAAAGGTAATTTACCGTATGACTTAATGTTCTGTTGGGATTCAATTGGGTCTGTGCCTTGTGAAATGTCGTTAAAATCTAACAAGAATAATAACGAATGGAACGCAGGTGCTATGTCAACTCAATTTGGTAATAATGTTAACCAACGCATAGTAATGTCTCGTAAAGAGAGTAATCCGTACACAAACACCTTAGTGTGTATTAATAAAGTATGGACATTAAAAGCAGAACACCCAATGGGTCAACCTAAGTTGATGAATAAGGGAGGATATGCTATGTGGTTTGATTCAACATTTGTAGTTACATTTGGTAACGTTATGTCAGCTGGAACATCTAAAATTAAAGCAATTAAAGATGGTAAACAGGTAGAATTTGCAAAACGTACTAACCTACAAATTGATAAAAATCACATTAATGGAGTTACTACTAGAGGTAAAATTGTTATGACACCTCATGGATTTGTTAAAGATGATGATAAAGCTTTAAAAATATACAAAGATGATCGTGCTGAAGAGTGGGCTAAGATTTTAGGTGGTGGAGATTTTATAATTGCTGAAGAAGATGAAGCATATACTGACATCACATCTCATACAGATGAGCCCAAATAAAAATTAGGTTATCCGGGGGGGATTTCGTATATTCCCCCCATAATAAAACACACATGAAACAAAAAGATTTACTTAAGCTCCTCGATAATATTGATGAGCAAGGAGAAGAGACTGTAGAGGGAGAAAGAATCCTAATGATAGATGGCTTAAATCTATTTTTTAGGAACTTTGCAATGATGAATATGGTTAACCCTGAAGGAATTCATATTGGGGGTTTAGGTGGATTTTTTAGATCGTTGGGAGCCGAAATTAGAAGAGTAAATCCTACTCAAGTTTATGTTATATTTGATGGTGCTGGTTCCTCTAATAATAGAAAAAATATACTCCCTGAATATAAATCAGGAAGAGATTTACAACGTATTACTAATTGGGATGCTTTTGATAATTTAGAAGATGAACATGATGCTAAAGTAGATCAAATGGTTCGTATTATTCAATACCTAAAAACACTACCAGTAAAAACACTATCAATTCCAAAAGTAGAAGCTGATGATGTTATAGCTTATCTTTCAAGTGTTGTTCCCAAAGATCCTAAAGATAAAGTTTTTATAGTATCTTCTGATAAAGATTTTTTACAATTAATAAATAAAAATGTTATTGTATATCGTCCTATGGAGAAAGAATTCTACACAGAAGAAACAGTAGTAGAAAAATTTAAGATGACACCTCATAATTTTATTTTATATAAAACTTTAATGGGTGATAATTCCGATAAAGTAGCAGGAGTTAAAGGATTAGGCGAGAAGAAATTATATAAACTATTCCCAGAATTAAGTGAACGAGACCTAACATTAGATGATATCTATAATATTAGTGAATCAAAATTCAAAGATAATGTTATATACGCTCGTATAATTCAAAATATTGATGCTTTAGAGAGAAATTATAAAATTATGGATTTGTCAAAACCCATGATTGATAAAAATGATGAAAATTATTTAAATGAGGTTGTTAAATCAAAAGATATTCATTATATTCCTGATCAGTTCATTGCCATGTATAATGAAGATAAGTTAGGCAGTATGATTAGAAATTTAGATTTTTGGATAAAAGATTGTTTTGAATCCTTACAAGTAAAATAAATATAAAATAAATAAAAGTTATGACATTATTAAATATGAATCAATACGGACCTCACTTTCAAGTAAAAGTGATATCCGCCCTACTTACTCATAAAGAGTATTTAACAAACATTCATGATATTATCAGTGAGGAATATTGGGATAATCAAGCACATCAGTGGATTATTAAAAATATAATTACCTATTACGATAAATATCATACAACTCCTTCAATGGATGTTCTTAAAGTAGAATTACAGAAAATTACAAATGATGTACTTAAAATTTCTATTAAAGAACAATTAAAAGCAGCTTATGAAGCATCAGATGAGGATTTAGAATATGTAAGAGAAGAATTTTCTACATTTTGTAAAAACCAACAATTAAAAAAAGCACTACTTAATAGTGTTGATTTATTAAATGCTGGTGATTTTGATGGTATTAAATTCTTAGTAGAATCAGCACTAAAAGCAGGTCAAGATAAGAATGTAGGACATGAGTACAATAAAGATATAGAATCCCGTTTTAGAGAAGATGCTAGAAAAATTGTTCCAACTCCTTGGGAGAGGGTTAATGATTTGATACAAGGTGGATTAGGAAATGGGGATTTTGGGTTAATATTTGGTAATCCTGGGGGTGGTAAATCTTGGAGTTTAGTTGCTCTTGGGGGTTATGCTGTAAGGATGGGGTATAATGTTCTCCATTACACACTTGAATTAGGTGAAGATTATGTTGGGAGAAGATATGATGCATTTTTTACCAAAACCCCAGTTGATCAAATTTTACAAAATAGAGAAAAAGTAGAAGATGTAATCCCTGAACTCCCAGGTGAATTAATTATTAAAGAATTCCCTATGGGAAGAGCAACTATATCTACAATTGAATCACATATTCGTAAAGTAACTGATTTAGGAACTAAACCAGATTTAATAATAATCGATTATGTAGATTTACTTTCATCAAGAAAACGAACAGCTGATCGTAAGGGAGAGATTGATGATATTTATACAAGCACTAAAGGACTTGCTCGTGAATTAAATGTACCTATCTGGTCGGTTTCACAAGTGAATAGAGCGGGTGCAAAAGATGATGTTATCGAAGGAGATAAGGCAGCAGGATCATATGATAAAATTATGATTACTGATTTCTGCATGTCTCTTTCAAGAAAAGCTAAAGATAAAGTAAATGGAACAGGGAGATTTCACATTATGAAGAATAGATATGGTATGGATGGTTTAACGTTTGGAGTACAAGCAGATACATCAACTGGTCATTTCACAGTTCATGATTATGATCCTGATGAAGAGTTTGAACAAGATACAATCCCCTCAAATAAGAAAAGTTATGGTGATTTTGATACGTTTGATAAACAATCATTAAAGAATAAGTTTTTTGAGTTAAATTCATAATAAAAATAATAAATAATTAAATGGCAAAGAAAAAAGATCTATTGCAGGAACGAGTTGTCTATAAACCGTTCGAGTATCAAGAAGCAGCTGATTATTGGCTTAAACAACAACAAGCTCATTGGTTACATACAGAAGTTCCAATGATGTCCGATTTAAATGATTGGAATTCTAATTTAAATGAAACCGAAAAAAACATTATAGGTTCTATTTTAAAAGGTTTTGCTCAAACTGAAACTGTAGTTAATGATTATTGGACCCAATTAGTTACTAAATGGTTTAGAAAACCAGAAGTTATTATGATGGCTACTACATTTGGTGCGTTTGAAACTATACACGCTGAAGCATATTCACTATTAAATGAAACACTTGGACTTGAAAATTTCGATGAATTTATGGAAGATGAAGCTACGATGGCTAAAATTGAAGCTCTTACTACTGTTAGGGATAGTTTTAATGGTGAAAAAGATATCCATGAAATCGCTAAATCACTCGCTGTATTCTCAGCATTTACCGAAGGAGTTAATTTATTCTCTTCCTTCGCTATCCTCTTATCTTTTAAAATGCGAAATAAACTTAAAGGAGTGGGTCAAATTGTTGAATGGTCTATTAGAGACGAATCACTCCATTCAGAAGCCGGTTGTTGGTTATTCAGAACACTTATCGAAGAAAATCCTCAAATCAAAACTCCAGAGCTTGAAGCAGCGATAAATGAGGCAGCATTATTATCTTTAAAACTTGAATTAGATTTTATTAGAAAATGCTATGAATTAGGTGATTTAGAGGGTTGCTCACAATATGATTTAGAAAATTTTATTAAAAATAGAATTAATACTAAATTAGGTGATTTAGGTTATAAAGGAATTATTACTGATATTGATCCTACTGCTGTTGAAAGAATGAAATGGTTTGACCATTTATCAGGAGGTAAACAACATACCGACTTTTTTGCAAATAGGGTAACCAACTATTCTAAGGGTAATATGGAATGGGATGAAAGTATATTTTAAAAAGTAATAATTATGGATAATAATAGTTTAGTAGCAGATATTTCAACTTGGGAAAGGGGTAAAGATTATCCTGATTTTTTTGATGATGTAGCCTTATCAACAATCTCAAAGGGTTACTTAATACCCGGGGAAACTCCCCGAAAAGCGTATAGACGCGTCGCTAATGCTGTAGCCGATAGATTAAATCGTCCTGACTTAGCAAATAAATTTTTTAAATACATTTGGAATGGATGGATTGGTCTTGCTAGCCCTGTTCTTAGTAATACAGGTACTGATAGGGGTTTGCCTATTAGTTGTTTTGGTATTGATACTCCAGATTCGATCCGTGGTATTGGACTCACTAATGCAGAGCTTATGCGCCTTACTTCCTATGGGGGAGGCGTGGGAATATCCCTTAGCCGAATTAGAGGAAGAGGAGCAGAAATTACGGGGAATGGTAAATCAGAAGGAATAGTTCCTTGGGCCAAAATTTATGATTCCACTATAGTTGCTACAAACCAAGGATCAGTTCGTAGAGGAGCAGCATCAGTAAATTTAGATATTAATCATAAGGATATTAAGGAATTTTTACAAATTCGTAGACCTAAAGGTGACCCTAATAGACAGTGTTTAAATCTACACCAATGTGTTGTTGTAGATGATGCGTTTATGAAGCGCCTACAAGATCGTGACAGCGAAGCTATGTCAACATGGCTTGAAATACTTAAATCACGTGTAGAAACGGGTGAACCATACATAATGTTTAAGGACAACGTCAATAAAGACAATCCTTTAGCATATAGAATGAATAACCTAGATGTTAGCATGACTAATATTTGTTCTGAAATTACTTTACATACAGATGAAGAACATTCATTTATTTGCTGTTTATCTTCTCTAAACTTAGCTAAGTATGATGAGTGGAAAAATACAGATGTAGTTGAAATAGCTACTTACTTCTTAGATGGAGTGATGGAGGAATTTATCGTTAAAACTAATGGTAAAGAATCAATGGAACGCTCACATAGATCAGCTAAAAAAGGAAGAGCATTAGGTTTAGGTGTAATGGGGTGGCATACATTCCTTCAACAAAAAGGCTTACCATTTAATTCACTAGCATCAACAGCTTGGACTCATACTATCTTTAGTGATATTAGACAAAAGGCTGAAGCAGCCTCTAGACAAATGGCTGAAGAATATGGAGAGCCATTATGGTGCAAAGGAACAGGAATGAGAAATACTCATGTAATGGCAGTTGCTCCTACAGTATCAAATTCTCGTATTAATAGCTGCTCAGCTGGAATTGAACCCCAACCAGCAAATGTTTATGTATTTAATGGTGCTAAGGGAACATTTATTGTTAGAAACCCAGAACTTGAAAAACTATTAATTAGTAAAGGCAAAAACCAAGATAAGGTATGGGATCAGATATTAGTTGATAATGGGTCAGTAGCTAATCTATCAAGTGATATTCTAACCGAAGATGAAAAAGAAATATTCTTAACTTTCCCTGAAATTAACCAATTAGCATTAGTTCAACAGGCAGCTATTCGTCAAAAATATATTGATCAAACACAATCCTTAAATGTTGCTTTCGACCCAACTGATTCTCCTAAATGGATAAATCAAGTTCATATGGAGGCTCATAAATTAGGTATTAAAACACTTTATTATTTAAGAACTGACAGTGTAATTAAAGGAGATTTAGGTTCTAGAACAAGTGAGGATTGTTTAAGTTGTGATGGTTAACGATATGTATAAACACAATTATTAAATTATTATAAATTATGGCACGTAAAAAAGCAGTAAAAAAAGAAATAGTCGAAAAATTAAGTGCGGCTAAAAAAATAATCAATGCAATTAAAGCATGGTTAAAAGGAAACGGAATTGAAGGTGTATTAGGTCTAATTGTAGGTTTATTCCTTTGGTCTTTTGGTTACAAAATCTATGCAGGATTCGCATTAGGTGTATTTGCTACACGAAATTGGGATTTGGCAAAAGGATGGTTGCTTAGATTGCTAAAAAAATAAATAATTTTTTTTTTAAAAGTTTAAAGAGGGGTGCAATAGCATCCCTTTTTTTATATTTATAAACAAAACGTTCCAATTAAAACTGTTCTATTATGTTAAATAAAATAAAAAATAACTGGATGGCTTTTAAAGATATATTTAAAGACGAAAATGATGTAAATGAAAAAAGTGTAATTGGATTTTTATCATTTGCCGTAATGGTTATATTTGCGATTGTTGATTTAGTAACAGGATATTTTAGTAAAGATTTAGTAATTAATGAATTTATCTATGAATCATTCTTGATTATTACTTTAGGTTGTTTCGGCATTGCTGGATTAGAAAAAATCTTTAGTAAAAAGGATAAATAATGGATGGAAATGAACCCCTATTAATTGCCCTCATATCAGCATTAGGAATAAAAGAAATTTGGACTATTGTTAAAAAGAAAATGGACCAATCTGCCTCTAAAGATGCAAGAGAAGATAAATTATCTTTACAAATAATATTAGAGTTAAAAGAAAAAATTATAAATTTAGAAGAAAAAGTTAACACTTTAATAGATGAAAATGTCCATTTAAAAGTTAAAGTAGCAAGAATGGAAGAAAGATTATTAAAAAGTGCTAAAAATCACGTTAAGAAAAAACCACTATAATATTTATTAAAAAATAAATGAGTAAATTGATAAAATGCCCTAAATGTAATACTGAATATGATATTTCAGCCACACCTACTTGTCCAACTCCAAAATCCAATTATTTATGGATATTAGATAATGGTCATGGGGGTATAATCGATGGTGAATATCAAACTGCAGGTAAAAGATCACCAGTTTGGGATGATGGTTCTCAATTATTTGAAGGTGAGTTTAATAGAGCGATTGTAAATCGTTTAGTTCAAATGTGTGCCGAAGAAGGAATAGAATGTGTTAATCTAGTAGATACACAAGAAGATATTTCTTTATCAAAAAGAACAGAAAAAGCAAATGATATCCATCGTAAAAGAGCAGATAAAGATGGAAAATCTATCTATGTTTCAATTCATGCTAATGGTTTTAATCAAGAATCAGCAAATGGTTGGTCTGTTTATACTTCTGAGGGTGAAACAAAATCAGATAAAGTTGCATCTGTTTTAGCAGAAAAATCACAAATTGAATTTCCAAATGAAAAAATGAGGAAAGATACAAGTGATGGAGATGCTGATAAAGAATCAAATTTCTGGGTATTAAGAAAAACAGTAATGCCCGCTATATTAAGTGAAAATTTCTTTATGACTAATTATAGTAATTGCCATAACTATTTATTAAGTGAAGAAGGAAGAGATAGGATTGCAAAAATCCATTTTGAAATGATTAAAGAAATTGAAAAACAACAATTGGTATAATTTACAATATTTAGTAATGAAGTACAATGAAATTAACAACATTTGGATGAAAATATTATTAGCTGGGACAGCCACCACAAGTTTTTTATGCTCTTATTTTTTAAAACTTACAATGGACAATGCCGAGCAGTACTTAGCTGTAGTAGGAGTTTTATTGTTAGATGGTTTATTTGGGATGATATCCGGATGTAAGCGAGAAGGCTTTAAAACATATAAAGCTTTAAAAATATTAAAAAGTCTTGTAACTTGGGTTGTAATCCTAACGGTTATTTTAATGGTAGAGAAAGGATTTACAGGAGCAGGTTGGATGAGCGAAACAATTATCATACCGTTCATGGTATTCCAATTAATTAGTGCCCTTAAAAATGCATCTATGGCCGGTCTTATAAAAATGGAAGAATTAAATAAAATTTTAGATCGTATAGATAAGCATAAGGGTTTAAGAAAATAAAAACTTAAACATATGTGGATCAAAATCCGAGAAAGAATATTCCCCTTTATAATAACCCTATCAGCTTTATCTGTAAGTGCCTCCGCGGCCTTCTATTCAGTTAGTGGTCTTAGTAAATTATTTGCAGGTGCTGCTTTTGCAGTTATAGTAATGGCTGCATCTTTAGAGATAGCAAAATTAGTAATAGCATCCCTCTTATACCAATATAGAAAAACTCTCCCATTATTACTTAAAACATACCTTTCAATAGCTTGTTTTGTATTGATACTAATTACTAGTATGGGGATTTATGGTTTTTTATCCTCAGCATATCAAGAAACAGCAACTAAAGCAGGCACCATTGATGCTCAAATTTCTTTAATTGAAACTAAACGTGATAACGTTAAAGACCAACTATCGGTATATAATGCAGAAAAAGAAAGTATTAATAAATCCGTGGGTGATTTAAGGTCCGGGCTATCTAACAATAAAATACAGTATACAAACGCTGAAGGTGTATTAGTAACTACAACATCTTCCTCCACTCGAAAAGCATTGGAAAAACAATTGGATCAATCACTTCTTCGACAAAATGCAATTAATATCAAAGTAGACACATTAAATGAGAAATTATTTAATTATGAAACCCAAATTGTAGAAGTCTCAACAAATAATGATATAGCCGGAGAATTAGGTCCACTTAAATACCTCTCAGGTTTAACTGGTATCCCAATGGATAAAATTATTAATTATCTTTTACTTATTATTATATTTGTATTTGATCCCCTAGCAATTGCTCTAGTAATATCAGCTAATTATGCTTTTGAACAACTTAATAAAAAATATAAATCAAATCTTTATGGTGAAAAAGTTCTTATAGAAGAAGATGATCCTGATGAAGAAGATAGTTTGTATAATGATTTTGATGGAACTATTAATGATGGGTTAGAAGAAGAAGAAAATGGGTTCCCTAAAGGATATGCTAAAGAAGAAACCGAAGAAGAAAAACTCCAAAGAGAAAAAAAAGAAAAAATAGAAAAAGAAAATGAAATGTTAAATAACTCTTCCATCTCAGGATGGAGAAAAAATAAAATCATCAAAGAAAGAAAAAATAAAGATGATGATGATTTAACAAAAACTTATTAAAGACTTCCGCGCAAGGACTTGGAAAAGCAAACCCTCGTTCGTATATTTACGGGGTAAATGAGGCGCGAAGCCAAGTTAATTATTAAAAATTTAAAAAATAAAGGTTATGACAGATTACGATTTATACGAAGCTCAACAAGAGTACAATCATTTTGAAATGTTGGTAAATACCAAAGAGTATGTTACCAAAGATGAATATAATTTCATCGTTAAGTATGACAAAACTGAAAAAAATAACTTCAGTTATGTTGATAATTACTTAGGTGATTATTTAAATTTAAACGTTTATAGTGAGCATGATCACGAAAAGCGTGGGTATGAAATGGAGATAGGATAATGAAAAAAGTTTTATACTTACACGGATTAGAAAGTGGGCAGGGTGGTCCAAAAGTTGATTACCTAGCAGATAAATGTTATGTTCACGCTCCTGAAATGGATTATACCCGAAAAGATATTTTTCCATTTTTAGCTCAAATGATTGAAGATTTTGATCCTGATTTAATTGTTGGCTCTAGTATGGGTGGTTACGCTGCTTATATGTTAGGTGGATTTTATAATAAACCAATTATAGCATTTAACCCAGCACTTCATAGTAGAAAATTTGATCCTAAATTTCCAATTAAAGCCCAAAATTGTTATCCTAGTAGGGCTAAAATAGTCTTAGGGGAAGAAGATACAATTATTAATCCTAAAAAAACTTTAGAATTTATTACTGATCAAATTAGTTATGGTTTTCCTAAAATTGAAATAGAAAATGTTGATGGGATGGGTCATCGAATTCCTCTTGATATATTTATAAACAAAATACAAAATGAGCTTTAATATACACAAATGGTTTAGAAATAGTTATCTAAATGAAGAAGAAGGATTTGAGAAAAACTCTTGGGAGTATCTTACAGATGAGGAAAAATCTAAATTTTCAGATGAAGTATTTGACTTAATAAATAATGCATATGCTCCTATAGGAGGTAATCCAAACTACCAATCACCTTCAGATGTAGATGGTAGTGAAGGCAATGCAAATTATTTAGTTATTGATTTTGATGATGATCCTGAATTTGATGTAGTAATAGTTGATAAAAGAAAATCATCTGGGGTAAAATCCGCAGCATTAGGACATGATGGTTCTCCTGCAGCTAGATCTATGGCAGTTAACTTTACAGCTTTAATGTTAAAAAACAAAGGACATTATATTGAAGTATCAGGTAAATTAAAAGATATAATGGTAGCAAAAGGTGTTCCTATAGTAACAGATGAGGAAACAATAAGAACTGCTTTAAAAGGTAAAGACATTGAAATGAATGATGATGGGACTTATCAACGTTCACTTGGTGGTAAAATTCACACTAAAACCATGATGGGAAATCCATTATAATGAAATCCTGGTTTAAAAAAATAAATATAGTATTTATTATTATAATATTATTATCTAGCATCTGTATAATTATTATTCGCAACCCAAAAGATAATAGAATTAAAAATATAATTAAACAACATAACAGCATAAATAAAACTAACCCGTCATTCCCTATGGTAAATAAACCACCTTCAAGCCTAAAAACAGTTTTTAGGGGAGATAGTATTAGGGTGTTACCTAAAAAATAGTTACTAATGGTTTTAAAATACTTTAAACAGATAAGAGATACATTATTGTATTTTGATTTCCAACCACTACTATTTTTCTGGATAACTAGTGATGTTTTAAATAATCAAGTATTATGGACAACTTTAAGTTATTGGGAAGCTGTTGGGCAGCCTTATACTTATTGGTTATACTTTGCCTATTTAATAGCTAGTATATCAATGATAATATCAATAAATAACACTAAATGGTTATCTAGGTTTGTATCGTTGTATTTAATTTTATATTTATTCTCTACAATTAGATATGTTGTTAATATTGTTACTACCCTAGATACAGAACCTTTTGTATTAACTGATTTTAAAAACTTACTTATTACTTTTTGGTACGCATTTATGTGGACTTGGATATTATTGAAATTAAAACTAGAATTACTACATAAATCGTTAAAATAATGACAGAGCAGATGACAACAATAATCATCACAGTATTAAGTGTTGCTGGTGGTGCTGGAGCTTGGAAGTTTTATGAATTTCTAATCCGTAATAAAAGAGAAAAAGAAAAAGATACCATGACTGAACAAAATATGTATCGTGATGATTTACGAGCCCGAGTTGAAAAATTAGAAGGAGATAAAGAATCTTGCCAACTTCAATTAACAGGTATTACAGCAGAATTAGCAGCTATAAAAGTTAAATTAGACTTTATTGAACGTGAGAACGATAGATTATTGAGAAAATAATAAAAACATCTTAAAGACTTCCACGAGGGGATTTGGCTTAGCCATATCCCTTTCGTATATTTACGGGGTAAATAAGGCGCGAGCCTAATAAAAAATAAAAGTTATGTCAAACAAAGAAATTAAAGATCAATTAGAAAAAGGTAATGTTAAATTCACAATTGATGGTATTACTTCATATACTAGAGGTGGTGAAGATAATGAATATGGTGATTTTCCAAAAGTATTTAGGGTGACTGAAGAGGCTGAATCAGTTTATGTAGATGAATTACTTTCGGTCAGTGGGATGAATATTAACAAATGGGGTCCTACCTGCATTACATTATATACTTTTGATATGTTAGGTAAAAAATCAATAGGTAAAATAAAATATTCAGATATTACAATTTTAAAATAATGAGGGAAAACATTTTTAATGTAAAAAACGAAGATCTTATCCTTCAAGAAATTTCTAAACTTCGCCCCTTAAATTATAATAGATTTATGTGGTGGCGTCGTTTTGATCAAAAGAAAAGACCATTAGATAATAAAGCACCACTTTTAGATAAGATAAAAAATGGTGACTTAGAATTTTCTCATTTCTATTGGCAAGCATTATACACTGAAATTGAAATGAATGAAAAAATAAATGAGTGTATTGATGACCAACATTGGATAGAACAAACTAGGGTTGATAAACAACGTCGTAGACGTTTATATGCTGATTTTGAAAAAGATGAAGCAGAAAAACTATCAACAATTAGAAAACAATTCCCCAAGGAATTTAGAATGACTAAAGAAGATTACGATGATGAAATCCTTAAATTTGGAGGAACATTATTACAATTGTATCGTCACTGTGAAATAAGGTATGGTAAAAAATTAAGAATTCAATCTAAAAGAGGAAGACCAAGAAAAATATGAATAAATTAGACGAACAATACAGAGGTATTTTAGCTGAACTCCTGTATAATGGAAGGGAAAAAGGAGATAGAACCGGAACCGGAACCTTATCTAAATTTGGAATGCAGATCAGACATAATATGAAAGATGGGTTTCCTTTATTAACTACCAAGAAGATGGCAGTCAAAACTATGATGACTGAGCTAAAGTGGTTCCTAAAAGGAGATACTAATATTAAGTATTTAGTTGATAATAATTGTAATATTTGGAACGGTGATGCTTATAAAAAATACCACCAAGCATTCCCTGAAACCGAAATGTTATCTCAAGAACAATTTATTACTTTAATCAAAACCAATGATAATTTTGCTAAAAAATGGGGGGACTTAGGACCTATATATGGTAAACAATGGAGAAGGTGGGAAAATGAATCTGAATATATTGATGGTGTATCATATATGATGTATAACGCAAAAGATCAGATATCAGATCTATTAGATCAACTCAAAACAAACCCAAACTCTAGACGACTAATGGTATCGACTTGGAATGTTGGAGAGTTAGACCAAATGACTTTACCTCCTTGCCATTATGGTTTTCAATGTTATGTAGTTGATGGTAAATTATCTTTAATGTGGAGCCAACGCTCAGTAGATACATTCTTAGGTTTACCTTTTAATATAGCAAGTTATGGGATGTTGTTAATGTTACTATGTGAGGAAACAGGATATGAACCTGGGGATTTAATAGGTAATTTAGGCGATACTCACTTATATAATAACCACATTGAACAAGCTAAAGAGCAGGTTAGTAGAGATGGTTTTGATTTACCTACTATTAAATTATCAAATGTAGATATTTTAAATGGAGAGTTTGACTACGAATTAATAAACTACACTTCAGCAACAGCAATTAAAGCACCTATAAGTAATTAAATTATGGTAGAATTATTAAAACACGCATTAGGACTTTGTGGAGAACATTGGCATCCAAATATTTTCACACTTCTTTTAAGTGGGCTTGGATTATTGCCGGCCTATTCGTATATTAAGTATAAATTAAAAAGTTATAGAAATGAAAGTAAGTCACGAAACACCTCTCTGTTTACTAGAAGATAGTAAAAAATTTAACGATTATGATTATTGCCTCCCTCACTTATTAGATGAGGAACCTGCTTATTTAGATTACTTTTTAAAAGCAAAATCAGAAGGGCGATACATTATAATGGATAATTCATTACATGAGTTAGGTGAGGCTTATAACCATAAGCGTTTATTACATTGGATTAATGAAATACAGCCAAATGAATTTATTGTTCCTGATGTTTGGGAAGACATGGTAGAATCAGTTTGTAATGCTGAAATTTGGTCCGATTATGAATTTCCTAAAGGAGTTGAAAAGGTAGCAGTAGTTCAAGCATTAACCCTCCATGAAGCTTTTGAATGTACTAAAATTTACAAAAGACTAGGCTATAATAAAATAGCATACTCTTATGGTGCTTCATATTATAATGATATCTGTCCTCACCCAAATAAAGATTTAGGTAAAGCATTAGGTCGTATATTTGTTATTTCAACATTATATAATCAAGGAGCTTTAGATGAAAATGATAGAGTACATTTATTAGGTTGCTCAGTACCACAAGAATTTGGTTGGTATCGCGGAATTAAATGTATTGAATCAATAGATACATCAAACCCAGTAATGGCGGCGTTAGAGGGAATTACTTATTTAGATACAGGGTTAGAAACTAAACCAAAGGCAAATATAAATGATTTTTTCTACATGGAAAGTGATAGAATTGATTATAACCAATTAGATTATAACTTAACAAAATTTAAACAAATAAATAATATATAAAACAAAATAATTATGATGTCACTTTACGATTACCAAGGTCACCCTGATCAAAATGGAACAGGGTTAAAAGTTAATGCTTATGCACAACTTAAAAAACAACCCTATAAACAGAGAGATTTAGAATTGCCAAATTATACAGGTAAGGTATTTATATACACCAAAGAATTTTTAGATGAATTTTTTGAAATCCAAAAAATATTTAAAGATGAAAAATTACCTTTTTAATTATGGCAATACTAAGAAAAATGGTTACCTATACTGATTATAGGTGGGAAGAAACAGATGAACTGACACCAGAGCAGTTAGTTAAATGGAAATCAGAGGATGAGGACCTACAAGAAGAAGTTTTAGACGAAGTTGAATTTGATTTTAAACATGATAAATGTCTTGAAGATTCCGAATATCCAGAACTAATAGAAGACGAAGATGGCGAATAGTAATAGAACAGAGATCTATATAGAAGGATCTAAAGAAGCAATTGACAATTTTGTAGAACGATTTGACAAATGTCATGATGGTCCTTACCCAAATCAAGAAGAAAACCCCCACATCGCTGATGAATTTGGAGCAGATGCTGAATTATTTATTGATAAAGTGGGTTCAAAGTGGATTTCGATTTGGGATGAAGGTATCTACCACGAAAGCGATAATAGATGTGAAATTTATTTAGATACAGCTTGGTACCCACCATCAGATATGATTTTAGAAATTTATAGACAAATGGCTGAAATTGATAATGAAATTAAAGTATCAGGTAAATATTGGGATGAAGGATATCAACCAATAGGTGTTTTTGAAGTATATCATGGGCAGATAATTGAGGAACAAGATCATGATCTAGATGAATCAGATTGGGATGAAATGGTTGAAGAAGAGGAATCGAAAGGATATGATAGAAACTTTTGGGAAGAAGTAGTAGATCCTTCTTTTACTATACTTCAAGAGAGATTAGATAAAGTAATGAAAGAAATATAAAATAATGAAACCAGTAAAAACTGTAGTAAAGGAGTACAAAGAAGCTGCTAAAAAAGAAATTTGGTTAGATGGGGTATTATACAATTTTATCTATGGGTTTTTAGGCGCCGTTGTAATTGTTGCTCTAACTCTTAAAATAGATATTGCAGTATTGTTATCGTATCTTATATATTACTTCTTCTTAGGTAAGGTTGTTAATAGACCTAAATATGTTACCTCCTTAGGTAAATTTATAATATTCCCAATCCCAACAGCAATAGGAGCATTTATTGGTTATAAAGTAACACCAATCCTAATAACATTATTATAAAAATATAAATTATGGCATTAAAAAAACAAACTATAAGGGGTCTAGAAAATATCCAACTAAATGGAAAACCCACCACCAAAGAAGAACTTATTACATTGAGTGAAAATTGGAGTGAAAACGAAGAAATAGTTGTAAGAAAAATCTTACAACAGGGTGGAAAATGTAAAGTAGGTTCGGATATTATAACAGTAAAAAGACCTGATCCTGTCTATAGTTTAGTAAGATAATAGCGTTAGCCTATACGCTTAAAATACCTGGTAAATTAAAATAAAAAACAATGCAGTTAGAATTAGATTTCAACAAAGGAAAACACGTAGTAGTATCACTTTCAGGTGGTATGGATAGCTCAACGTTGTTGCTTAAGGCACTAAATGAGTATGACACAGTAACAGCTTTATCATTTGATTATGGTCAAAAACATAAAGTTGAGTTGCGACGTGCCCAATCATTAGTAGATTACTTAAATGAAAATGGTCATAAGGTAACATATAAACAAATCCAGTTAAATGGGTTAGTTGATTTGCTTGATTCGGCTTTAGTAGAAGGTGGGGATGAAGTACCAGAGGGACATTATGCCGAAGATAATATGAAAGCAACAGTTGTTCCTAACCGGAACAAAATATTTGCTTCTATTACTCAAGCCGTTGCTCTATCAGTAGCAAATAAAACAGAAGAAAATACAGATATTGCTTTAGGGATTCATGCTGGTGATCATAGTGTTTATCCTGATTGTCGACAGGAGTTTAGAGATGCAGATGATGCAGCCTTTAGATTAGGTAACTGGGAAGCTGAAAGGGTAAATTATTGGACACCTTATCTCCTAGGAGATAAATTTACAATTCTTCAAGATGGTGAGATATTATGTAAAGAATTAGGTATTGATTTTGATGAAGTTTATAAAAGAACAATGACATCTTATAAACCCATCCGTATTCATGGTGGAGAGGGAGATGAGTGGTATGCAGATTATAAATCAGCTTCATCAGTAGAAAGAATAGAGGCATTTATTAAGTTAGATAGACCAGATCCATCAAAGTATGCAGATGAGAAGGGTGTTGTAGATTATGAAACAGCTAGAATTTATGTTGAACAGATTCTATCAGAATATGAAAAAGAACAATTAAATATTAAATAATATGAGCGACGGAAGAACAGAAGCAATGAGAGGTACTTATTTTTCAGGATCAACAGGGTATTTACCAAAAACCCCAAATCACACCCCAGATCCAAAATGGCATAAAATTATATCATTCATCAAATCAGGAATTAGAATATTAGGTTATTGTTTTATCCCTTTTAGTTTGGTTACTGCAACAGTTTTACTTATATTGAGTGAAATAGTAGGAATAGTAGAAGAATTAGTATAAAAATAAAAAATTATGAATAAATTAATTTACATATCAGCCCCTTGGTGCGGACCTTGCAAAATGTTTGGTCCTGTAATGGCTAAAATCGCAGAATCAGGTATCCCAGTACAAAAATTAGATGCAGATAAAGATCAAGAATCCGTAATGAAGTATGGTGTAAGAAGTATTCCAACAGTAGTCAAAGTAGATGCTGATGGAGTAGTGCTTGGTAAGTTTGTAGGAGTTAAAAGTCAAGAAGAAATAAAAGCATTTTATCATGGGTAAATTTCAATCAAGTAAAGTATTTGACGGATTTTCAACAGTATTTCGTCAATGGAAAGCAGAAACAACTCACTGTAGATTTGTACACGGCTATGGTATTTCATTTAAAGTCTATTTTGAAGGTGAATTAGATGATCGTAATTGGGTTTGGGATTTTGGAGGTATGAAACGTGCTAAAACTCTAATTGATGAAATGCAACCTAAAGCTTGGATGGATTATATGTTTGACCACACTATGATTATAGCAGAAGATGATCCTGCAATTAATGCATTTAAACAAATGGATGTAGCAGGTGTAGCCCAAGTAAGAATAATCCCAGCTACAGGTGCTGAAAAATTTGCAGAATATATCTTTAATAAATTAAACCCATTTGTATCAGAGGAAACAGATGGCAGAGTTAGAGTAACAAAAGTTAAATTTATGGAGCATGGTAAAAATGCTGCCTATTATGTTGAAGATTAATAGTGAATATAAAACCACTTAAAAAAATAATGAAAAATAAACAATTAAAACGAATTGAGGATTACGATAAAAACCTCCCAATTGTAGAGATTTATACTGCCGTACAGTCAGAAGGTAGTAGAGCAGGTTACCCAACAGTAGTTATTCGCACAACAGGTTGTACTCATAGATGTTATTTCGGTGAGGGTGGCTGGTGTGATAGTTGGTACACATCAATCCACCCAGAAAAAGGACATTTTAATTTTAATAATATTATTGAAGCATATGAGAAAAATCCTCATATTAAAGAGATGATGTTAACTGGTGGCAGTCCAACAATGCATGGAGCATTGGTAAATGAATTAACACACTTTGCAAATGAAAAAGGTATTTTTATTACTATCGAGACAGAAGGAAGTCATTTCCTCGCCACTGACTATCCTATTAATCTCTTATCTATTAGCCCTAAGTTTTCTAATTCTGTTCCCGTTGTTGGGGTAGAAACACCACAAGGTAAGATTACAGATGAGAAGATGATTAAAACACACAATAGGCTTAGGCTTAATTATGAAGCCATAAAACAATCAATTGATTACCATTCAGACTATCATATTAAACCTGTATGGGATGGTAAAGATGAAGGTGCTTTAGCTGAAATAATGGAATGTATTGAAACTTTAGAGGTACCTCAACATAAAGTTTGGTTTATGCCTGCTGGGGATTCAAGAGAAGCATTATTTAAATCTTACCCAGTACTATTTGATTGGATTAGAGATAATGGTTATAGAATGACTTGGAGACCCCACATTATTGCCTTTGAAGATCAAAGAGAAGTATAGTGACTAAAGATGAAGCACTTTCTATATTAGAAGACATCAAAGACAACATTAATGTTTGTTGTGCCATTACTATGGAACCTGATGAAGTATTAGTATTAATAGATAAATTAGAAAATTATATAAATAATGTATAGATACAACGCCAAATTAGATAGAGTAGTAGATGGAGATACTGTTGATGCTTTAGTGGATTTAGGATTTGACACTTGGAAAAAAGTTAGAATTAGAATGCACGGTATGAATGCTCCTGAATCTAGAACTAGAGATTTAGAAGAAAAGAAATTAGGATTAGCTGCTAAATCAAGACTTATAGAATTATTAAGGGATGGAGATTTTATTCTCCAGTCACATGGAGTAGGAAAATATGGGAGATGTTTAGGTACTCTGTGGGTAGAAGATATAGATATAAATAAAACTCTAATAAGTGAAGGACACGCCACTGAATATTTTGGGGGTAAAAGGTAAAAATTTATAATAAAATGAGAGAACTAATCACAGCTAAAGACATAGATATCCAAACAAAAATTATAGGTAAACAAATTGCAGATGATCATAGAGGTGATAAAACACCTATTGTAATGGTTGGGTTGCTTAACGGTTGTTTTGCGTTTTATAGCGATTTGGTACGAGCTATGCCAATTGATATTGAATGTGATTTTATGCGCGTTAAATCGTATATAAACCGCAAACAAGGCGATATACAGATCACTAAGGACTTAGAAACACGTATTAAAGGTAAACATGTTTATATTGTAGATGACATTTACGATACTGGAAATACAATGAAAGCAGTTATTGAATATTTAGAAGTTAAAAAACCATCATCAATTTCAATTGTATCTTTAATAACCAGAGATACTTCACCAATTCCAAAACAAAAATCATACCACGCATTTACTATTGACGATGAATGGATCGTTGGTATGGGAATGGATTCCGAAAAAGGTCTACATAGAAATTTAAATTCAATTTGGGCTCTGTAAATAGAGTTCGTATATTGGTACAAATAAAAAGTTATAATTAATGGAAAATAAACGTAGAAAAATCCACGAAGAATTAGAAGTGGTACAAATGGGTTTCGCAAATGGTGTTGCCGAAGGTTTCCCATTCACAGAAAAAGAAAAATTATCAATGATTGACGAAGCTGAAGAAGCATTCGGTAAATTTCTTGATGCTCTAAAGTGTGACTGGCGTAATGATCCAAATTCAATGGAAACACCTCGTCGAGTAGCTAAAGCATATGTTAATGATTTATGGGAAGGTAGATATACCGCAATGTCTCCAATTACATCATTCCCCTCAGATGGATATGATGGTGTAGTTATTGAAAGAAATATTCCACTTACATCAATGTGTTCACACCACCACCAAACAATCGGAGGTGTAGTTCATATTGGGTATATTGCTGGAGAAAGTGGTCAAGTAATTGGATTATCTAAACTAAACCGAATTGTAGAATTATTTGGTCGTAGAGGTGCTATCCAAGAACAATTAACATCAGCTATCCATAATGCTGTAGATAAAATTACTGAAGGTAATTTAGGTGTAATTGTTACTATTGTAGGAACTCATAATTGTGTATCTTGTAGAGGTGTTAAACATGCAGGGGCAGCAATGGTTACTACTAAAGCATCTGGAGCGTTTAGAGATGATCAAAACAATGCAAGAAAAGAATTTTTTGACAGTCTGAAGATTAATAACGGAGGACATAATATTTAAATAAATAATAGTTATGAAGAAAGTAAAAGTACCATTCGTAGATGAAGTAGAGGAGTTTAATGAAGTTATGGGGAAAAGTTATCAAAACCGAACAACCCCAACTATTAACCCTAAAGATGCCCAGTTTGTAATTGATTTTATTCAAGAAGAGCTAGATGAATTAAAAGTAGCAGTTAAAGAAAAAAATATTATTGAAGTATTTGATGCTTTACTTGATATTACCTATGTAGGTTTGGGTAATGGAGCTTTAGTATTTGGTTTAAAAGATAAAATGTTAGAAGGTTATGCTGAAGTACAAGCTTCTAATATGTCTAAAATTTGTAATACAGTTGTTGAGGCAGAAGAAACAGTTAAATTACGCTCTGAACAACAGGGTGAACCATGCCATTTTGAAGAATCAAATGGTAAGTATGTGGTATACCGCACTTCAGATAATAAAGTAATGAAATCCATTAATTATTTCAGACCTGACTTAGGGAAGTTCTTTACAGAATTAGAATTAACCTCAACTTTCCTAAAATAATAAGACTTGTATAAAAAAGCATTTGCACAAAGAACAGGTGGTAACACCTATTTGATGCACCTCTGGGAAGATGAGGGCTATCAAAAAGTAGAATGGACTAACCAAGCTTATGTTGAGTGTGGTGAAGCTGATTCTACCCATCTAGGGTTAGGGGGTGAACCTCTAAAGAAAGTACGCAATTGGAAACCTGAAAACACTAAACTTCATTTCCATGATATGACACCCTATCAAAAATTCTTAGTTGAAAAATATGGTATTGATGATGAACCATCCCAATCCCATCGTGAAATATTTTTTGATATTGAAACTGAATGGGGAGATGCTCTTACTGAAGATTATATTAAATCTGCTCCTAAAAAAGTTACATCAATCGCTTGGTATGATAAACAAGTTGATGAGTGGGGAATATTAATTTTAGATAAAAAATCCCAACTTAATAGAACTAAAGCCAAAAATAAAGAGATTATCCCTTGTGCTACAGAAGATGAGTTATTACTTAAATTTCTAGAAAAGTTCAGGGAAATGGATCCTGATATTATAGTAGGGTGGAATAGTGATTATTTTGATATTCCTTATCTTTACTATAGAATGTGTAATGTTTTAGGTGAAGATGTTGCTCGTTATCTATCTCCAATTGGTTATGTTAGAGAAACTCCTTGGTATAAAGATCAATATATTCAAATAGCAGGTGTTGAATCTCTTGATTACATGCGTTTGCATAAAAAGTTTAGTTGGGCTGATGAACCATCATTTAAGTTAGATGCTATTGGGGAAAAATATGTTGGAGTAAATAAAATAGAATACGAAGGTAATCTTGATGATTTATTTGAATCTGATATACATAAATTTATCCAATATAACTTTGTTGATGTTGAGATTTTAAAATTACTAGATGAAAAATTAGAATATTTATCTCTTGTAAAAAATCTAGCTCATAAAGGTAAACACAATTATAGTGAAGTCTATGCTAATACTAAAACACAAGATGGGGCAATTTCCGCTTATCTATTAAGTGAGGGTATTGTACCACCTGCTAAAGAACGTAATCCTTTATCTAAAAAGAATTATGCTGGTGGGTATTTATTTTGTCCTAAAGCAGGTATTTACAATTATGTGTTTGATGAGGATTTAACATCACTATATCCTTCAATTATTATGACTATTAATATTGGTAAAGAAACAATGGTTGGTAGGATTATAGATGCTGATGATAGAAATAATCGTTTAGGGTTAAATGATTTATTAAAGAGAGATCCTGAAGAGGAGTTAATGATTGAAAATGCTAAACGAAACAGAACTAAGGTTAATGTTGGTCGACTAATATCAATGATCCAACAGAATGAATTATCTATTTCAGCTAATGGTGTTATGTTTAATACTAACAGAGAATCAGTTCTTTCAACAATATTAAAAAAGTGGTTTGATGAGCGTGTATTATATAAAAATGAAATGAAAACAGCATATAAATCTGGAAATAAAGAATTAGGTGCGGCATTTCATATGAAACAATATACTATGAAGATTTTGTTAAATAGTTTGTATGGTGCAACTGCTCTTGGTAGTTTCCGTTATGGTAATGTTATTTTATCTGAAGCCATTACATTAAGTGGTCAGCGCATTATTCAAGAAAGTGCTTTAACTGCTAATAGACATATTAATAAAGTTATTAAAGAAGGTATAGAATTATGAAACATATAGAAGATACTCCTTGGTGGATTTGTGATCCTGAAGATACTAATTATGTAGCATACTCTGATACTGATTCTATTTATGTTCATGCTGAACCTTTACTTAGACATTTATATTCTAATTTTGATGAAATGCCTAGTGAAGAAAAAGACGATAAGTTAGAAGATATAGCTTTAAAATATCAGGATATTATTACTGACTCTTATGGTGAGTTAGCTACAAATTGCTTTAATGCTAAAGGTGCACATAGGTTAGAAATGAAGACTGAAGCCGTTATTCGTGCTGCTTATTTTAGAGCTACTAGAAGATACGCTCAGTGGATTACTAAGCAAGAAGGTATTAAAAAGGAATCACTTGATGTAAAAGGGCTTGAATTTAAAAAAGCAAACTTCCCACCAGTATTAGGTAAATTTTTTCATAAAGCACTAGTAGACGTGTTAAAAGGCACACAACAGCCCGAGATCGATGCTCGTGTCAAAACATTTAAACAGCAAATATTAGACGGTAGTATACCGCTAACCGAGTTAGGTAATCCAACATCAGTTAAAACATTAAATAAGTATACTGAACGTAAAGCACGTGCCGGAGAAATGTTTACAACTGTAGCTAAAGGAGCACCAGCTGCTGTTAGAGCTGTAATTAGACATAATGATTTACTTCGATTTTGGGGTTTAAGTAACCAACATAAAATGATAACTCAAGGTGAGAAAATTAAATGGATTTACTTAAAATCAAACCCATACCAAATTGATGCTGTTGCTTTTTTAGACTTTGATTTAGCACCTAAGATTCGTACATTCATCGAAGAATATGCTGATAGAAAAAAAATATTTGAGTCTATTTTGTTAAATAAGTTAGAGGGTTTTTACTCCGACCTTGGTTGGACTTTAAATCTAAACCCATATAAAGAAATGTTTTTTAAATTTTAAACAAATGATAAATAAATTAAAGATACAATCAATAATTAATAAGTACTATTTAGGTACTAATGAATCTGTAAAATGGGTTATTAACGATAACTCATTAAAGATCGATTTTATGACACCCACCAAAGATGTTATTGGAAGTGTTGTATGTGATGATTTTCAATTAGAAGATAGTAAACTAGCCATTTATGATACTAAAAAATTACAAAATTTAATTAGTATATGTAGTGGAGATTTATTGTTGGAATTTGAAAAAAATAATGCGATTTATACTAAACTAAACATTTCAGACTTAAATTTCAACCTCAGCTATGCTTTATCTGATCCCTTACTAATTAATAAAGTAGGTGAAGTAACAGAAGCTGAGTGGGTTGTTGAATTAGATTTATCCCAGGAAGACATTAATAATATTATTAAAGCAAAAAGTGCATTAGCATTAATTGATAATATGTTAGTAACAACTACAACTAATTTAGATGGAGAGGATGTTGTTGAGTTTGTTTTTGGTGATGAATCTGGACATAATAACAAAATTACTTACCAAATATCAGGTGATATTAAAGAAACAAATATTAAACTACCATTCAATTCAGATACATTTAAAACTATCCTCCAAGCTAATAAAGATATGGAAGGTGGTAAATTAAAATTAAGTAGTATGGGGTTGATGAGATTAGATTTTAATCTAGATGATATTACTTCTAAATATTTTATGGTAAGGAAAGCAGAAACTAACTTTTGATATACGTATAACAAAACAAATGCGCAGCTTGGGCACGCAAGTTTTATTTTTTTAACCCGCTGATCGAAAGACAGCACAAATATATAAATGATATGAGTACATTATTCAATGAACACCCACTAACACCCTTCGATATTTTATATCGAAATCTTTTCAAAGCAGATGAAGCAT
>JACKZZ010003993.1_pt1 | contig 45233 bp, 47 predicted proteins | sample 8027871 | NCBI WGS metagenome assembly JACKZZ01 (sample SAMN15724774, study PRJNA655200) | protist metagenome | isolation source: fluorescence activated cell sorting (FACS) single amplified genomes of... | place: USA: West Boothbay Harbor, Gulf of Maine | collected 2000-07-19
AAGAAATAGTTCTATATTAATACTGATAGTAATATTAATCTCTTGCACTCCGCAAAGAAGATTCACTAGATTAATAGATAAACACCCATACTTACTTACAACTGATAGTATTGTTATGCATGACACAGTCAATATTACAATTCCTGAGATCGTGCATGACACGATTATAAGCGAGCATTTCTTTCATGAGATAACTAGAGACACTCTAATACTACAGAAGGATAGGCTCACCGTAAAGATATTTCATGATACAATAAAAAACAACGTATATATTAATGGTAAATGTGACACGATAACCATTGAGAAGATAATTGAAAGAAAGATTCCTGTTAAGTACTACGAAAAGACTCCACTATGGAAGAAGGTAATGAACTGGTTGATATTTGCAGCCATAGTTTATGGAGTCTTCAGATTAGTTATATTTGTAAAAAAAAAGATATGAAAAATAGATTATTCTCAAACTACGTAACAACAATACTAGGATGCTTAATTTTAATATTTTGTGGCGTAATGATTTACACTGAAAAGGAAACAACAGAAGGTATGGCAGGATGGCTTGCTGTAGGTCTAATGTTCTTGAGATCAAAAGACAGTTTAATTGCATTACCTTCTAAGCAAAAATAATGGGGTAGTAATTATAATATCATTAGCTTATTTAATCTCATTTGTAATAATTACATTATGGAAAAAATTATAACATGCCCAAACTGTAATTCTGAGTTTAATATGTCAATCAAGACACATAATACTGAGTCAAAATATCTATGGATACTAGACAACGGGCATGGTGGTGTTATAGATGGCGTTTACCAAACATCAGGCAAGAGATCTCCAGTATGGCCAGACGGAGAGGTATTGTATGAGGGAGAGTTTAACAGGGCTATTGTAAACAGGTTGGTAGATATGTGCAAGTCAAACAATATTGACTATGTAAATCTTGTAGACACTCAGGAGGATGTCTCATTAAAAGAAAGACCTAAAATGGCTAATAAGATAGCAAAGTCCTCTGATAAGCCTTGCATATATGTAAGTATACATGCCAATGGATTCACTGATGAATCTGCAAACGGTTGGGAGGTATTTACATCTCCAGGTCAAACTAAGTCAGACACAATAGCTACTATACTGTACGAAAAAGCTAAGGTTGAGTTTCCAGAAAGAAGAATGAGACCATCAACAGGAGATGGAGATCCTGATAAGGAGGCAAAGTTTACGGTACTTATGGACACATCTATGCCTGCTATACTATCAGAAAATTTCTTTATGACAAACTACAGAGAGTGTCATGAGATACTTATGAGCGAGTCTGGAAGGGACAGGGTTGCCAAGATACATTTTGAAATGATACAACAAATAGAAAATGGCCAATAATACAAACACACTTAGGAAGCCTAAAAAGAAAAGGACTGGTATACATTCTAAGAATAAGTCAAGATTAAAGGAATCTGTTAACTATAACAAGCCTTATAAAGGTCAAGGGAAATAATTTCTTATATTTGTATAAATAATAAGACATGGCTAAGATATATACATACCCAACAACGACACCAGAATCTAGTGATCTTATACTAGGATCAGATGTTAATTCATCAAATGCAACAAAAAACTTTTTAGTTAGTGCGTTGCAGGATTTTATTCAGGGAAACACAGACCTGCAGACTGTTCTCAATGCAGGAAATACATCTACAGGACCTATGATATTAGATGGTTCATTAAGAATTAATTCAGGTTTATTAGACTCTGCAGGTGGGTTAGGCACAAACGGTCAGGCACTTTTATCTACAGGAACATCAGTATTTTGGGGTGAGCCAACTACAGCAAATGTGTCTCTTCCTGTTAGATTTGTTCAGGCGGTTTCTAAGGGTGATCCTGTTTATGTTTCTGGATATAATGCAGGTCAAGGAATAATAGAGGTTGCTAAATCTGAAGCAAATGACAATGGTACAATGCCATCAATAGGTTTGGCAGATGCTGATTATTCCATAAACACAAATGGTAGTGTTATTACTATTGGAAACTTAGTTGACATAGACCTTTCTACATTGTCACCAGCACCTCTTGTTGGAGATATAGTTTATGTTAAGGATAATGGAGGGTTAACTAGCGTTGCTCCAATAGGAGATTCATTAATTCAAAACGTGGGTATAGTTTCAAGAAACTCTGGAACTAATGGAGCTATTGAAGTTTCAGCAACAGGTAGAGCTAACGCTCTTCCAAATATAACAGCAGGTAGAATTCTATACGGTCAATCTACAGGGCAGGCTACAGAGAGTAATCTTTTAAGGTATGGTGAAGAAAATGTAGTTCAAGGAACTCCTAGTACAACCTTTATTGGAGAGACAAGAATTAATACTTCTCTGTTAAAAGCTACAGCCATAACTACAGCGGCAGATAACACAGCAGCTTTAGCGGCAGGACTTGTTACAGGAGATATTTACAGTACAGCAACAGGAGAGCTGAGAATAGTATTGTAATTAATAAAGTAAATATAAATTAAATTAAATGAAAAAAATTGAAAAGGAAGAGCTTGAAAAATTAATCGAGCTCAACAAGAATTACAGGGACCTCAAGTTTCAGATAGCTGACATTGAGATCACCTTCGAAAGATTAAAAAATCAAAAGATAACGTCAATAGCCAACCTAGAGATGGGTGCGCATGACCTGGCTTCGTACCAGAAAGAAATTTCTGAGAAGTATGGAGATGTAGACATAAATCTACACACAGGTGAATATAGTTAGAAAGATATCCGTAGGTCCTGACTATATGAAGTGCATGCACTACGTAGTAGGTCAGGAGGTTCTTGGGAGGAGTTACACGATAGACTCAATAATACAGGAGGGCTCATCAATATCCATATACATACGTAAGGATGACGAGATCGTTAAATGGAAGGAATTTAGTTCCACAATGCCTGTGTCTATAGAGTTTAAAATAGACTTCTAATGAAATCACCATACTGCTTCGTTATTAAACCTGTCGATGGCAGGCGTTATGACAATATTAGGAATTATGATGGTAAGGAGTTTGTTATAAGCTCGTCTCAAGAGGATCATACCGTGTCAAACAGATTTGCAGAGGTTATATCAAGGCCTACATATTATAGTGGACCAATACGAGAGGGGGATATAGTTATCGTCCACCACAATGTATTTAGGTACTACTACGACATGCAGGGAAAACAGAAGAGTAGCTGGCATCATGTAATGGATGATATATTTATAGTCGAACCCAGTCAGGTTTATCTATACAAACGGGATAATGTATGGAATGCACCATCTCCGTTTTGCTTTGTTAGACCTATAGAGTCAGAGGACCACATGTTTACACAGCTTGGTAACCTGGAGCAGCTGTGGGGAGAGTTGGTCTTTAAGAATAATGATATAGACTATGTGGATCACGGAGATATTATATCTTTTACCCCAGATAGTGAGTATGAGTTTAGGATAGGAGAGGAAATACTATATAGGATGTACAACAAAAATATATGTCTAAAAAGGTAGAAATATTACAGGCCGCAAAGCTGGCTATAGACGAGTTGATAAAGGTTTTGAAAGAGCCAATAATAACTCATGCAGAGGATGATATAAGTGCAGACAAGATGAAGAATGCAGCATCTGCAAAGAAGTTAGCATTCGATGACGCACTTGCCATGCTCCACAAGATAGAAGAGTTAGAGACTGATAAGGATCAGGTTAAGGTTATAGACGCTGGTAAGAACGGTTTTGCAGAAGGTAGGGCTCGTGGAAAATAATTTATACAAAATATCAAAGGATTATATAAGCAAGAATGCCTTAATTTCAAGAAACAGGGCAAAGAAATGGGTTTACGGCTATGACAAAAAGTATGACGTTGTGGTTATATCTAAGGATGGAACCATAGGTGATATATATGACATAAATGGACTCAAGATAGCCATACCTTTAACACCAAAGAATCTAGACGTAAAGGAAGATAAGTGGGTTGCTTATGATTATCCGAAAGAGTTATCTAAAATAAGAACAATCTTTGACTGGAACAGGAAGGATAATCTTTTCAAGTCTAAATACGTAGACTTTATAGAGTCAGAGTTTGACAGGAGAGAGGATGGGTACTGGTTCATGAATAATGGCACACCCACTTACATGACTGGATCTCATTACATGTACCTTCAGTGGACAAAGATAGATGTCGGTCACCCTGACTTCAGGGAGTCAAACAGGATATTCTACATATTCTGGGAGGCATGCAAGGCTGACAAAAGATCCTTCGGAATGTGCTACCTTAAGAACAGGCGGTCTGGTTTCTCATTTATGGGATCTGAGGAGTGTGCTAACATAGCAACAATATCCAGGGATTCACGTATAGGAATCCTTTCAAAGACAGGTAGTGATGCCAAGAAAATGTTTACAGATAAGGTCGTACCTATCGTAAGAAACTACCCCTTCTTTTTTAAGCCTATACAGGATGGTATGGACAATCCAAAGACTGAATTAGCGTTCAGGGTTCCTGCTAGTAAGATCACTCGAAAGAATATGGACGAGGAAAAGGAAGACGAGATAGAGGGGCTTGACACAACCATTGACTGGAAGAACACTGATGACAACAGCTATGACGGTGAGAAACTTTTACTTCTTGTTCATGACGAGAGCGGTAAGTGGCTTAAGCCTAATAATATACAAACCAACTGGCGTGTAACTAAGACATGTCTTAGGCTGGGTAGTAAGATTATAGGTAAGTGTATGATGGGATCCACATCAAACGCACTCTCAAAAGGTGGAGAACAATTTAAGAGGCTATACATGGATAGCGATCCATCCGTAAGATCCGCAAACGGGCAGACAAGGAGTGGATTATATTCACTATTTATACCGATGGAATGGAACTACGAGGGTTACATTGATCAATATGGATGGCCTGTATTTGAAGATCCTTCTAAACCAGTTTTAGGGGTAGATGGTGAGATGATAGATGACGGTGTTATAACATACTGGAATAATGAGGTTGAAGCACTTAAGTCTGATCCAGACGCATTGAATGAGTACTACCGACAGTTCCCTAGAACTGAATCACACGCGTTTAGGGATGAGTCTAGGCAGTCAATATTTAACCTCACAAAGATATATCAGCAGATAGACTACAATGACTCATTGATAAAGGACAGGGTGTTAACCAGGGGGTACTTTCACTGGAAAAATGGTGAGAAGGATACAACGGTTATATGGACTCCTGATAAAAAAGGTAGGTTTGTTGTGTCATGGGTTCCAAGCTTTGAGCACAGAAATAATGTTATAAATAGAGGGGGCGTCAAGTATCCTGGGAATGAACACATGGGATCATTTGGGTGTGATCCATATGACATATCTGGTGTTGTTGGAGGTAGTGGATCTAATGGTGCACTGCACGGTTTGACAAAGTTTCATATGGAGGATGCTCCGTCTAATGAGTTCTTTCTTGAATACATAGCAAGGCCAAAGACGGCAGAGATATTTTTCGAGGACGTACTAATGGCATGTGTATTTTATGGCATGCCTATACTTGCAGAGAATAACAAGGCTAGACTACTTTACCATTTCAAGAACAGGGGTTACAGAGGTTTTTCTATGAACAGGCCTGATAAGAATAAAAAGAGACTATCTAAGACAGAGTTAGAGCTTGGCGGTATACCTAACACCAGCGAGGATGTAAAACAGGCTCACGCATCAGCTATTGAGTCTTATATAGAGCAGTATGTTGGATTCGATTCTGAGGGTACGTATAGGGATGCTGGTAACATAGGCAGTATGTATCTTACTAGAACCCTTGAAGATTGGGCCAAGTTTGAGATAAATAATAGGACTAAATACGATGCCTCGATAAGTTCAGGACTTGCAATAATGGCAAACAAGAAGTATATTTCTAATGTACAGAAACAAGAATCAAAAATAAGTATTAAATTTGTAAGATATGACAATCGTGGTAGTAGAAGCGAAATAATAAAGTAATGGATAAACCTTCAATAATAATTAATCAATTACCCTTCCCGAACCAGATGGCCTCTGACGAAGAGAAATCTTCAGAGAAGTATGGACTTAGTGTAGCTAAGGCTATAGAGGGTGAGTGGTTTAAAAGAAAGGGAAGTTCTTGTAGGTTTTATGACCAATGGGGAGAGTACCACAGATTAAGACTTTATGCTAGGGGTGAGCAGCCCATGCAGAAGTACAAGGATGAGTTATCTATAAACGGTGACATGTCTATGCTTAACTTAGACTGGAGTCCTATTCCTATTATACCAAAGTTCGTAGACATAGTTGTAAACGGAATGAACGACAGGCTTTACAAGGTTAAGGCTGAGGCTCAGGATGTAATGTCTGCAGAGAAAAAGAATCAGTTTCAGGAGTCTATAGAGAAGGACATGGTTTCAAAGGACTTCTTGAATATGACCAAGGAACAGTTTGGTATCAATGCATTTAACATGGATCCAAATGAGCTTCCAGCTGATGATCAGGAGCTTTCTTTATACATGCAGATAAACTACAAGCCTGGTATAGAAATAGCTGAGGAGGTTGCTATAGATACCATACTTAAAATGAATAAGTTTGACGAGGTTAAGAAAAACTTTGACTACGACGTCACCACGATAGGTGTTGGCGTGATGAAGCATGAGTTTCTTGTAAACGATGGCGTGAATGTAGACTACGTAGATGCAGCTAATTGGATACATAGCTACACGGAGAAGGAAGACTTCTCAGACTGCTACTACTTCGGTGAGCTTAAGCAGGTTCATTACACAGAGTTATTAAAGATAAAACCAGACCTTACAGATGAGCAGTTGACAGAGATTAAAAATTCTAGTTCTGCATGGAATAATTACTTTCCAATAATAAGAAACTATCAGGACGATTCATTCCTAAATGAGGTTGTCACACTGATGTACTTCAATTACAAGACAAGTAAAAGATTTGTTTGGAAAAAGAAAATACTAGAGAATGGTGGTGAGAGAGTTATCAGAAAGGGAGACACGTTCAATCCTCCGACAGGAGATGGCGTTCCTTTTGAAATAATAGAGGCACCAAGAGAGGTATGGTATGACGGAATCCTTGTTGGTGGATCTAACATACTTCTTAAATGGGAGATGGCTAGAAATATGGTAAGACCAAAGTCAGCATCTCAGAGCGCAATGCCAAACTATGTGGCACATGCTCCAAGATTATACAAGGGTAACATAGAGTCATTGGTTAGAAGAATGATTCCATTTGCTGATCAGATTCAACTGACACACCTAAAACTACAGCAGGTAATGTCAAGGGTTGTACCTGACGGTGTATTTATAGATGCAGACGGTATTAATGAGGTAGACCTAGGTACTGGTGCAGCATACAATCCTGAGGATGCACTTAAGTTATACTTCCAGACTGGTAGTGTTATCGGTAGGAGTTTTACTCAGGAGGGAGAGTTTAATAATGCAAGGGTTCCAATACAGGAGCTTAACTCAAACAGTGGTCAGTCTAAGATGGCTGCACTTATTGGAAACTATAATCACTATCTGAATATGATCAGGGATGTGACGGGTATAAACTCTGCAAGGGATGGATCAAGCCCAAATCCTGATGCACTTGTGGGTGTACAGAAGTTGGCTGCATTGAGCTCTAACACTGCTACAAGACACATACTAAACGCAGGTTTATATGCAACAAGAAGGCTTGCTGAGTGTATATCGTTAAGGGTTGGAGACATACTTGAGTATGCAGACTTCAGGGAGGAGTTTGCTATGCAGATAGGTAAGTACAACGTCGCTATACTTGATGAGATTAGAGACCTATACCTTTATGACTTTGGTATTTTTATAGAGGTAGCCCCAGATGAGGAGGAGAAACAGATGCTTGAGGCTAACATAAATATAGCACTTCAACAGAAGACTATCGATCTTGAGGATGCGATAGATATTAGAGGTATGAATAATATTAAGCTGGCCAATGAGATGTTAAAGGTTAAGAGACGCAGACGAATGGATCAGCAGCAGAAACAACTTCAGCAGCAGCAGCAGATGAAGCTACAGTCAGACCTACAGACACAGCAGTCATCGGCACAGCAGAAGGCACAGTTAATACAGCTTGAGGCTCAGGCAAAATCACAGGTTAAAGAGGCCGAGGCTCAGTTTGAGATTCAGAAGATGAATGCCGAGGTTGAGGCAAAGAGGTATTTGATGGACCTAGAGTTTCAGTACAACATGCAGCTTAAGGGTATAGAGTCTGAGTCATTGATGAAGAGAGAGGACAGTAGAGAAAAAGGCAAGTCTGAAAGAATTAGCCAGCAAAACAGTGAGCAGTCTAAGCTTATAAACCAAAGAAAGAACAACCTACCTCCACAAAATTTTGAGAGTACCGAGGATACGTTGGATGGTTTTGGGTTAGAATCATTTGGTCCTAAATAGGATACAAAAATATTACTTAACTTTGTGGATAAATAAAATATAATAAAATGGCAGAAGAATTTAAAGTAAGAGCTGTTGACTTTGAAGAGAAGTCAACTCAGGAGATCGAGAAGGATCTTTTAGAAAAGGCAGAGAATGAAAACAACGAAGCTAACGATGCAGGAATGGAAGGAAGCCCTGAGGGTTCCACCGCCTCACAAGAGCAAAAAAATATACAGCCGCAAGGCGAAGCACAAGAGTCGTCCTTAAATGACGATGACGTTCTTTCATATATTGGTAAGAGGTACGACAGGGAGATAAATTCCTTGGATGAGTTGATCGAACAGCGTAACGCTAACGAAGAACTACCTGAGGATGTGTCAGCATTCCTGAAGTACAAGAAAGAGACAGGTCGTGATATGAATGACTTCATCAAGATTAACAAAAACTATGATGAGGTTAACGATGACCAGCTACTACTTGAATACTACCTAGAGCAGAACAAGGGATTAGATCCTGAGGATGTAAGCTTTGAGATAGAGGACAAGTTCTCCTATGATGAAGATCTTGATGAAGAGAGAGAGATCAAGTCCAAGAAGGTGGCGAAAAAGAAAGAGCTTGTTAAAGCTAGAGAGCATTTTAATTCTCTAAAAGAACAGTACAAGGTTCCACTTGAGTCAAGGGATTCCTTTGTTCCAGAGGAGGAAAGAGAGAGCTTCAATAGCTACAAGAAAACAAAAGAGCAGCGATTGCAAAACGAGCAGGAGCTTGCTGAGAGGGCTAAAAAATTTACAAGTAATACAAGTAAATTATTCTCTGAGAACTTCGAAGGTTTCGGGTTCAACATATCAGAAGATAACAAGGTTGTATACAAGCCAGCTGATAGCAAGACCTTACTCAACGAACAGTCTGACCTTAATAACTTTGTTAATAAGTTTACAGGTGAGGACGGATCGATTGAGGACTATGAGGGATTCCATCGTTCTATAGCCGTGGCTTCAAACCCTGAGAAGTTTGCCAAGTACTTTTACGATAAAGGTATGGCAGATGCGGTAGGTGATGTGGCTAAAGAGTCTAAAAACATTGACATGACTCGTCAGTCCACAAAGGTTACCCCTAAGGAGGGTGTGCAGGTCAGGTCTATAGACGCAAGTCGAGGCAATAGATTAATTATTAAAAAACACAAAACTAAAAACTAAAAAAAATGGCTGGATCATTACAAACCACTCCAGGTGTAGCAATTACACCGAGTTCGGTTAAGGCAACATTGCCTACAAATTACATCACCAATTTCGACTTCTTGACACAGTATCTTCCAGATACTTACGAAGCTGAATTTGAGCGATATGGAAACAGATCAATCTCATCATTCTTGAGAATGGTCGGTGCAGAACTTCCTACTAACTCTGACTTAATCAAGTGGGCAGAGCAAGGACGTTTGCATACAAAATACAAAGCGGTTACTTTTGCTGCTATTGATGCACCTCTTGCAGGTCAGCAAGTGTTTACTTTAGCTGGAGGGGCAATATGCAACTTTAGAGTAAACCAAACTGTATTTTTATCATCAACAACAATAGCTGCAGAGTCTGCTAAGGCTGTTATCGTAGCAGTAGCAGGATCAACATTTACTGTTGCTTATTACGCAGCGACTGGTGCAGTATCTCCGTTTACAGCTGCAACAACTGTAACTGCGTTTGTTTACGGATCTGAGTTTCAGAAAGGTACTGCAGGTATGGACGGATCGTTAGAGGCTGAAGATTCAATCTTCTCTTGCAAGCCAATCATCATCAAGGACAACTACGAGGTGTCTGGATCTGATATGGCTCAAGTTGGATGGGTTGAGGTTACAACTGAGAACGGTGCGACAGGATACTTATGGTACTTGAAGTCAGAGCATGAGACTCGTCTACGATTTGACGATTACTTAGAGATGGCTATGGTTGAAGGTGTTCCTGCTGAGGCAGCGTCTGGTGCATTGAACTACCTTTCACCAGTTACAAATGCAGCTCCAGGATCAGCGGCAGGTACAACTGCGGCAGGTACTGAGGGTATGTTTGACACTATCGAGGATAGAGGTAACGTATGGTCAGGTGGTAACCCAGCTGCATTAGCAGACTTTGATACAATCGTACAACGTCTTGACAAGCAGGGTGCTATCGCTGAGAACGTATTGTTCTTAAACCGTCAGTTCTCTTTCGATATTGACGACATGCTAGCAGCTCAAAACTCTTACGGAGCAGGTGGTACATCTTACGGATTGTTTGACAATTCTGAGGAGATGGCACTTAACCTTGGATTCTCTGGATTCAAGAGAGGTTATGAGTTCTACAAGACTGACTGGAAATACTTAAACGATGCTACGCTTCGTGGAGGTTTGACAGGAGGTGCTATTAATGGTGTACTTGTACCAGCTGGTACTACATCAGTGTACGATCAAGTTCTTGGTAAGAACGCTAAACGTCCATTCTTACATGTACGTTACAGAGCTTCTGAGGCTGAGGATCGTCGATACAAAACTTGGATGACAGGTTCTGCAGGTGGAGCTATGAGTAGCGACATCGATAAGATGCAGGTTAACTTCTTGTCAGAAAGAGCACTTTGTGTTATGGGAGCTAATAACTTCGTATTGTTCAAAGGATAATACAGGACTATTTATATACCAGGGGTTTCGGCCCCTGGTTTTTATTGTAAAAATTAAATTAAAATAAAATGAAAAAGAGAAAATCAGTACTCGAACCTAAGGATAGGGTATACCTATTAAAAAATGACAAGGAGCCTTTGGCTTACTTTATAGCGTCGAGAGATACACCAAGAAACAGACTGCTTTACTACGACGAGGAGAACAACATGAATAGACCTCTTCGATACGCACGTAACGCAAACTCACCATTTCAGGATGAGCAGGATAGCAATGTTATTTTAGAGCCAATAGTCTTTGAGGATGGGGTATTAAGAGTTCCAAAGACAAACCCAGTACTTCAGGAGTTCTTACACTACCACCCTAATAACGGTGCAGAGTTTTATGAGTTTGACGAAGAGCAAGATGCTCAGGAGTATGTTGACTTCATGTATAATGAGCTTGATGCTCAGGTTGCGGCTAGGGATTTAGACTGGACGACAATGGAGGCCGTGGCTAACGTACTTCTAGGAGGAAAGGTTTCCTCTATGACTGTGGCTGAGGTCAAGAGAGATATGATGCTTTACGCAAAGAGATATCCTCAGGACTTCATGGAGGCTGTTAACGATCCATCTCTACGTGTGAATAACATAGCGGCCAGAGCTTTATCTGACGGCTACCTGTCATTCAGAAACAACAAGAAGGAGATATTTTATAATCTTAAGGAGAACAAGAAGAAGTTGATGACGATACCATTCGGAGAGGATCCGTTGTATACATTATCATCCTACCTTCAGTCTAATGATGGACTGGAGCTGTTTAAGTTCCTAGATGAAAAGATATCTGAGAATTAGTATATTTGTGGTATTATTAACCCATTAAATTTTTTAACAATGGCAAAGTTTTTATCTATTCCTGTAACAAATGAAGGGAATCAATTAGTTTCTGCTGATGATATTAAAATCATCAAGCAGGCATCTACAACCACAGTAACAGTAGTTTACGGTGGAGCTGCAGCTCAAGACGTTTTAACAATCACTCATGCAGCAGTTGCTGCTGGATCTGAAGATATGAGAGACGTTATTCAGAATGCAGTTGTTGATGCACATCAGTCTGTATGGCATAATGTTGTAACAAATGTAGTGCCTTCAAAGGCAGTAAGCGGAATCGTTATTGCGTAAGAGTAATATCACGTAATTCATTAAAGGCACTTTTTAATCGAAGTGCCTTTTTTTATTTATCTTTGTTAAAACTAGATAGATGATCAATCAAGTAAGAAATACTGTACTGTCTATAATCAGCAAGGAGAACAGGGGATATATAACCCCGTTTGAGTTCAACCTGTTTGCGAAGCAGGCACAGCTTGAGATATTCGAGCAGTACATATACTCATACAGCACGTCAATAGTAAAGCAGAACGCAAGACTACATGGCGAGGGGTATTCAGATATACCTAAAAAAATATCGGACGTTATAGACACCTTCTATAAACTGTCATCACTTACATACACAGGATCTGAGTTTACACCACCTACAGACTATTACTTTGTAGATAAGCTTATATATAACAACTCTGTAGATATTGAAAAGGTAAGCCAGAACAAGGCTCTAAAACTTATAAACTCAAATCTAACGGCACCTACTGTTGTATACCCAGTGTACACATTGGATGAGACAGGATTTATAGTATATCCCACCACTGTGACATCAAACGTATCTATGGGATATGTAAGGTATCCAGTGGATCCTAAGTGGACGTATGTTCAGTTAACAGCTGGTACTGATCCTATGTTTGATGGATCTGCATCTGACTACCAAGACTTTGAGCTTCCTAAGAGTGACTTTGCAAACCTTGTTATAAAGATACTACAGTACTCTGGAATATCCATAAGAGAGGCTGACATTGTTCAGGCTGCAAAGTCTGAGGAACTTCAGGACGCACAACAAAAACAATAAACATGGCATACATAACTAACTATCAATACTATACTAATGGAGGTGTCATACCTACAGACCTAAATCATGGAGAGTATCAGTACGTATCTCTGGCTGATATCGTTAATAACTTCATGCTTATGTATGTGGGTAACGATAAGCTTGTAAATAACGTAGACAGGTATGCAATACTATTTCACGCAAAGAGAGCGATACAGGAACTTAACTATGACGCACTAAGAAATATAAAGGTTATAGAGCAGGAGATGGGGGACCAACTTAAGATGGTCATGCCTCCTGACTATGTGAACTATGTACGTATATCTGTGCTTAGTGGAAATGTTTTGTTTCCATTGACCGAGAACAGGCAACCAATATCTGCAACTGGATATCTACAGGACAATAACCTTGATATACTTTTTGATGCAGATGGAGAGATTGTTACTGGTGATTCTAGACTAGACATACTAAGACAGGAAAAAAGTCTTTATATGGGAGGTGGTGCATACAATGGGTGTGACGGATATAACTATAACGGTGACTGGTATTTTGGTTACAGAATGGGTGGACGTTATGGTATGGACACAGAGAATGCAAATAATAACCCAAGGTTTTCAATAAATAAGGCCTCTGGTGTTATAGATTTTTCTTCAGGTATAGAGAACAAGCATATAGTTCTAGAGTACGTCTCTGACGGAATGGAGAACGGAGACGACAGCAAGATCACTATAAATAAGATGGCTGAGGAATATCTTTACGCATACCTAAAGTGGGCCTTATTAAACAATAAGACAGGCATACAGGAGTATGTTATCATGAGGGCACGTAAGGAGAAGACAGCCACTCTAAGAAATGCAAAGATTAGACTAAGTAATCTACATCCATCTAGGCTTCTAATGAGCCTGAGAGGTAGAGATAAATGGATTAAGTAAGTATGGAATTAAAGAAGACATTCCTGGGAGGGAAGATGAACAAGGATCTTGATCAAAGGCTTTTGTCTGGAGGTCAGTATTCTGATGCACTCAACATAAGTATAGATACGTCTGAGGGATCTAATATAGGATCTATCTCCAACTCGTTAGGTAATATTAAGATTGGAGACATACAGGCATTATTGTCAGGATATGTTCCAGCTATAAATACATTGAACTCTAGGGTTATAGGTGCGGTAACATACGAGCCACTTAACCTCATATACTGGTTTATATCATCAGATAACTATGACGCCATATTTGAGTACAATGAGATTGACAATACTACCACACAGGTATTGCTTTGTACTAAGACTGGAGGCAACCCTAGTCAGTTAAATCTTAGTCAGGAATATTTGATCACTGGAGTTAACTATATACCAGGACATAAACCAGAGTCAGGAGCACTTCTGTTTTGGACAGACAACCTTAATCCTCCTAGAAAAATAAACATAGCTAGGACAAAGCAGTATTCTATAAATGACTCTAGGATAGATATAGATATAGATGTGATACTAAGACCACCATTAAAGGCACCAGTTATATACCCATCTTCGTCATCAGATGTGCTTTCTAATAGCATGGAGGATAGGTTTTTATACTTCGCATATAGGTATAAATACGTAGATAATGAATACAGCTCAATGTCTCCATACTCAGGCGTTGCATTCAAGCCATCAAACTATAAGATAGATCCATTTACGGGAGACAATAAGTCAATGATAAACACATACAACCAATGTGAAATTGTTTTTGAACTTGGAAATAATCTTGTAACAGAGGTACAGATACTGGCATATGATCCAAGAAGTCTTAATGTTAAGATTGTTAAGTCTATCGTAAAGGATGACCTTATTATAAATGGCAACATAAACACATCTAGCTATACATTTAGTAATAATAAGATATATGCACCTCTTCCATCCGATCAGGTAACTAGGTTGTTTGATAATGTACCACTTCTTGCTCAGGCTCAGGAGATTATAGGTAACAGATTAATATACGGTAACTATACACAATTTAGAGATGTAGATTCAGTTAACTTTAATGTTACATACACAAGTGTAGACGCATTAACACCTGCAGGAACGCCTTTGAGTACATTTAAGACAGACAGAGATTATGAGGTTGGTATAATATACGGTGATGATTATGGACGTATGACAACGGCCTTAATAAGTGATAATAACTCTGTGTACTTACCATCTACAGTATCTGACAAGGGAAACAGTTTAAAGGTTCAAATACAAAACACTGCACCAACCTGGGCCACAAACTATAGGCTTGTGGTTAAGCAGGCAAAGAAGGAATACTATAACATATTTCCGCTATGGTTTTATGAGAAGGATGTGTATAGATACTTCAGGATAAATGAGTTCGACAGGGATAAGTTTTCTGTAGGTCAGTACGTTATATTTAAGTCAACAGCTGGAGGTCCTACATATTCAAATACAAAGTATAAAATACTTGAGTTTGAGTTTAAGTCTGAAGGCTTTGATAATATACCTGGAGCTGAATCAGGATTATATTTTAAAATAAAGGTAGATAATAGTGAAGATTTCTCGTACTCTGAATTACAATCTTTTTCAGGTGAGGATTATTCTACAAATCTTGGATACGCTACTTTAAATTCATCGGCTTTTGGTATAGACAACTTTCCTTTAAATCATGATCCTGTAAATTATATGGATACTACGCATCCATACTACGGTCAAAACGATTCAAATTCTCTGACGGTAACTCAGTTTACTGGTCCTAATAATTGGTCTCAATTTAAAAGAGATATAAGGCTGACTGTAGAGATAGACGGAATTAATCCAACAACATTTAGATATACCACAAATGTAAACGGATCTAGCGACTGGTCTCAAGAAGAGCAATCTATATCTGGATCAGACATTCCTCTTTTCTTTTTTTCAGGAACATCTTCAGGTCAGATGTGTACAATTAATTTTGATCAGTCTTCATCTTATACTATTGGTGACAGATGGAAGATTATGTTTAGGTCTAATGAAGTTGAAATAAGTAGAAATTATTTTCAACCTGGGGCAGGGGGGATTATTAATAATTATTATCATGGAGGTGTTCCAAATAGTGGAACTTTCCCTTTATTTTTTTCAGGAGATAACGGAGAGGCTTCAGCTTTAATACAGTTTCAAGGACAAGCCGTATTGGGATTTACTGAAAATACAGATCCAAATATTGAAGTTAAAATACAACCGCTGTCAAAAATAATAATAACAATAGATTCATCAGGAAATGAATTTAATGAATCAAACACACAAGAATTTATATCTGATGGTATTTATGATAATGTTGAGGAGTGGTTTGTTGAGTCTAACGCATACCTAGACTTTCAGCATCCATCATATCTAGGAGAAAATGATGCTGAATCCGTGTGCTTTAGAAGGGCAATTTATGAACCTGGAACTATAATAAATTCTCCTGCTGCTCAGTCTGTAGATTATGTGTCATATACTTTTCAAGATTCAAACTTAGATTCTCCAATGAGAATGCTTATAAGAAATTATGGGGGAGGTCCTGGTAATGAGACAATGAATATAAATGCAAGTTTTAAGATAGAACAGTCTCCAAATCCATTGGTATGCGAGACAGATCCAAAGGAGGAGGATGTAGAAATTTATCACGAGGTTACCGACTCTTACGATATAGAGAACGGCCTTCATCATGTTGGATGGGACTATGCTGACTTTACTCATGGGGTTACTGTATTCCCTAGTCTTCCTACAGAGCTGCAAACAAAAACAATCCTAGGGCCATTAAATCCTGCGGCCCCTCTAACGACAGACAAACCTCACAATTTATCTGTAGGTCAATATATATACACAGCGGCAGGTGGAACTACAAACGTACCTGAAATAAATCCAGACACAGAAAATCCTTACTATGTTGTTTTATATGTGCCTAACCAGTACTGTGTGATTGTTGACTACGATTTCCCTGGAAATGCACCATCAGAGCCAGGAATAATTTATAAGCAGACATGGGAGCAGGATCAGACTGCCACAAACCTAGGTGCATTCATAGAAATAAATCAGACGACAGCACAGAACAGTCAGTTCAATGCCTTCTCATTTGGCAATGGTGTTGAGTCAAACAGGATTCGTGACGACTTTAATGCATCAGACATGAAGTTTAGTCCTAGGGTTACAAGTATCATAGAAGACTACGAGAACGAGCGTAAGGAGGCTTCACTTACATACAGCGGTGTGTTTAGGGGAGACACATCTATAAATAGACTGAATGAGTTTAATCTTTCTCTTGCAAACTTTAAGGATCTGGACAGAGAGTTTGGTGCCATTAAAAAGCTGTATGCTAGAGATACAGATGTATTTGTACTACACCAGGACAAGATAAACAAGGTTCTTTACGGTAAGAATGTTTTGTTTGACTCAGTAGGAGGTGGACAGGTTGCATCCATACCTGAGGTATTAGGTAACGAGATACCTTTTCCTGTAGAGTATGGAATCAGTAACAACCCTGAAAGCTTTGCAACAAATGCTGGAGACATGTATTTTACAGATGCAAGAAGGGGTGCAGTTATAGGAATAGAAAGAGGATCTGTAAATGAGATATCTTCTCTAGGCATGACAGACTATTTCAGGGATGAGCTAAAGGATAATCCAAGCAAACAAAAGCTAGGAGGTTTTGATCCTTATTCTAACAGATACACATTGTCAACAGAAAATAATAGAAGGGTTGAACCATGTAGACTTAGTCTTAAGCCTTCATCTTTAACTGTAGAGAGTAATACAGGTGGTGTGTCATTGTTTATGTTTAACATACTCACATCACTTTCATGGTCAATTACACTTGCAGACACTGGGTTTGGAACTTCATGGGTAAGTCCATCAGCTACATCTGGATACGGTGCACAAAATATTTATGCAAATATTGCAAATAACTTCACAGGTTCCACAAGAACTATTAACTTTGTGGTCACCTACTGTACAAGTCAGACTCAGGTATTTACACTAACCCAGTCTGTAGGAAGACCAATATCGGTTGAGGTTGTTGTAGTAAATAAACCAGATAGAAAATGAAACTAAGTCAGTCTTATCAATACACAGGGAGTAGCGAGTTTACGTTTGATAATGTATTACTAGGTCCCACAGGTATAGCACTATTTGATAAGCGTACTGGTATTGGTGGTGTTGATTTTATTCCATACCACGGATCAACAGTTACGGTAAAGGCTGGAGATCCATCTACTGGATACCTTGAGTTTTCACCAAGCCTAAATAACAAGATATACTACCTCGTTACAGATCAGGAATATTCAGAAACAGATAAGTCAACAATAAAATCATTGGGTACAGCTATAAATGTACACTTCAATGGTACAGATTATCAGGGAGATTTTGTGTTTCAAAACCCTAATGATTATGAGTATCTATATTTAATGTGGGACTATGAGGATTCTATAGGCACAGGAACAGCATCATTTAAGGGTATAGTATCGTCAAGATCTATAGCCTTAGACTTAGGCACAGATATAGGACTAGCTGGTGTAAACTATCAGGCTGTAGATTTACCTGTCAGGTTTAGAATTAGATGGAACAATACTGACGTAATAGACAGCGGATATGTAGGTTTAAATAGCGTTGCAAATTATAATGCACTTGTAGCAGCAGGTGTAAGTACAAGTGATATAAACTTACAGTTTCCTCTTGATGGGACTGTTAATAATGGAACTGGATCTCTGCTGTTTGATAAGTTTCTATCTGTAGATGATGCTCAGGTTGTTGTAGACTCTCCACTTGCAAATTCTGTATGGATAGTAAACAGAGTGATGCCAAGCCTAAAGACATTCTTTATAGACACAACAAATGGTACTGCTGCAAATGTATGTACCCAGTGTCCTCAGACTATACATTATCATAATGGGGTGGGTGACCTTCCTACATTAAACGATAGGATATATAAGACGTCTGATGGATCAACTCTTTATGACGGATCATCTGCATTTCACATGATAGACAGCGTTAGATGTACTGTTCCTAGCCCTACAGGAAAATCATATGTAGGTGTAGATTCATCAGGAAATGTAACGTCAATAGATCCGTGTGATTGTCCTGAATTTGCAGTTCCTTTTATATATCAGGAAGACATAGTTATAAACTCATTAGAGCAGGTTAATATACCTATAAGCGTATATGGAAACCCAACATCTTTTACAGTGGTAACCACATGTTTAGAGTATCTCTTAACTGGAGGAAGTTCATCAACATTATTCACGTACACGGACTGCGAATCAAACAGTCAAACAACAACCGTGTCTGCATTTCAAAGCATAGTTGTTTGTGCAAGTTCTGCACCCACTATAACTCGTGGCGACGGAACTGTTTCTGCAGGAACTCCATGTTTAACTTCAATATTTCCATCAGCTCTTTCTTTTGATAACGGAGTTATATCTGGAAGGTCTGAAAAAGAACTCTCCTTCTCTTTCACAATCAACGCAACAAATTGCTTTGGAATAAGTTCAAACAAGACTATAAATGTAGATGTAGTGTCATCATCAAACAGGAAGCCTGTGTTGATGGATAAAACAAATTTCACAACAGAATCATCAAACGCTTGTTCGGTGACACCATCACTCACTAAAATGTATTTCGATGGGCCTAACCCTGTTCCCACACTTAGGGATAGAATTTTTGATTACAGTGATCGAAATGGTTTTGTACCATTAACTGGAGGGGATAAGTGGTACTTCGTTGATAACTCTCAGGAGGTGATCAGGATAGATGATAACGGATATGTGTCAGACGTGTACGCATGTCCTGGTACAACTACCACTACAACAACAACAACTACAACAACAATACCAGCCGTTGGTAACTATTACACGGCTACACTTTGTGCAGAGCCTACTACGTCTGTCGTTTTATTAGACTCTACATCTTCAGCCATAGTGGTTGGTAATGTAGTCAAGACTGCGGATGGAAACTGTTGGGAGATAACAGGAACATCATCAGGATCATACCCATATTATTTAATAGAAAACCCCGTCGTAATATATGCAGACTGTACAGCTTGTACTGGTACAACTACAACCACAACAACTACAACAACTACAACAGCACCAGTCATTAGTTCCTTCAGTATGGATGGAACTGCCCAAACAACAGATTTTGATGCATGTTCACTTACCCCCTCTCTTTCAACATACTACCACAACGGTAGTGGCTCGGTTCCTGCAGTTAACGACTTTGTCTACACGGACGCCTTAGGTACCACATTGTTTGATGGGGTGTTTAAGTGGTACTATGTGGATAATGGAGGTGCTGACTATACCATACAGGTATCGAATACTGGTCAGGTTCTGGAGGCAAAGGCATGTGCAGGTGTCACCACAACCACAACCACAACAACGGTTTCCAAGACATATTATACTTACAAGAATTGTAGTGACGGAATTATTGCAGGAAAGCTTTTCTTCTTAGGTCCAAAGATACTTGCATCAGACACAGCTGTAAAAGCATCTGACGGAAACTGCTATAAGATATTTAACGTAGATTCATCTGGAGGTCCAGAGCTTGAGGTATTGTTTGTATATAATTCTTGTTACGATTGCCAGTAAGTTATAACCTTAGATTTATATCGGCACAGCCAGCCACTGATTACTATTCATGGCAGGTTGAGGTATATCTTAATAACTTTATATCTCTTGGATATAAGGATATAGATATTGTATGTGGGTTTCAGAATGAGATACCTGATTCATGGGGTAAGCTTGTTGCAAGATATGGAGATGTTGCTAACTTTTACTTCTATGAGGACACGCTTGGAACTGTAAAATATATACCAGCGATACAGGCACATATACTAAAAAAACACTTCGATGAGAATCCAAGCGATGATGCATTCTTCTTTCATGACTCTGACTTTATATTTACAAGACATCTTGATTTCAGTCCCTATCTTAATGATGACAACTGGTACTTCTCGGACACAACAAGCTATATAGGACACGACTACATAGTCAGCAAGGGCGAAGAGGTTCTGGATGCGATGTGTGAGATAGTTGGGATATCTAAGGACATAGTTAAAAATAATCAGAAGAACAGTGGTGGAGCTCAGAAGCTTATGAAGAACCTAACGCATGAATACTGGGCGAAGGTAGAGAGCGATAGTATAAGGCTGTATGAAAAGCTGATAACAATGCAGCATGTAAGAAAAGATAACGATCCATACGGTATACAGGCCTGGACATCAAGCATGTGGGCCGAGCTATGGAACGGTTGGCTGTATGGTCATAAGATAGTTGTTCCTAAAGACTTTGATTTCTGCTGGGCTACATGCCCTGTAGATAAGTGGGATGAGCTATACTTTTTTCACAACGCAGGCGTGCCTAACAACAAACAGGGTATGTTCTACAAGGCTCAGTATGCTGACAGGTTGCCATACAAAGAGGATCTTGATATAAACCCTCACAGGTGTTCTCATAGGTATTATATGGAGATGAAGTCCGTGGACAGCTGTTTGCTTTAAAATTGTTAAATTTGTAGTATGTCGACTATAACCTATTCAATATGGACCAAGGGATGGACATCCTTCTGGTCATACGTACCAGACTGGATGATCGGTCTAAATAGTAGCTTTTATACATTCTCAGGAGGAGACCTGTACAGGCATAATGACGACACTGTTACAAGAAATAACTTCTATGGGGCTCAGTATAAGTCAACAATAACTACAGTCTTCAATGACGAGCCGATGCAGATGAAGATGTTTAAGACACTGTCTCAGGACTCAAACAAGCCATGGAAGGCAATCATAGACACAGACATAAATACCGCACAGATAGATGCCACATACTTCAACCAGAAAGAGGACGAGTGGTTTGCATACATAAGAAGGGTTGACGACACGATAGATCTAAAGGCTATATCTACACAGGGTATAGGAAACAGTACAACTGTAGATAGCTCAGATCCAACTGCTGTATTGATCACCTTTGCATTCAATATGGATGGTGCGATAAGCGTTGGTAATAGGCTATATAAAAATAATGCTGGAACTCTTGTGCTTATTGGAGTCATAACAGCGATAGGTGCAAACACAATAACGGTGAATACCACAGAGGATCCGTTCACAACACCACCAACACCAATATCAGGATCGATACCCTTAATAAGCGACTTCTTGATAGCCGTGAAGAATAGCCAGGCCGAGTCATATGGCAGCAGAGGTTTCTATATGTCCGTAAAGCTTGAGAACGAGGATACTACTCAGGTTGAATTGTTTTCCGTAGGTAGTTCTATATTCAAAAGTTTTCCTTAAATTTGTTAAATGGAAGTTAGGCTCTTGACAGACGATGATTATGATACATTATCATCGTGGTGGAAGGACTGGAGATGGACAGCTCCGCCTAGAGATATGTTACCAGAGAATGGCCTTGGAGGCATTATGGTTCATAAGGATGGGGAGGAAATATGTGCAGGATTTGTATACTTCACAAACTCATCAGCCGCATGGCTGGAGTTTATAGTGTCAAACTTTAACTACCGACAGGACGACAGGCAGGAGGCATTGAGGTTCCTGATCAACGTCCTTACAGAGATGATAAAGGACAAGGGTTCCTATAAGTATATATACACCTCTCTGAAGAGCAAGAGCTTGATAGACAGGTACAGCGAGTGCGGATTCCAGATGGGAAGCACCAACTGCAACGAAATGATAAAGGTATTATAATATGGCAGCAGTAACATCAACAATAGTAGCATTAGGTGGCGTAGGACTCAGTGCGGTACAGGCTATAAAGGCAGGTAAAGAAAAAAAAGCAGCAGACGCAGCAGCCATTACGGCAGAGGCAGCGATGCGTGCTGTAAAGGAGGAGAACGTAATGAAGCAGGTGCAGGTTCCTACGCTTGGGTACGACCTCGCACAGCAGGGGCAGGCACAGAGAGACGTTTCTGCAATATCAGCACTTCAGGGTGCAGGTGCGGCAGGCGTTATAGGTGGTATCGGAAAGGTTGCACAGTCAGGAGCAGCGGCTGATCTACAGCTTGCGGCACAGGCAGGACAGCAGCAGTATCAGAGAGATATGTCAGTAGCTCAGGCAGGACAAGGAATAGAAGGAAGACGTGCTCAGAGAGAGTTCGGTATAGAATCAAACGCACTTGCAGGCGCACAGGCTGCATCAGCTGCAGCACAGGCACAACAAAATCAAGCATACCAAGGTATTGCTAGCGGTCTACTTGGTGCGGCAGGATCTGGACAGCTTGGATTACAGGCGATGGGAATGGAAGGGAATTATCTTGATAACCTCACATATAACCAGCAGACAGACATGTTAGCAGCCGCAGGACAACAAAGATACACTAACACCACTACAAAACCATAACATGGCAGAAAAAAGTTATTTAGGCTTCAAGGCAGCCCCATCGGTTGATTGGGGTAAGCTGACCTCAGAGTTCTCACAGGGGCTTATGGATATAAGCGGAAGAAAGGCCGCACAGAATATTTACTTCGATCAGGTTACTCAGAATAATATAGAAATGGTTAAAGCAAACGATGAGTTTGCTGACCAGACACTAAGCGACTTTGTAATGGGTGGTGCAACACAGATGGTTGATAACCTATATGAAAAGAACAGACTTGTAAAGGCAGGAAAGTTAAATCATAATGAGTTTAGGATGTTTAACAACAGAGGTAACACGTCGTTCAAGGCCGTTTCAGATGCAGCAAAAAGTATAGATGCCAATATAAAAGCAATGCAAGAGAGACAGCAGCCTGATGAAAATGGGATACCTCAGGGATCTGTCATAGAGGAGAAGTTGATGGAGTATCAGTCAGGTATGATGAACCTGAAAAATAGAACACTTTACCAGGATCCAAACACAGGACAGTTCTCTTACGGAAAGCTTAACGAGGTGACAGGAGAGGTTGAGGACCTACAGGATACAGAGGCCTTACTAAAGCCAGTAAATCAGAGAGATAACTACTTCGATGCGTTTGGTTTTGTACAAAATAGAAGCAGCAAGCTTGGTGAATTTAAGATTGCAGAGGTAAAAGATAGGGTTGTAGGAAAAGATAAAGATGGCAATGATATAACAAGAAAGGTGTATGTAACCGAAACAGGAGAGGCTTTAAATCCACTCCTTGACAAGGCGATAGCAGGCACACAGCAGTATATAACGGACGATGCCAGATTATCCTTTCAGACATTAAATCAGATAGACAGTAGGTACGAGCTTTATATTGGTGAGGATGACAAGAACTCTCATATAGACCAAAAGGTAGGTATAGAGAACAAGATGAGATTTCAGGAAGGAAGACCATCCATGTCTGAAGAGGAGGAGAATCAATTTAGACTTTATGAGGAAGGATTTCTTGTGCCACTTGTAGAAAACTCAGCCAGAGAAAGAACTCCAGTTTTAAACGCACAGCAGAACGAGGTATTGCTACAGGGTATTGATGACATGTATAAGTCTAAGCTTGACTACTCAATGGTAGAAGAGAAGCCATCGACTAAAGGCAAAGGTAAAGGCAAAGGCAAAGGAAATAACAATAACAATAGTGAGGATGTAAACTATGACCTGTACGAGACATTGTACGATGCAATAAAAGAAGGTGATTCAGATATTTTAAATAACAGAAAGACACCACAATCTAAAAACGTAAGGTTTGAGGTTAGAGGAGATGGCTTTATAGATGTTTACGATATGACTCCTGATCCAGTTTATAAAAGACCTGTAAATAAAGGTAAAGGAAAGTTAGTTTCTGAAGGAAAGTCATTGACAGATCTGGTGTCATACTTCTACGGAACATCTACTGCCACTGGTGGTACTAAGCCAGAGGCCACATACAACTCAGAGAGAGAGGCATTCTACAAGGCAAACCCAGATAAAGAAGAAATAGCAATGATGGAGGAGCAGACGGAAGAGATTCCAGACGATCAGATGGCCAGCAATCAGGGCGGTAATTTTTTACAAAGACTAGCAAAAGGTATCCTCGGAAGGGGTAACAATCAAAACATATCATAACTATGGCTGAAGACAATCCGATAGAAGGCTTGGATCCAAATCAATCGGCATTCGAGCCGATGTTGGACATGATGGATCAAGATACACCAGAGGACCTAAGCAGGACCACCACGACAACGACTCTCTATATCTCTGGAGATCAGACACAGATAGATCAGCCTAAGAAGACAGTCAAGCAGGATGATCCTATAAAGTCAGCGGTAGATAACTTCAGACTATATCAGAAGCAGCAGGGAATGTCTGCAAATATTGGAGACGTAAACAAACTATTTCCAAATACAACAGCTGAACAGAGAATACAGTTGGTTGATTCATACCCAGAATTATTTAAGGAAGATAGGTTTTACAACCAGTCTGCAGAGAAGAAATACCAAGAAGGATTAGATTCAGGAAAGAGCAGTCTTGAAATATTAGATAGCCTTGTAGAAGAAAATTTTGGTAGTCGTGTAGGTCTAATGAAAAGGTTTCCCAACCTATTCAGCGAGACAGAGATACAGGCTGATCAACAGAAAAAAGTTGATGATGATAATATGGTATCTCAGGATAAAGAGGTACAGAAAAAAATTAAAGATCTTAATTCTGAGTATAATAAGGCTACAGATTTTAATCAGAAGAGAAGAATACAAGAGCAAATTAAAAAACTTGAGAACGATCAAGAATATCTTCAGAAGCTAGCTAAAGATACTGACTATCAAACAGAAACACCAAGAGGTGATATTGGCAAGTTATCATCTATATCTACTGAAGATTTTATTCCTGCTGAATTTCCAACAGATAAATTTGTTGACACTGAAAAGTTAGAACAAGAACAAAGAGATTTACGAGCTATAGAGTTTGACATTGATTATGTTGTACCTATAATACAAGATCAACAGGAGCTTGATGTTTTTGAAGGTGTAAACACAGCCCTTCAGTCAGGTTTAGACAATGAAGAATACCTAGCCATATACAAAGAGGGTAAATATAATCCTGAAAAACACGAGCAGTACGACAAGGCTCTGGCAAAAATGTTTACAGGCATAATAACAAAAGATCCTATTGCAAAGGTACATGCTTCATTCTATGAAAGAAATGGCATAGATAAGAATCAGTTACAATTAAGAAATGATTTAATTATACAGAATATACCTGACCTTGATGTAAATAAAATATACACACAGGAAGAGCAGAATGAACTCGTAAGGATTGCCACCTCTAATTTTATGAAAAAATATGGAGATATTGAGTTTGATGAGCTTAAGATAATACTAGGTCCAGAGATAACTCCAATGGATATGTATAACGAGACTTTAAAGAATAGCAAGAACACTGTATCGCCATTAAATATTGCTATTGTTAAAAACGATGAAGATCAAACACTTGAAAACCTTCAAGAATTATTTCCCGAAAATACATCAATGTTTAGATTTTCTAAAACAAACTTTGATGGACAGGACGCTATAACTATAAGGACCTATGTAGCTGGAGAGATGTTAAAGTCGGTACAGATAAACCTAGACGAATCAAACGAACCCTTAAGAAAGATTAGAAAATGGATGTCTGAGGCAAACCCTCCTGCATACATTCAAGATAAACTAATGACTCTTTATACAAACCCAGAAGAGTCAGAGTTTTGGAATAAAAAAACTGGAAAGCTTGATGAGATAAAGCTAGCTTTATTTGCAACAATGCACCCTGGAGTTTTTGGAAGTATGTATGACTACTCAGCAGGAGGAGGGGAAATCGCTAAAAGTATTATGGTCAATCCAGTAGAAATAAGATCACTGATGGAATACGCCAATCAGGCGAGAAAAAATCAGACTTTATTTATGTTTGATCAAACAAGAACTGATAAAAAATTAGTTCCTGAAGAAACGATACAGCTGTTAGAGTCAAGACTTAATAATTTTGAAAGAGCTATAGCTGAAGAAAAAAAACAAAAAGGAACAGGAGTATTTGCGTCTATGACTGAAGGAACGTTTCAAGCTATTTCTGGATTTGATGAAGTTATAGCAGACACATACATAAATCTTTCTGCAGCACTTGGTTATACAGACCTTTCAGATGAGGAGGAACAAGAGTTGTTGAGTAGAGGGATAACTAGAGATCAGATAGTTGATATCGAACAAAAGAGACGAAAAAAACAATTTAAGGCAGAGTTAGATAATCTTAAAGGAAGATTTTCAAAGACCGATCAGATAGCAATAAATGAATCTGGATTTTTAACTAAAGCCTTAAATACAACTGTTAATTCATTAGTTACTATGGCCGCTGGCGGTGGAACAAAAAGAGGTGTACAGGCTGCATTTGCTCTTACAACTGGAGGAAGATTAATGAACGAGCTTGAAGACTCAGACTTATCTACATTGGAAAAATTAAGTCTCGTTACTCCTATGGCTTTGATTGAAGGTGTGCTTGAAGAGTTTGGTATGCAGAGTGCCATACGTCAAGGATTAACGCCTCTAAAAAAGCAAATACTATTAAGGGCTCTTAAGGATCTACCAAAGAATGCAAGTTTTGGGGCTTTGAATCAGTCAATAAAAAGGGTTATAAATGAAATGGCTGGAGGTACTATAAATAAAGTATCTAAGGCCATGGCCATCGAGGCCTTAACAGAGGCAGGTCAGTCAGGTGCAGAGATAGTAGAGAAAAATCTTATAAACGAAATTTCTGGTTATGAGTTATTTGAAGGTACTCCAGATATAACAACAGTCGAAGGTGTTATAGAGGCTTCAGAGATTGTTGTGGAAAGTGCTGAACTAGGAGCATTTAGCGGTAATGTTATAAACGTATCATCACAAGGACTGTCTAAGGCTTCTGAATTTTTATCAAACAAAAGTTTAGATTTCAATTCTGTTTATTCCACCTTGACAGACAATCAATCCAGAGATCTAATGATAGATAGGATTGACTTAAAAGTCCTAAAGGGAGAACTATCTGAACAGGATGCAACTACTATAAAAGAAAACTTTAACAAGGCCTATCCAATAATGATGGAGATACCTACAGAGTTATCTTCAAATCAAAAGGAGCAGTCTTACGACCTGCTTCTAGAAAGAAAGGCATTAGAGGCAGAGGTAAAAGACAAGGACAAGAACCTGGTCGTCAAGCAGACGGATAGGATCGCAGAGATAAATGATCAGTTACAACAAATAAGCAAGACAGATGCCGTTCAAGAGCAAGAAACAAAGAAGGAAGTGCTACCAGATGAACAGTCCAAAATGGGACTGCAAGATGTGGGACAGCGAGAGCAAGCGGTCGGTAAAGACTCAATCAAAAAACAAAAATTAACAGAAGTATCTGCTGAAAATAAACAAAGTGTATTACCGCAAGAAAACAATTTAGGTGGAAACAGGACTAAGACATTGCAGACTGAATATGAATTTGGTGACAAAGGATCTGTAGGTGTATATACAGATAAAGAAACAGGAAGTCAAGATGTATTCTTAGTTATACCAGATAAAAAATCTGATAAAAATTATATTGGTTTCAAAAGGGTGTACAAAGACGGAAAGCCTACTAACGAATTTTCTATAAAAGCCGACATGTCGACTGCGGAAAAGGGATCAGCACGACCTTCATTTGAAGCAATAAACGAAGTATTACCTGAGGGCTTTGTGTTGATTGAGACAACAAACATATCTTCAGATGGTATGACTATGTGGTCTAATCAAATAAAAAATGGATATAAGCCTACAGGAGAAACATTTACTGTAGATGTAAATACAGACGGTAAAAAAATAGACTTAGAGGGAACTAAAAGTAAAGGTGATTTTTCAAAAGCAAACTTTACTGAACAAGAGCTAGCGGAAGCAGAGGTAAAAATTAATGATCTGATAAAAGACCTTCCTGGTGCTAAAATTGAGAGCAGAAAGATAACTCCTCCAATGGTTAAAGATGCATTATACAGCATAAAGGTAACCCTACCTAAACTTCAAAGTCCTTCAAAATCAGAAACAAAACCTACCGAAGTACAGCAAGAACAATTAGTAGAATCAGTAGATGATCAAGGAAGAAGTGCTAAACCAGGAGCAAGATTGTTCAATGATCCTAATCCAGAGACGTCAGATATATCTGCTAAGTATAAAAAAGAAAAGGGTATAGAAACAACTGCTGGTGAAAAGATAACTGAGCTTGACACTAGCAAATCTATGGAAATAGCTGATGCTTATGAGGCTATGGAAAACAATCCTAATGATCCAGAAGTAAAAGAAGCATACGAATCTCTTGCAAAAGAAACTATAGATCAGTACAAAGCTATGACTGATGCTGGATATGAGATTGAGATTTACGAGGGCAAAGGAGAGCCATACGCTAATTCTCAAGAAATGATAGATGATCTTATTAATAATAAGCACATGTATATTTTTTCTACAGAACAAGGTTATGGAGAAGCTGGAATAACAGATCAGCAGCGTCAAGAAAATGCTATGCTTGCAGAGACTGAGTTCGTAGATAAAAATGGTAAGCCTCTGTTAATCAATGATTTATTTAGAGGGGTACATGATTTCTTTGGACATTCAGAAAGGGGTAATGGTTTTGGAGCTAAAGGAGAGGAGAACGCATGGGATGTTCATGCTAGAATGTTTACCGATAAAGCAAGAAGAGCGATGACAGCTGAGACAAGAGGTCAAAATTCTTGGGTAAACTTTGGTCCTCAAATGAGAGATAGCAACGGTAATCTTTTAAAGAAAGGAGATCCTGGATACAAGAGTGCTAGAGAAAGAGATTTTGCTCCACAAAAAATAGGTCTGTTGCCAGAGCAGTATTCTGAAATAACAGAAACCCCCAGTACTGAGGTTACTGAAGAGGTGGTTGAAAAAACTCCTGTTAAAGAGGCACCAAAGAAGGAGGCGAAGGGTATACGTAAGCAGATAGAGAACGCAAGGAAGGCAATAGCCAAGATCCTACCAGGTGTGGAGATCGTGGTTCATGAGAATGAGGATTCATATAGGAAGGCGACTAACGAAACGGACAGCAAGAAGCAGGCATCTCGTGGTGAGTACAACACTAAGACCAAGAAGATACACATAAACATATCCAAGGCGAACAACAGGACGGTAGCTCACGAGGTATTTCATGCCATACTACTAAGTAAGGTTAAGACAGACCAGGCCGCCAAGGATCTTACCGAGCGTATGATCAAGGCCTTATCAAAGAATCTTGAAGGCATGCCTGAGGTTAAGCAGGCACTCGACGCATTCGCTGCAAACGATGACGAGAACATACAGAGCGAGGAGAAGCTTGCAGAGCTGGTCGGTATACTGGCAGGTAACTATGCACAGATGAACAAGCCTAGCCAGAGTTTGATCAAAAGGTTTCTAGATCGACTGGCCAAGATGTTCGGACTGAAGACATTCACTGACGGTGAGGTGGTTGACCTGTTGAACACAATAGCAGGAAAGGTTGCAGTCGGTGCAGAGATCAGTGATGTGGATCTTAAGGTTATTCCTTCACCAACCGATTCAAAAGGAAATTTAAAAACGCCATCAAAAAAATCACAGAATAATCTTAAGAAGAGAAAACAAAATATAATAGATGGAGTTAAGGATCAAGTTGTATCTGGAGAAATTGTTAGCACATCTCTACCAAATAAAGATGATGTTCATTCTAGTAAAGAATATGTAGTAGGTATATCTTCACTTGAAGAAATGGCTAGTACAGATAACAGGGCTAAGGATCAATATATTAAAATTGCTAAAGAAGCAGCTTCATACGGAATATCTAAAACTAAAGATGTAAATAATTTTGAAGATGCTAAGAAAGTTATATCTGAGTTTAAAGAAGTTGTAAAGTCAAATTTAAAATGGCTTCATGATTCAGTAGATAAAGATGTTAGAGATATATCTAAGTTATGGTATGACGGAGCTAATAAAATATCTAATGATTTAGCAAATGAATATGGGTATACAACAGAACAAGTTTCTGGAGTAATGGCTGTGCTAAGTCCTCAGATGGATTGGTTTAGAAATTTATCTTTAGGAGAAAGAGTTATTAATATATACAAAAATAATCAGGACTCATTGTTTGATGAGAAGATGATAAAGTTTGTTAATACAAAAACTACTGGTACTGGTAAAAAGAAAAAACCTCTTTTTAAAAATAAAGAAGAAATAATATCAAGAGTAAAAAATAAAAAATTATCTGAACTAAATCCTAAAGATCAATCATATTTTATAAGAGTTTATGATGAAGTATATAATTCTAGAGACTATAACAACATAACTCCTAACGGAGAAATAAATGGACTTGTTAGAACTAAAAGTGGTAACCCTGGTAAGGTTGGCTGGGGAGATTTTTCTACTATTGAGAAAGCTATATCTATACTGAATGATGGATCAGTAAAAAATATTTCTACAAATTTAGGTAATCAACATAAGGTAAGAAATTTCTTTAATAACATATCAAATCCTAATGATAAAAATGCAGTTACGATTGATACTCATGCTGTTGCAGCTGCATTATTAAAACCTTTATCAGGTAAGTCAAAACAGGTGGCTTATAATTTTGGAGGATCATCAGCTGTATCTACTGGTATGACTGGAACATATCCTGTTTATGCGGATGCTTATAGAGAACTAGCTAATGAATTAGGTATTCTTCCTAGAGAAGTTCAAAGTATAACATGGGAAGCAGGTCGAGGTTTGTTTAAGGCTGCATTCAAGTCTAACAAAAGCAATGAACAAAAAATAGATAATGTTTGGAAGCAATATGAGTCTGGCAGTATATCATTAAAAGAAGCTCAATCTAAAATAGATAAGTTAGCAGGAGGTATAAGCACGCCTGTATGGTATGAATATTTAGCTAATGAAAATGTTGAATCACTAGATAAAAACTCAGCAGCTTTAGATCAAGCGGCTCTAGACGAAGAAGTATCTATAGATGATCAGGTCACCACCCCAGCCAAGCGTAAGCAGAAGGACGACGGGACTGTAGAGCCAAGGAAGCCCATCAGAAATCTGAAGAAGAAGTCTGACAAGAAGATCAAGGAGACAAACAAGGGTAAGGGACCGATACTTAGAAGACTAAGAAGATCACTGTTCGACAGACAGAACGACATAAAGAGAGTCATAAAGGACTTTGTACCTAACCCTAAGAAGGTAAGTAAGATCATAAACAGGATAGTAACAAAGGCTGGTGCGTCTGGATATGCAAACGAAATATTTAAACAGAATGACAAGAAAATATTTGGAGGTTTAAAAGCAGACCAGATAGAAAACCTTGAACTTATAATATACGCAAGACGTATCGTTGCGATCAATGAAAATAGACGTGAGAATGGGAAGAACCCATACACAGGTATGGATGGGTTTAATGAGCAGGATGCAATTGAGAACTTAGAAAAGTTTGAGCAGGATCTAGGGAAGAAAGAGTTTGATGCTTTATCAGAAAGAGCAGATTTGTATTTTAAGGCAATGAAGAACAATCTTAAGATGCTTAGGGATTCTGGACGAATAACTGAGGAGACATATAAAAATCTTGAGGATGTGGAGTACTCTCCGATCATGACTCTAAAGTATATGATACCTAAAGACACAATTACTGACGAGGACATAAACAATGCTGTGTCTACGCTTGGTGTAAACAAGAAGGATATAATGAAGCTTTCAGACCAGAACGAGAATGAGATCCTATTCGACGCAAGGTTCCTTCTCATGATGAACACTAATATATATGTAAGGAGATCATTTGAAAATGAAATGCTGAATGAGTTTGCTCAGGGATATAAATCCATAGACAAGGCAGGCAAGGAAGCTCTATCAGACTTTATAATTGACGAACCTGTAAAGAAGGTACCTCCTGGTTTCAGAAAGGTTGAATACTTCCAGGATGGTGTTGAGAAGGAGATGGTTATGAAGGAAGAATATGCAAGACAGCTTTTAGACATGAAGAATCAAAACAACATGCTAAAAGGTGTAGGAAAGGTAACAGGTGCAAATATATTAAGGTTCTTTGCGACGGGTGGTAACCCATTGTTCATCGTTGGTAACACTGCGGTTGACTTTGCAAACATAGCATTCTTTTCAGACGTATACTCAGCCATAAAGCCACTGGCAACAGTACAGCTGGCATATGATTTCGTAAAAAACTTTTTAAGAAAAACTGGAAGTACAAACAATTACAATAAAATTAAGATGGAGTTTATGGAGCACGGAGGTGCTATGGACTTCCTGTCTACAGACGGTCTTAGAATGGTTCATGACATGAGGCTTAAGAACAGGATACTTAACAAGGCACAGAAGGGACTGGCTGCATACGCAAGGTTCATGTCTTACGTTGGAGAGACTGGTGAGATGTCATTCAGACTAGCTGTATATGAAAGGGTTAAGAAAGCAGAGATTAAAAAGTTTGAGAAGGAGAATGATAGATCTCCAAACCAGCAGGAGATGGAGGACATAATGTTTGAGGCAGCAGCACAGTCAAGGGAGACTATTGACTTCTCTCAGGGAGGTACATGGGTTAAGCAGATGGATCAGGCACTGCCATACTTCAACGCTGCAATGCAGGGGCTTAGAAGACCGTTAGACTTTGTAAGAAAAAATCCAGTAGGCTTTACATCCAATGTGGTACAGTATGCAGTAATGGCGGCAGGTATGACTGCGACTTCTTTAGGAACATTACTTAGAGCGATAGGAGACGATGAGGAGGAGAAGAAAAAAGTTCAAGACACATTAGATTCAGTATCTATGTACGAAAAGGCAAACTATCATATAATATTTACAGGAAACAAGGATAAGGATGGCAACTATCAGTACATCAGGATTAAAAAACTTCCCCTACTTTCTATACTTGGAACAGCTACAGAGCAGTACACAACAAAGTATCTTTTAAAATCTAAGGGTATTAATTATGAAATAGATGATAGATCTATAAAGAAGTCTATAGAGATGTCTGCACCATTAGACGTATTAGGACCTGTTATGGGAGACGAGTCGGTAATTCAGGCAGTTGGAAGTACTGCAAAAAGAAACCCACTTGTTTCTGCTTGGTTGACATACTCATACAATGAGGATACATTTACAGGAGATAAGGTTTTTTATGAGCCTAAAGATAAAAAGATAAAGCCGTATGCAGAAGGTCTTTACGATGACCGAGTAAATGATATATACAAGGTGGTTGCACCTGCACTTAACATGTCTCCAAAGAGATCCCAGGCTGCCGTAGAGAAAATTGTAACAAGTGAAAGCACAAACCCAAGTATATCTATATTTTATGCTCTTACAAACGGATTATTTGATACAGAGGCAGATGCATTTAAAGAAAATTCTGATACGTTTGATAATGGTATGGAACATTTCCTAGATGTGGTTAGTAAAAAAATGGTAAGGCATACAAATCCAAACCTATTGAGATACAAGAATCAGGATAGATTAGAGGAACTTGAGAAAAGTATAGATACAGATGCGTACCTTACTGATAAAAAAATAAAAAAAGAAATAGATAAATCTATTAATTTCAAAAATTTTAGAGGTCAGGGAGATGAGTATTACAAGGAGCAAGAAAAGATGGATGAACTATTTAAAAAATATGATATAGACACACTTGATAGAAATTCATATGTATCTTATGCTGAACTAAGGGATCTAAAAGGTAATCAATTATTTAAAGAAATGTCATCTATATTGTATGAGAAAAATCCCAAAATGATGGCTGCTAGACTTTATGAAATGTATGGTAACGATTTCGATATAGAGGCAGAAGAAACACTTTTAAATACTTTTAAGGTAAGTAAAAGAAACTCCAAAGTATTACTTAGGGGTGAAAAATTTTACAATAAATACTACCTCAACAAATCTCAAGAAGAGATAGATAAGTTCGAGAAAACATTTGGTAAGATAAGGTAACTAAAAAAGGTGAGTAAGCCTAGCTACCTGACCATGCTCAGGGCTATGAATGAAGGCTTCAACCGCCTGAGGAGCGTGCTGATATCCCCGCCTGTGATGCCATGAGTCACTGCCTGATGGACTTCTGAGTGTTTCTATACAGACAGAAAATACATCCTTAGATGTCTTGTGATGTATGTGATGCCCATAAATATATCTGTGCTTGCAATAGTTCCAGTTCTCTGACGCCTCATGTGCCATAAGCATAGGTAGGTCCTGAGATTTTGCACCGTCCATATGTGTGCTTCCAATAAGATTCTTGCCATAGACCGTGTACTTCCTGTGAGACATGTCATTGTCAAATGTTACATTATTACACTTCTGAAACCAGGCCTCTATACACTGCAACAGCATAAACCCACTCATATAGTCATGGTTACTTGGATTATAGACAACTTCTACATCAGCGACAGACATCAATGTCTCAATGATATCAATAAGCAACCTCTTTGCAGTCACAAAATTTTCGTACCACATACCATCGGTATCCTGTGGAGTCATGCTTGTCGTCTGTCTCCTGGGATTGTCGGTGTGTAGTATGTCGTTACCAGCTATGAATATTATCTTGTCTATGTTCCATGACTCAGACTTTGATAGGATACCCTCAAGTCCTTCCTTAACCCTCTGTACAGCAATCTGACTGTTATACTCCTCACCAGTCTCAAAGGACGAGCATAGCTTTCCTATGTGTATATCGGCAGGATCAAATACAAGGCAGTGAGGATTCTTTGTCTTCTTTCTTTCAATTTTTTTATAATTCGGACTCCAGTTTGATATCTCTTCAGTCAGCTCAGATATGAATGACTCTGGATCAAATTCATCCTTGCCTGATACATTTATAGAGTAGTGCTTACCCTTGTACCAATAGTGCTTAACCTTATCTGGATCTATACCAACAGACTCACACTCGTTATCAATGGCTCTGTTTTTGATTATCTTTACGACCTGCATTCTAACAGAATCTAAGCTTGATTCTAGATCAAATTCTTTTATTATAAGTCTTGTAATTTTTGATTTGTTTGTGACTCCGTTGTCATACAGATCTAGTACTCTATTCCGATAAACTCTCATGTGATTTTTGTATATCCTTAAGGATTTTAATTAAATTTTGAATATTGTCTTTCAACTCACTATTATCCTCATCCATCAACGCCTCGTATATAGAATCGGTCATGCTATTTATCTCAGACATTACAGCGTTAACGTAGTTTACATGACTCATGATGCCAAATATATGTAATTTATATGTCGTAACAAAGCCCCGAAAGGTATTTTTTGTTAGATATGGAGTAATTCACAGTGTATTTGTGAATATCTTCCCTCTTTATAAACCTATTCATAAACCTCTCATTAAGAGGATTCAACGAGTCATCAAGTGCTATAGGGATCATAGTTATGGTTTTATTGATCTTACGAAGCCTTGATCTCATGGACACAGGTTTTGCATTGACCGTTATATCCACACAGTAGACTCCCCTAGTACATTTCATTTGATATCCTCCTCTTTATTGTTTCAACATCTTTAAACTGCTTGCAATTTTTTATATCTTCAAGTAGGTTATAATTTTTTTTTAGCTCTATCTTTTCATAGCCAAACATATCCATGTATTCAGATACATCGTCATAAAATAATTCGTCCTTATTCTTAGTCCAGTACTCGTATCCATTTAATCCATGGATAACCGTGGCATGGGTTCTGTTAAATAATTTTCCTATATAATCAAGGGAATATCCATTCTCCCTAAGAACTGCAAATAAAAATGCTCTCTTATGAACGAGGAACCTATGTCTGTCTCTGGTTGAAAGCCTGTCTCTACCTATAATCTCTATAATATTATCTATCATTATTAATATTTTTTAATTAAAATTCTAATCTCCCTACCCAGATCTGCATCATTTGGATACATATCGCATAGGTCTTTTATTTTTATAACTTTATTTTTTTTAATATCATCTATCTTTTCTTTATATATATTAGATGGTTTAAAAAGAAGCGGTGATGATTCTTTACCAACATCGTGTTTAAAAAAACTGTCCTTTAACTGTCTTGATTCATTTAATTTATCCATCATATACATATACCTTTAATCCGTGTTTCTGTAACTCTTTAATTCTATACTCTTGAAGTGGCCTAGGTTTTTTACCTGGACGTTTGACCTCATAGAACTCAGCGTCTGAGTCCTTAGGTATTGCAATAAGGTCAGGGATACCTGGCTTGTTGGTTACGGACAACTTTAAAACGTAGTAGCCATCCGCCTCCAACTTTTTTATCAACTTAGCCTGTATCTTTTGTTCAGTCATTATCTCTTATTCACAATCATCAAAGTTCATCTCTATCTGATTCAGCAGCATATCTTCGTAGTACCTTATATTGTTTTTAAGGGACCTTTTATCAAACTGATTCTTACTCAGCTCAATGTTTACGTTTACAAGCTCTTCTTTAAGATCGTGAAGCTTATCCTCTATCTCTATCCTTTTCATAATCCTTTTTAAATATGTTAACAGTATAACTCTTCTTCTTCTTTACCGCTGTGTATATCTTATCTTCAATACCACCCTCACTAAATATCCAGTACACCTTGTTAAAGGTTCTGTCCATCGTAGTCATCCTATCCCTGGCCTGCCAGTAACTGACTGCAGAGAAGTCTATGTTATAGAAGACAAGGTGTGCAGCATTACGTAGCGATATACCCTCACGTCCAGAAACGATCTGTAGGGCGATTGATTTGTCGGTTGAGTTAAACTCTTCCAGGTCTGTAGTAAGGCTGTCACCAAATACAGATTGAAGAACCTTTAGCTCCTCCTTAAACTTATAGAATATACCAATCTTAGTCCCCTTGAACTTGTCTCTGACAAATATAGCCTTTGTTCTGTCAATAGCCATGCTATTTCCTGATTCAAATTTAACGGTTCCGCTGTAAAGTTGGTGTAGCTTCTGCATCAATTTAGCAGGGGTATCACCAAGTATTACCTCCTCACTTCCCTCCACAACAAGATCCTTAGAAAGCTTGTCACATATCTGGTACGTCCTGTCCTGCATCTTTACATACAGGATCTCCTCCTCTATGTCTGTAGAGAATCCAGCCTCCTTCTGTGTGAAGGATATAACGTAGGGTGCAACTGCACCCATAATCTTGTCCTCGATACCACGAGAGTAGTCGTTGACCATGAAGCTGTTTATCTTTCTCTGCCACACATTGACATAGTCATGAGACCATGCATAGAAGTTCTTGTATGACCTGAACGGATTGTCAGGATGCACATAAAACTGGTGATATATCTGGCTGTATGACTCTGGAGTCAGTGTGCCAGTCATAAGTATAAGCTTCGCATTGTTTATGGACAACATCTTTCTTATCTGACGTGTCCTTATGCTTGGCTTAGGAAATGCAGACATGGTGTGTGACTCATCGCACACCACCACGTCAAACATTACATCCTCAATCTTGTGTATAGATTCATAGTTTATGATCGTTATATCAAACCCTGGATCCATAGTGTCGTAGTCGGACTGTATGGATGATATCGCCTTCTTCTTTGTCAAGAACAAAACCTTGGTAGCCCCAGCAAGCCTACATATCTCTAAGGATGTGAAGGTCTTGCCAAGGCGTACCTCCATCGCAAGGCAAACCATATTGAGTCTGTTCAGTATATCCAAACCTCTCTTGGATATATCTACCTGGTAGTCACGTAGTTTCATATCTTAAAAGTTTAGTTTAACCTGTTCAGGCTCAGTTTCTATAAATTCTATCATCTTACCAGTAGCATTCCTTGTCACCACTGGCTTAGTGTCGTACTTAAACTTACCATAGCTATCAAGCCACTTGTAAAACCTACTATGCGAAAGCTTAAACTTTCCGTAGGCACCATAGTCAGGATACTCTTCAGTAAAGCTATTGTATAGCTCCATGCCAAGGCTAGGGGATCCCTTCTTAGTGTAAGAGTTATCCTTTTCTGCAGCCCATTCCCAGAAGTCTGAGTTGGTCTCTGCGATAAAGTTCCTTACCTTAAGGTTCTTAAACTCACAAACAACAAGCCCACTCTTTAAATATAGCTGTAGGTTGTCGATCATATAGTTATCAAACTTTGACCACTCCAAGTCATTCCACTCACTAAACAACATGTGACCGAAATCACTCTCTGGAGTAAAACTCTTTGTGTAGTACTGCTTGAACTCTAGATCCCATTTACGCCTCTCGAAACTGTTACCAGCACCCCTTATCGCATAGTTCGTGGTGATGACAATCTTTGGAGAGTACTCAAAAGGTATATGTATCTCGTCCTTGTTCTTCTTCTCAAGTGTTATACCCTCCGTGATTACAGAGAACAGTCTCTCAAAGTCAAAGTTCTTGGCGACGTCATCGAATACAAGAGTCTGCGTGTCTACCTGAACCCTCTGGTACGGGAAAGACTTTTGAAATGAAAATCCCTTACCGTCAATTATAACCATCTTCTTGATGTGACTTATTGACTTGACAAAGATCCCCTTACCAGTACCACCCTCAGGATGATCTGATATTATCTCATCATTTAGTATAACAGCAGGGCAGTAGCTTGCTGGCTTGTGCGAGTGCATAAGGTACCCAAGAGTGCTCTCCATAGACCTTGTACTGTCTGAGCTATCTCCAGATATGTTCTTGATAAAGTACCTGAACTCTGAGTCCTTAAACTCTGACTTGATAAAGTCCCTATCTATCTTTTGCTTTTCCCATACATGCCCCTTAAGGTTTTTATAAGAAATGGTTTCTACACTATCCCTTGTAACCTTTACGGCACAGTTAAGGTAGTAAAGATATGCCTCATCCGTGTTGTCCACCATGAAGTTCGGCTCTATCCTTGAGACATAGTTTAGAAATGTCTCCTGAAAAAACTTTGTGTTAAGTGCGAAGAAGTTATAAACCGACATGTCATCGATACCCAAAAGGTAATCAAGAACAAAGTCCTTTATCATCTCCTCGTTCACGTCAGATATGGTGTTGTCAACCACCCTTACGAATACAAAGTTATTACTACCTACGGGGTAGTACTTGTAGAAACCATTGTCCTGCAAGTATAATCTAAACAGGTGAGGTACAAGATCAATCTTGCCCTTACTGTTCTTAATCCAAAACTCGTTGAAGTCTACAGTCTTAGCGACCTCATCTACATCGACGTCCTTGTTGCTGTCTTTTATCTCAGCAATAGGTACACCCATCTTTATATTGTTGGCTATCTCTGACGTCTTATCAATGTCCTCATAGAACTTAGTGTTGTGTCCAGGCATGTTCTTGTACGCACTACGCACTATGGCCATTATCTCTGAAGACTTATCTCCAGTTGAGTCGTATGAGTTAAGCGCACTAAACGCCTCGTCCTGATTGACACCAAACTCATTGAGTGCTGATGCCAGGATGAACAGGTTGTTGTTCTTCTGTCCCTGGACCATTCCATACTTCTTGTCCCACCATATAGATAGTCTACGTATGATTTCGTTAGAGTCTGATATTTTTATTGTCGCCTTGGAAGGTGTTACAAACTCTGTCTCCTTCTCCATGTCATTCCACACAGATGAAAGCTCATTTATATATACATCAGGATCGTAACTCTCGTAGCATACCCTGGATATGTTCTTACATGAGGTGTCAAACTCATCGCATGCGTAGTACTTCTCAAGTGACTTGAAGTACTTCTTATGATTCTTTGCGTCCTTAGGTATCCTAACAAGTGTCTTGAGTCCATCTCCAGATGGTGATGTGAATAGGCAGTAAGTGAACTCGTCCTCCATCAACTCCACCCTCTTTGAGTGTAGGTGCTGCTCGTCCCTGAATCCATCGAAGTCCAGGCACATTATTCCGCTGTGCTCTATGATCGAGCTGTCACGCCTGTCGGAAAAGGTGCCAGAGAAACAGATAGCAGGAAGTTGTTTCTTTAACTTATTCCTGCCATCCTTATCCCCCTCTAACCTAACCTTACCAATCAAATCCTTTGAAGATCCGTCACGGATCCTGTCTATCGCCCTATCTATATCTATATGGTAGGGCTGGTCTGTGTCGTTTATTGTCTTAAAGTACGTTATCATCCTTTCTCTGCATTAGAAGTTTAGTAATATATGCCGTGGCATCCATCAACTCCTCAAGCAGATGCACAAGGAAGTCATCGTTATTGTTGTCGTGTAGTGTTGTGTTGTATTTAATGATACCCTTCTTACTCCTGGCGTCATAGTGATCCTTTAAGGTCTCGATCACCTGATCTCTCTCCTCAAGTTTATCTGTACGTGTGATGTGGTATTTCATATGATTGAATTAAATTGGTTAAAAAAGCACCGACTACCATACAGCCGATGCTAAAGAATTTTTACTGAGTATGGTCAGCTAACCAGCAGAATCCTAACTGCTTTCATCATGAACACACAATGCCTAGAACGGAAGATCTCCGTCCTTCTCTTCAGTTGTAACTGGCTGTGGAGATGGCTGGGATGATGATCCCTCTATCCTCCATGCCTCAAGTGTGTTAAAGTATTTGACATCTCCCTGTGGTGACGTCCATTCACGTCCTCTAAGGTTAAAGGACACCTCAACCTCCTGTCCCTCCATGATGGAGTCAAGCATGCTTACCTTGTCCTGTACCGTCTGGAACGATATCTTCTGTGGGTACTTGTCTGCCTGATCGTTCAGTACAAATGTTCTCTTCTTAAACTTTTCGTTTACGTGTTCTGTGTCTAAGATCTTTTCTACGACACCTGTCATTTTAAATTGATTACTCATTCTATTTGTTTTTGGTTGTTAAAAAATTTACATATTCTTTTGCATACTTATCTGCCGCATTCATCCTAGCATCCATGTGCTTGATGTCATCCTCAGTCAGCTCTATCTTTACTGTGGTTGCACGAAGGTTGTCCTCCAGTGCGTCCATGTAGTGAAGGCTGTCGTCTTCATTCTCAGGCATAAGTTCCTCAGGTGTGGTGGTGAGTATGTATGCGATCTCACCATCAGCCCAGTGCTCACCAGTCTTCTTACTCAGCATGTACAGGTACATCTTTACCTGCCAATCGTATGCTGGGTTCTTTGGTGCACGTTTTGGGAAGGTTTTCTTGGACCAGCTGGACTTAATGTCGATCACCTTTCTTCTTTCACAATCAACAATGTCAGGATGTCCTGAAGCAAAAAGAAAGCTGAGTGAAAAATGATCATCATCCTCCTCCATCTTACGGTAGTCCGTGAAGAAGATTCGGTTGTATATCTCTATAGACTCGTCCTCAACATCGGTGCCCTTGGTCATCTCCCTCGTGTTGAAGGATACCTTGTAGTCGTAGATCATCTCATCGATTGATTCCTCTATCAGTGTCCTGGCCCCCTCACCCAATGTAATAGGTGCGTCACGCTTGGCTATCAGCTCATCACGCTTGGCCGCCTGGTTGTCTGTAAGCTTGACCTTGGTCATCAATACATGAAGTGCCTCCATCTGCTTATCAGTGAGTCCGTCCGTGCCCGTGAATAGGGCTGCACACTTACTTGCTCTTACTCTCAGCATCTTTCAGGGTTTTAGTTTGTGAATCAGTTAGTTCGTACACGGCAGATATCTTTGCCAGTGTTGACCGTCCGTTTAATACAGACTCAGTAGCCTTCTCCATCTGGTCGTCAGTTAGTACCTTCTTGGTCTTCTTTGGAAGAGGCCTGGTACTGAAACGCAGTGCGTCCACCATTCCCTGGGGTGACTTGACCTTCTCGGTGTTAAGGACGATCTGCTTACCGATGTACTCGTTGTAGTCGAATGTTCCAAAGAACTTCTCCAACCTCTTAAAGTTTGATCGGTTGCAAACCATTGGCTTGTTGAACTCATTCATCATAAGGAAGACCTTGTCCTCCTTACCCATCTCGCCTACGAAGAAGTCCTGGTATATTTTCTTGATGGTTACCAGTTTTGGCTCATACTTTCCATTGACCTCCAAGTCCCATGAGCCGAGGTACTTGTTGTCTTTCATTAAATTTCTCCAGTGCATATAAATTAAATTAGGGGTTACAATATTAATCAATTTTTGTCAATAAGTTACGGTATTTGTTAATTTTTTTTTGAAGAACCTCTCTACGTCTCTTGAACATATCGATCATTCTGTCGTTACCTCCAGATAAAGATATCCTTATTAACTCGTTAGTCCTGAGTAGTTTACGGTTATTTACCTGAAGGTTAAGTTTAATACATCCCTTGAACCATCCCTCTGTCTCAAAAACTTTAAGTATGTCTTTATCGACATCCTCGAACTTATCTGTGGAGGTCATCACGTTCTTTATCTCGATCCGTCCGTCCTCATGGAACCTCTCTATCTTGACACCCATGTCCAGGTACCAGTCGCTGTCTTCTGTCCAGTACAATGACTTGTCTACGTCATTGACTAATTCTTCCCATGCCTTCATAATTTTCTGTATATTAAGTCATACGTATATCCATCATAGTCATCGTAACTGAAGAAGTAGAAGTCCTTGTCCTTTATCTCCCTCAGAACAACGTCATACATATTATTGTAGGTCATCACAAAAAGAACTATAACATGATTCTTTTTCTTTGAGTCAAATGACGTGAATACAGGTACAACTGATTCGTTGTCCACCTGAAGATCAAGCGTGTTTAGATTGTAAAAGTTGTACACATTCATGCACACAGCTATCGCATCTTCCTTACTCTTCGATACCCTGAGATAGTCACCTATCTTTGTGTATTCGAATCCATCTGGTACGTCGAACTTCTGAGACATTACATTGGTGCTGAACATAAACACCATAATTAGAATTAAATTTTTCATAGTATTAAATTTAAGATTGATAAAAAGAATGCGATGCATGAGCCGAACATACAAAGCATTCCGATTGGAATAACTATCGACCTGACGGCTATACTAATAAGGTTGTCCATAGATACATGTACAAGCCATAGTGATAGGCCGAATGCTATTATTGAAAGTATTGATATCATATTAGTTTTGATTTATTTCCTCAATTAAAATCTGGACCTTACTCTCCTTGATGTCTACCAACAATGCCTCTGGGAAGAAGAAGTTGAAGTAGTTTAGGGCTGTTAGGTCGTCCTCGCAGTGTATCTTTGTGTACGACTCATCTCCATTCTGGATGAATGTCAGTACGAATGATTTTCCGTGTGTCATAACTTGCATATGTATATAATGTTAAACTTACTACCGAATTTTTTCAGAGCGTCTCGGTAACTTAACGCTTGTATTGTGTCGCCAGTGCATAGGTTATCGCCTATCATGTAGCATATATGGAACCTACTCATCATTCGCCTCCTCTTTCTCTATAGATTTTAGCCGAAGCTCTCCTCTGTATTTACATTTCTTGCAGTTTTTATAGGTCTGTGCGTGAGGAAAATCGTATCTCTCATCGCAGGTATTGCACCCATATATGTATGTCTTTCTTTCTTCACTCTTCATCTTTGTTTTGGTTTAATAGTTTCCACCAATTATTAAAATGGTTTAAAACTTCATTTGTTGCATTGTTACCACCTTTGAAATATTCATAATGATAAGGTGATTTTGTAATACCATCAGCGTGTTTTAATCCACTTCTTATTATACAATATCCTTTACCTTCTGAAACTTCAAACCAATCAGTCATAATCATTCCTCCAAATTTGAATGATGGTCTAAGTGTTTTTATTTCTTCTTCACTCATCTTTGTTTTGGTTTTAATATTTTTACTTCTATATTGGCATCAACAACTAATTCTATCTCTTCAAAATAAGATTCTGCTTCATAAAGCGTACTTGCAATACAAGTGGCTATAAGTTTATTAGGTTCTGTCTTTGAGTAATAACCCCACCTATGTTTTTCAATTCCTTCTTTATTCATCTTCTTTATTTTGGTTTAATATGTAATCAATGCGTGATATAGTCCTAATGAAACCCAAATCATTGTAATTACAAAAATGGCAACTTCATATCTTTCTCTCTTACTCATCTTCCTTGTTTTATGATCCACATGACAGACATTCATCGTCGTCATCCATCTCTGGGTTGGTAACTATCTCTGGCTTCAGTATCTTCTTCAGCTCGTATATCTCTTGTTGAGTCTGCATGTCATCGAAAAGGTTTCCTGTTAACTTACTTTTCAATGCCATTATCTCTGCATTAATCTCTTTATCTTTCATCTTAGGTATATGTTTATATGGTTTGTAATCATCACGTCATCGCCACCGATCCTGGACATCATGTCGTCTGTCCGATTGCCTATCAGGATGATGTGCCTCCTCGATATCTGTATCCGATAGAAGTGGTCGATGTCTATCCCCTTCCTCATGCAGACATACATCAGGTATCTCATCATCACGCTCATCTCTCTGTGTTTAGGTGGTTAGTAATCTCATCCTTAAAGGTATCAAAATTATGCTCGCCATACGAATCTATAACTATCTCTGATACAGAGCGAGCGAAGTCCTTTATGCTCATGTTCTCGTCAATCTCTCCGATTGATTGGTATATCTTGG
>JACKZZ010001128.1_pt1 | contig 44934 bp, 39 predicted proteins | sample 8027871 | NCBI WGS metagenome assembly JACKZZ01 (sample SAMN15724774, study PRJNA655200) | protist metagenome | isolation source: fluorescence activated cell sorting (FACS) single amplified genomes of... | place: USA: West Boothbay Harbor, Gulf of Maine | collected 2000-07-19
TTTCCATTGAAGTTCTTTAAACCACTAATAATTCTTTCTTTTTCATTTTCATCATATGGTACTGCATCGTTAATTAACATAGGATCAATTTGACTAGGAGATAATGGTTGTTGCATCATACCTTGTGCCATCATTTGATTCATCATAGGGTTCATCATTTGTTGTTGACCCATCATTTGTTGTTGACCCATCATTTGTTGTTGACCCATCATTTGTTGTTGATTCATCATTTGTTGTTGATTATTCAAGCTAAATTCTTGAATATCATCATTTTCTAAATATTTTCTAATTTCTTCTGAACTATTAGTAATATTTTTTTTAGATGTTTTTTTAGAGTTTTTACTAATTTTTCTTGATCCAACTTGTTTCTTTGAATTCCTTGGCATATATATGAAACTTTAGAAAAAAGTTTTATTTAAAAGTTTTTTGATATTTTGATAGATTTAATATTTTAAAATCTTAAATGAAAAGTTTTTAAAAAGAAAAATTACACTATTATAATTTTCTATAACATTTTTCATGAAACCATAAATTAAATGCATATTTTGTTCCCTCTATAACTGGCAACCCTGCATGTAATGAGTCAGGATTTGGTGTTTTACCATCTTTTAGACAATTATAAAATACAATTAATTTTCCTTTTTTTGGTTTAATTCTTATACCAATTTTTGAAAAATCAGTTTCTCCACCCTTTTTTACATCAGTTAGATAAACTAAAGCCGTAACTAATCTTTGATTATTTGAAAGTTTAGAGGTTTTTTCAAATGCATCATAATGATGACTATAGTGTTCTGATTTATTATATCTAATTAATTGTAAATCTTCTGCATTTTCAGAAGGAAGAGATACTAGATATGATATTTTATCAATGATTCTTTTTACATTTTTAGTTTTATTATGATCAATCCATATTAAAGAATTAGTTCTAAGTTCACTTAAAGAATTTTCACTATCTGAATCTAGAACGTAACCTCTTCTAAATTTATCTTTCTTTGATAATTTAATAATATCATTACATTCATCATCTGTTAAAAAGTTATCGATAGTATATATTAATGGTTTATATGAATGATATTTTTTTTGATATTTGTTATTATGATCAAATAAATTTCTGTTTTTAATAAAAATATATTTGAATGTAATTACAAAAAATAATACTATTAATATAATAATCAATATAACTAATATATTTTTTTTATTTGAATTCATATATATTTTCGTAGATAATTTTATTTATATTATATTTATCCTAAAAATCGTAACAAATAATTATAAATAATTAATCTAATAGAAAATAAATAAGATGACTTATTGTGATACCATAAGTTAAATGCATATTTCTCTCCTTTTAAAACTGGTAATGCAGCATGATAAGAGTTTGGATGTATTGTTTCATTATCTGCTAAACAATTTTGAAATACTAATAATTTACCTTTTTCTGGTCTAATTTTTAAATTAATATTTTTAAACTCAGTTTCTCCTCCTTTTTCAACATTATTTAGATAAACTAATGCTGTTAATATTCTTTGATTTTTTGAAAGGAAAGGTTGTTTAAATGCATCAAAATGATGTTTAAATTCTTGGTTTTTGTAGTATCTTACAAATTCTATTGGTTCAGCATTAATAGATGGAAATTTAATAGTTGATGATACTTTATCAACAATATATTGAATAAGAATATCTTCATTATTATCAATTGAATTATAATAGTTTGTTCTAATTTTATTTATGACAGATCCATTATTATCATCTAATACATATGCTCTACTAAAATTTTTATTTTTTGATATTTCAATTACTGTTTCACATTCTTCATCAGATAGAAAATTATCGATTGTAAAAATTAATGGTTCTTTTGATAATATATTATAAGATGTATTGTCAAGAAAATAATTTGGTTCAAAGAAATTATCTTTTGAAATAGTAATTTTTGATAGAATTATTAATATTATTATTAATAATACCATTAATAATACCATTATTAAAATTATTCTTTTTATTATCATATATTATTTATCAGGATATTTTTTATTAAATCTTATTTTTGTGAGTTTATATAATAAATAATCAGTAAATATGAAAGTTGAATTGGATTAAAAATAAGGTTGATATCAAATGATGACTAGATCGTTTTTCAGAATATAATTTAAGAGTCTCTAAATTTCTTATTTCCTTACTTTAATTATAGTGGTATTTGGATATTTATTTTTAATGTGATGATATGAATAAAGGCATTTTATCATTAATAAATAGTTATTTTTAAACTTGATTAATTTTTAATTTGATCCCTTATATCTTTTGTTTCCATCATTAATTTTTCATACTCATTTGTAGCATCAATTCCATATTGATTTTGTAATTTAAAAGCATTATTAACAATATCATTAAATTCATTCAATCCTTCTTTCAATATATTATCATATTCTTCATGTGCTTTCTTTTTTAATTTGCTATATCTATCTTTTGCTATTTTTTCTTGGTGTTTATAAATTAACATTTGTTTTTTAATTTCAAAGTCTTTTCTAAAATCATAACTTGTTTCATCAAAGTGTAGATCAAATAAAAATTCACTTCCAGATTTTACAGGTAAATATGTATATTTTGAATTATCATGTCTAACTTTTGTTTTATCTTGACAATTACAAATTATAATAATTTTTCCTTTTTCAGGTTTAATAGTTTTATCAATCCCATCTATTTTAACTTCTCCTCCTTGAAAGTTATTTAAAAATCCTTTTACTGTGAATATAGTTTGAGTTTGATAATTATTAGCTTCATATAATACTGAATCATATTTACTTTTAACTTTTACATTTAAACTTGGATTAATTTTTTCTATATTTATTGGTTTTGCATTATCACTTGGTACTAATATTAATTTTGAAATTTGATTAATAATATTAAAAAGAGTACCATCAGCATTATTATTTAGGATAACGTTTGTTTTTTCCTTTTTTAGTTTTAATTTAATTTTATTATTGTAAAGGAAAATAAGATGATCAGATTCTTTTCTTGTTAAAAAATTACTTATTGTGAAAATTGGTGGATTTGTTGATATAATTTCTATTTTATTTTTATCACTCTTGTATTTTTGTAGGTTTTCAATAAGTTTATCATAATCTGGATATGTATTTTTAGTTTGGTTTACAAATTCTTCAGTATCATCTGAAAAAGATTCTAGATAAATCTGACAAGATTTAACACTAAAGATAATTAAAATTATTAACAAAAGCATATTTTTAGTATTATTTAGCATATATATATTTTCGTAGATAAAAAATTTTATCTACAAAAAATAAATTGATTCATTTTTAATGAATCTTAAAATCTTTCTGTAGATTAAAAAAATTTTATCTACAAAAAATAAATTGATTTTTTAATTAATTTATTTGCTATGATTTTTTCCTACGGAAATTATATTAATCGTAGATTAGCAAAATGAAATCTTTCGATTGAATCAATAATATAGATTCTTTTTAGTTTACAAAATTTTTTAAATATGAAATCTATTTATTTGACGATATCAAATATATAAATTTATTTTGTTTTCTTTTTTACTTGGTTTTTAATTTCAATTATAGTATCTTTTAGTTTTTTATTTTCTTTTTTTAAATCTTTAATTTCTTTTTTGAAACCTTCTTCAATATTTCTAGATAATTCATCTCTTAGATCTTTAAAAGTCATTTTTTGAAAAAATATAGAATCCTTAATTTGAACTGACCAACTTACATTACCATTAGATAAAATCATATATCCTTTTTCCCTATCAATTTTTGTAAGAAACCCACCTAATCTAAAATTTTTATTTCCTGTTTTATCAGTTGTGAAATATCTTAAATGTGCATTTAATGAAACTGTACTTACATCATCAACTCTTTTATATTCTTCTAATTTTTCTTTTATTTCATCTGGTGATAAATTTTTTTGAATAGAATTTTTAGTTTTTTCATCATCTTTAGTTAACCTTTTAGTTTTTTGGTTATTATTCATTTATATATATCTATTATTAGATTTTTTCTTTAAGAAAATAAACTTCAAATTTTTTTCTTTAAGAAAATAATCAAATTATTTCTTGTAATAAAAAAGTAAATAGTAATATGAATATTAAAAGCAATAAAAGAACATATTTTGTGCTAAAATCAATTTGATAATTGATATATTCATTAGTTTGATTGTGGTAAAAATTTAATTTTTGTTTTTCGAGATTTGTAAAAGATTCATTATTAGGAATAAGTTCATTTCTCCAAATATTTAGCTCACTAATTTTACCTGAAAATCCACTATCATTTTGATTAAATGATTTTCCTATATATATTTTTGAAGTATCTGTAATTATATCAATTAATTTAAACTTTGGATTTAAGGTTCCAACTAAAACTGAATTTACATATAATTTTAATTCATTTTTTTCTCCATTTAAAACTAAAATAATTCTTGAATTATCAAGTTCTTTAAATTTTATATTGGTGTTTGTTATAAATTCTGATTCACCTGTTTTTGGTGATACTGTTAATGATAAATTACCTTTGAACATATCTTCTTCATTCCAATAATGAAGGTAAATCGAATTTTCATTATTTTCTTTTCCAATTTGAAATATTCTTGAGGAGTTTTGATTATCATCATTCTTTGTAGTTACTATTAATTCAATTGAAACTATATTTTGATTCTCTAATATATTGTAATCAAAAGTTAAATGAGATTTAGATATAATTGAATTACTATTAAAAAGTAATGAATTTTCTAATATTTCTACATCATCTCCAATTAATTGTCCATTTTTACTATTTAATGGAATATTATCATTAGTATCACCTTCAAAAGTATATGAATGAATTAAGGTTGGTTTTACAGAAGTACCAGTAGGATCAGTATTAATACCTGACTGTTCAGCAGCTTTATTAATTTTATCCATTTCTAAATTTGTTCCAGGAATTGGTAATACTGTTTCTAATTGTCCTTCTTCATTTGCTTTTTTCATTCCTGATTGAATATTTTTTCTTTTTGATTGTTTAGGCATAGGGATCATATTAGGTAAATTTTTAACAAATCCAAGAGCTTCATTTAATCCTCCTTTAGCTTGATCAAATGCACCCATTACACCATCTTCCATAGCATCAAATGTTCCCATCGTACCATCAGCTACTTCATTCATTGCAGAAGTTGCTCCACTTTCAATAGTATTAACAGCATCATTAAATCCTTTTTCCATAGTTGATATAGAAGAGTTGAAACCTCCTTCAATAGTATTTAATGTACTATTAACTCCTGATTCAATTTGATCCATTGTATTATTAGCAGTGTTTTTTACAGTGTTAAGAGCACCCATTGCTCCATTTTTAGCTTGATCTACAATCTGACCTGCTTCAGAGTAAGCTTGTGTGGCACCATCTTTAATTTGATTTCCAATATCTTTTACTTGATTTATCATACCATTAACAGAGTCTGATAAATGTTTATCGTAAGCAGCCAAACCTTGATTTATTTTAGTTGTTGCCCATGAATTAGCTTCATTATAAAGTCTATTTGCAGAATCTTTTAATCTATTTACTTCACTTTTAGCTGCATTTACAGTTCTATTATAAAAATTATTTCCAGAATTTACGAGATGATTTTTAATGTTTTGAAATCTATTTTTAATATCATTAGCAACGTTACGAGCTCTATTTATAAGATCAGCTGGACTCCAATGTTCAATAATATTATTATTTAAACCATGTTTAATTATAAGTTGATCTAATTCTTGAATAGATCTACCTAGTTCATCAATTGATTCAATCATTTTAATATCTTTTTTTAGCTTTTTAACATTTGTATAGTTTTTAAAAATATTAGAATATAATTCTTTTTGAGAAAATGAAAATTTATCTTTTTTACATACACTAGCAAAAGTCTCATTAATATTTTTTTTATTATTTAAAGTATTATATTTATTCATTAAATTAATTTAGGTTTTATTTTTCAAAAATTAATTTAATTAAAAATTGCTAATGATAATATATTTTGATTTATAGTAATATATAAATGTGAGTGTGAAGATTAATAATATTGTAAGAAATTTTTTTCCACAATTAAATGTTTGACTATCTAAAGAATCATCACTCATAAGATTAATAAAATTTTCTGTACCTGGTATTGCAGGTAAAATTTGTGGTTCCGGGGTATTATATTCTTTAGTACTACCTTTTTTATCACTCTTCTTAGATTTAGTTTCTGTAACACTCATTAAACTATCTTTAACAGTTCTAAATAATCCTAGTATAAAGTCTAACATCTTACCAGGTGCATTTATTAATTCATCAATTAGGTTTCCTACTTCATCTATAACATCCATTATTCCATCTTTTAAAGTATTACCTAGATCATCTCCAAATTTAGTAAGATCATCACCCATTGTTTTAAATCCTGATTCCATTGTATCTCCCCAACTTTGAAATTCACCTTTCATTTGGTCTCCTGCTTGTGTTGCTGTTGAAGCAACAGAATTACCAAAATCTACTAATCCACCTTCTATCTCTGCAGCCGCTGATTCTGCAGTATCTTTTATATCATTACTTATATCAACTGCTTGATTTGCTATTTGATTACCTATTTTAGATGCTTGATCTAGTGCTGGTCCTGCTAACGCGGTTGCTTGATTGGCCAATTTAGTTGCATAATTTAATCCAGCGGAACTATATTCATTGAATTTTTTTGTTGCTGCATTTTTAAGTTCATTTGCTTTGGCAAGTATATCATTATAATATTTTTTAGCAGCAGCAATTAATTGATTTTTTAGATTGTTTGCTGCATTAATCATATGATTATAATGATCTCTTCCTTGTTGTTCTAATCTTCTCCAAGTATTGGTAGCACCATTTACAATCCTATTATAAGATCTACGTGCACTTCTCCACGGGCAATCCCAACATATTCTGGGTATTCTTGGCACTGGACAACATCTCCATCTTCTACGCCAATGTTCAACTTTTTTTCCTTTTAATTTCCATAATATACTTAAAACGAATTCTCTAATATTATTTAACATTTTTACTATTATACTTTCTTTTAGATATTTTGTTTTGAATAACAATATTTTAACAAAAATTCTATTATTTTTGCTAAAAATAAAATTAATATAAATATGATAACATAATTATTTTCTTGTTTATTGAACATAGTATTTGTAAACTTTTCTCTTTTCCAATCTCCTGAAAATGCGTCTCCAAAAATTCTATCTATTCCTCCTTGAATACTAAAACCTACAGCTTTCTTTTTTTCATTAATTTCTTTAAGAGCAGAAACTTCAGCAATTTCTACATTTTCAACTATTCCTGTTGACTTAGTTGTCAATTCATTATTTGTTTTTATACCCTCATTATCAGTATCTTTCATTTTTTGTTCGCTATCTCTATCTTTATCTTGTTCTAAATCTATTAATCTATTATTTGCTTCATATGCTTCATTTGTATCCAATTCATTTTCTGATCCACCTACAGCTACTAACTCTTCATTTGTTATACTAAAATTGAAAAGACATGTATTACCATCTATAGGCATGCAATCTTCAAAAACTCTTCCATCACGAAGCATTTTTTCATGATAACTTGTTTTTATTTTATTATTACATTTGTTATTACAATGACCAAATTTTTCACCATCTGTTTTATTTATGTAGTCATCGCCCCACTTATCATAACAGTGTCCAGTAGTTTCGTCAGCAAACTTTTCAATATTCTTTTTATTTTTATCAATAAAATTTCCATTCATTTTATAAATATATTTTAAAGGCATTATTATTATCATTTAGAATATATTTTGAATCATTTAATATAAAATATTTCAAAATAATTTTTTTAATTGTCTGTTGAATTTAATATTAATAAAAGTATTAATACAAAAAGTAGGATTAGTATAAATATTTTTTTTCTATTAAAATTTTTTTTTAAATTTACAAATTTTTCTAATTGAATATTTTCAAAATCTTTTAATTGATCTTCATTAACCATATTAAAAGAAAGTTTACCATTTTCATCAATTAGTTGTGGTTCTTCTTTATATCCTACAATTTTAGATGTTTTTGATGGATCATTTGGATCTTGTTCTTCTAATTCTTTTTTAGTAGGTTTCTTTTTAGATTTACTTACAAATTTTATGTTTGTTAATCTATCAAATTGTTGGAATAAAGTATTCATAAAGTCTTGTGCCCATTTCATATCAAACCAATCTTGTGATACCAAAAAATTTAATCCATCTTCTGCAATACTAACTGTATCATCTACTACCCCTTCAAGTTCAGTTGTAGCTACATTAGCTGTATCTTCGATACCATCTTTAATAGTATTAGCTGTGTTCTCCATTTCTTTGGAAAAGTCATTTGCAGTACTTTCTACTGCGTTTCCAATATTTTTTGCTTGATTTTCTATTGCATTACCTGCAGTTTTAGCTGCGTTTTCAATTTCACCTACAGTATCATTAAAAGTATCTTGTGCAACTTGTGCAGCTTGTTTAGCACTATTTTCTATCAATGCTGCTTTTCTTCTCGCTTCTCTAACTAAAGCATTAAAATATTTTTTACCTGCAGAAATAGCCGCATTTAGAGAATCAGCCAGAAGCATTCCTCCTAATTTTGTTATATCTTCGGCATAACTTACCATTGTATCAAAACCATCTTCAATATATCCTCCTATCATATTAGCAGTGCTTACTGTGTCATCTATTATATCTCCAAAAGCTCCGGCTACATCATCAAAAAATTGACTAGCGCCTCCTCCCATTTAATTATAAAATGATTTAGAAAAAATCTTTTAGAATAAAGAATAATTATTAAAATAATTAAATGGTTTTAAATTATTTTGTGTGTCTGTAAAACTTTCTAAACATGTACCTGGTGTACATTCTCCAATATTACCATCCATTGATTTAGTATTATTCCATTCAGTTTCATTATATTTTATACCTGGAATATTTAATTCGTTTATATTTTTTATAGTTGAATCAAGATTATCATCTGCAGTTTTTTGGTTATATTCAATTTCCTTTATTGTTATACCCATTTCATTAATATTTGCACTTGCCTCTTTACTAATTAATGTATTTGTAGAAATATCAGCAGAAGTCAATTCTTCTTCTGAATCATCAAGTTGTATTTTATGAGGAGAATTCTCCATATTAGCTTTTGACTTTTCATCTTTAATATTTTTTCTTTTTACCTTTTTTGGTGATAATCCTTTTAATAATCTTTCTCCCATACTTCCAATATCACCTACAAAATCTGTTAAAGCACCAGCAAGCATATAGAATGTATCTGTTACGGCACTCCATGCTGTTTCTAGTCCTTCATATACTTCATTTACTATTGAAATAGCACCATCTTTTACAGTATTAACAGTATCCATAACTGCATCACTGGCATCATTATAAATATCTACAGCTATATCTTTAGCATCATTAATAAGTCCTGTCGCTTGTCTTAATGCATCATTAAATGTTTTTTGAACTGCTCCTTTGGCTGTATTATATGCTTGTGTTGTTACATCTTCAATTGTTGCAGCAGCATCTCTAGCAAAATCATGAGCAGCATCTATAATTTCTGTAAAAGCTTTTTTAGCATCATCAACCCATTTTTGAAATGCTCTAAATGCACTTCCTGTAAATTTGATTAAATTAAAATGTTCTACAAGTTGTCCATTATTTAATCTGGATAATACTTCTAAATTTCTATCTTCTAATTCTATCATTTCATCAACCATTTTTCCAATGTTATTTAACTTTTCTATAATTATCTTTCTATTTTTATTTAATTTTACATGATTTATTTTATTGGGATTTTTTCTATGATAGATTATAGATTTTGTCAAGTTTCTGCATGTAATTTCAAAATCTTTCTTTTTATCATTAGATATTACTAAATTAAATTTTTGTAAATCATTTTTTGAATCCATTTTTTTCTATATACATACTTATAGAAATTAATGTTTTGTAAATAGAATGATTTCATTTTATAGTAAAAAATTATTCAATAATATAAATTTTTTATAGGTATAAAAAATTTCTAAGCTGATTTAATAGATGAAAACATATAGTTTGATATTGTTATTTACAGTTGTAATATCAATTAATTTAACTTTGATTGCAGTTGCTGAATATAATAAATCAATGAAATTTAGTTATAATCATTTGTATAATTATAAAAAAATATTTGGTTTTACAAAACAATTTATATTTTCAGGAAAAAATATTGATTTTGATAGTGAAGAAGTAAATAAGTTGGTTTCTCATTTTGAAAATATGGAAACACCATCATTATATAATTTCAATAATGTAAAAAGTAATAAAATTTATCATTATGATTTAAAAAAAATTATTCCAAAATGTATTAATTATATAGAGTCTGATGATTTTTCATTAAATATATCAAGTTTAGTTGGAACTAAATTATATCTATCAGATGACTTGAATGATAAAATCTTTGCAAGATCATATATTAATGAAAATGATAATATAAAGTGGCATTATGATAATAACTTTTCTAATGGTAAGAGGTATACTGTTATTATTCCTGTATATATAAATGAAAAGAATACATCATCATTACAATACGTCAATCCATCACATAAACAAGTTTTGAATGTAATAGATGATAAAGAAAATCTGTATCTTTATGAGGGAGATAAAATTTACCATAGAGTTACAGAACAAGTTAATGGTGGAAAAAGAATTGTTATAATAATTCCTATGTATGAAAAGAAATTTACAAGAATTGGTAAGTTAAAAATATTTCTAAAGAATAAGTTTTTTAAATTTTTTGGACTATAATATTTTACATTTTACAACTGATCCATTTTATGAATAATAGAGTCATCAATATAAGTGTAATAAATGAAATAATGAATTCATGATATTGATTTTTATTACAGTATCTAACATTAGTAAAACATTCAGATTCTTTTTGTTGTTTCAAGTTTTGACATCTACCATCTTGAGATTCTGCAGTATTACCCATATTTGCACAATAGGTTTGCATAGTTTTAAATTGAATCTTATATATTTGATTAGTTGCTTTACATTTATTTTCTTTTTGTTTTTCTTTTACTCTTTGTTCTGATTCATATTTTGAATTTTTAGTTCTAATTTCACTATCATTTTTCAAACTATTAACTTTTTCTTGTGATTGTTTAATTGCAACATCTGTTTTTTCTTTGGTTACATTTTGTGATTCTTGAATTTCTTTAATTTTCTTTTCTTTTTCGGCATTAATAGCATTCATTGTTACATCATAATTAGCAGGTTTTAAAGATAAGTTATATCTCAAATCAGTGTGACCATCTTTAGATAAAACTTTATCTCCATCTAAATATTGAGTAGGTATAACTGTTCCATTTGAGTCTTTTAAAATTACTACTGCTCCACTAGGATAATATCTTCCTGAATGACCATTTTGAAATTGATCAAAATATATTCTACCAATAATTATATTTTTTCCTAAATCTAATGTAAATTGTCTTTGCATATCTTTATTTTGATCACCTTGATCAAAATTACCTGTCCATCCAGATGTAAAATCTAAAGCAGGAGAATTAATATTGTTTTGATCGTATACTCTTACTCTTGCAAATTTAAAACATTTTTTATTTTGAATTTCAATAAATCTTACTGAAATCTCATTATTGCTCAAAACAGGTTTTTTATTTTTATTATCATTTGCTCTTCTTTCTTCTGAGGTTTTTCTTGCTTTATCAATAAATTCTTGTTTAACTGTCATATTTATAATTATATAGAAATTAATATTATTTATTATTAATTTAATATATTATTAATTTAATATTTTATTAATTTAATTGAATTAATATTGGTTCAATTATATTAATATTTTAGATTTGAAATTTACCAGTAAACTTGACTTGCGTATACAATTAAAATTATAATAAAGCAAATATTTATAAAATTCCTAAAAGTTTTTTTAAATTCAGATTCTTCTTCAGCCATATATATATAGAAAGATTTAGAAAATCTTTCTGTAGATTAAATTTGATTTTCAATCAATATTTTTGCTATGCAAAATCTTTCTGTAGAATTAAAAAATTTATATTTACAAAAAATAAATTTAGATTAAAATATTTAGCAATGCTAAATAATGCTAAATAATCTAGTTAGATTAATTCTTATTGATCTATAGAGTCATTTGGTCATAGTATAATTCAGATTTAGGAATTACTCTTCCTCTTACATACATTTTAATAATAACAAAGATACCGAATAAATATACAAAATAAAATAAATCTCCACTCATACCTTTATCAATAAACATTCTAAAAAAGTTAACCACTCCTCTAAAATAAAATGGAAAGTAAGATAGAAATTCATCAATAATTTCATTTAATTTACCTGTTCTTTCTGTTTCAGAGAAATTTTCTTTATACTTTTTAGTAAGTTTCACCATATAAAAAGAATTAGAAAATCTTAATAAATAAAAATTAAAATGAAAGTTTTAAATTAATAATCATTTTTATTCATTTAATTTTCTGAATTCCTTTAATTTCTTTCACAAGACTAAAAAATTGTTTATCTTGTAACAAATTTCTATAATCTTTTTTAAGAATTTCAATTACATCTCTGTTTAATAATGAAAATAATTTATCTTTCCAATCAAAATGTCTACCGATATTCTTCCCATTATCATTTTTTATTTGTACAGATACTGGTACACCTTTTTCTACTTTTTCATGATGTGTTTCTTTATTTCCTTTATGTGAAACAATACTTGTAACTTTTCCTAATTCTACTATTTCTTTTTCAGTTTGTGCAAAAATAGGAGTTCCTTTATGTAGAGTACCATTCAAAACCTTTATTCCAAAAAGAAAGTTATCCTTGCCTCCTTTTCTAAAAATATGTTTTTCGTCAATTATCATCATACAACAAGGAAAAACTACTTTACCACTAGAAACATATTCTTTTTTTCTATCTTCAATAATAATTTCCTTTCTCTTTTTATATTTATCTGACAAGTCATATAATATATTTGAATGTATTAATTCAACATTATTTGAAAGAAATTGTATATTCAATTCAGTATCATCTATTTTTTGATCCTTTGAGTTAAAATATAGTATAATTCTATTTTCTTTATATTCTTCTTTATCTATTGAATTTGAATATTTTAACACAGATAACTTTTTTATTAATCCTATTTCACCACCAACAATTGGTATACCATTTTCATGTAGATGAGAGAAAACAGCATCAAATTCTCCAATTGTAGGAACAATTAGATATACACCATTTGATGAAAATTTGGAGGTAAATTTACTCCAGTATTGTCTCATTTCAATTTCTGCCTGAGCAATAACATCGCACCCATCTAAATCATCAACATTAGTTTTATAGATTTTAGATCCACAAAAAACCCCAGAAAGTTCATTACCATAAATCCTCAAACCACAAGACGCTTGAGCTGAATCAATATTGACAAATTCAACTAAATTTCTTTCTCCATGCCTAGTAATTGATTCTCTTACAATATTTCTTATTGATGAGGATCTAACTCCCGAATCAGTGTGAACTATCAATTGATTTAGCTTATTTATAGTACCATTACTCAAAATTATATCAATATAATATCCAGCTTTATCAAGACCAGAATTCATTACAGTTGCATCAAACACGTCTTTATCAAATTTAATCATACTTGACATAAATTTTTGGGAAATAAATATAAGTAAATTCAAAATATCAGATAATCCTTCTTTAGTATGAGTAGAAATAGGAACAATATTATTAACTTTTCTTTGTTTTGTATTATCTAGATATAATTCAGAAATCACTTCTTTTTGTTCTAATTCATATTTTAAATCCATTATTTTTATATTAAATTCATTTTTTACATCTTCTGACTGATTATTAAATGCCTTTTTAAAATTCATTTCATTAGAATTAACCCATCCAGGAATCATGTCAATTTTATTAGCTGCAATTATAAAAGGTATATTATTATTTTTAAGAATTGAAATACATTCCTCTGTCTGCGGTTGTACACCTTGAATAATATCAATTACTAAAATTGCAATATTACATAAACTTGATCCTTGTTGTCTTAAAGATGAAAAAGCAGAATGTCCTGGTGTATCAATTATAATAATACCTGGTATTAAATGCTTTTCTATTTTAAATTTATTTTTTATATTTTTACTTACTTCTTCTATATCATTAATATCAACAACATAAGATCCAATACCTTGTGTTATTCCTCCAGCTTCTTCATCAACTTTTTTTGTATTTCTAATAGAGTCTATCAATGATGTTTTTCCAGCATCTACATGTCCAAAAATACTTATTATTGGAGATTTAAATTCTTCCTTATTATCTTCTTCATTTAATTCTTGCATAATGTATAATAAATTAATTAACCTATAAATATTATTTAATCAATTTTTTTATTTGAAATTATTTAAATAAAGGATTCCATCCGTTATGACCTTCTATGAATTTAGTAACAAATTCATCATCTTTTTCTTCTGGATTTGTTACATAAGCATGACCAAAATCTATTATCCAAAGTTTTTCTTTGTCATCAATCATAAAATTGTATCCTGTTATATCTGGATAACAAATTCCAATTTTTAGTAATTCTTCAACAATTACTCTTATCGATTCAAAAATGTATTCTGGTATATCAGTTTCTTTCTCACCATAAAAATCAGATAGAGACATACCATTAATTTTTTCTAATTTTAGAGTGTTAGATTGATATCCTAATACTTTAGGACTAGGAATTCCTAAAAAATTAGTCAATCTATTTATCATAAATTCATTTCTGGAGACATTTTCCTTAATAAACATAGACTAAAGTATTTTTATTATTAAATAAATATTTCAAATTTTATCTTATTTGAATTGAATATATACTAATAAAATTGATATAAATATAATAATAGTAAAGTAAATCGAATATTTATCATTTGAGGTTATTTCTAAATTTTTAAAATCATTAATTGAATCCCAAATTAATTTTGTATTTTTATTGTCAAAATTACATAACACAAATGGTTTATATTCATCAATTGTCTTTTTATTTTGACAATAGTTAATAAAGTTTGTTAATAGAGTATTTTTTATAATAATATTATTATTTTCATTTTTAACATTTTCATTAAAAATATAATTGTTATTTGAATTAAAAAAAAATATATTGTTGTTATCAATTCTTATCTTATATCCAAAATGACACATTTCATTTAAAATATTATTTTGATCCTGATTTGGAGTAAATTTGTAGTCATTTATTTTTGAAATAATATCAATAAGATCGTCCTTAAATCCTATAAAATATCTAATATCAGGAAATGATAATTGACCATCATCAAAACAAAAATCTTTATCTAATTTATAAATACTTTTTGAATAATTAAAAATATTATTAATCTCATTTTCTTGTGAAAAAATATATGGAACTTGTAACTTTTTAAAAGTATTAACTATTTGATTTTCATTATTAACTATTAGTGTTGAAGAATATTCAACAACTAACAATATATAATTGTTATCAAAATAATCTATGTATTTTAATAATTGTTCGTATTTATATTTTTTATTAAAGATATTTATAATATGGTAGTCAATATTATATTTTTCACATGATTTTTCAAAGTAATAATTTTTTTTATCAAATCTATTTTTAATTGCTAAACATATTAATTTCATTATATACAAACTTTAGAAACATTTTTCTAAAGGTTTCTTTATATGTTTCTGTGATCATATCTCTTCGAGCTTTTTTTGATTTATTTTTAATGAATCAAAAGAAGACAATTATATAATTAGTTTCGATTTAAAAATTGAACAATTAAGCTGTTTAAATACTTATTAATATATATATTAAAAATGGGAGTCCCAGGATTTTTCCTTTGGCTTAGTAAAAAAGCCAAGTCATTAAAATGTATCAATGATTTAATTATGAAAAGAATTATTGATACTAAAAAGGTATCTGAAGGTGCAGATCCAGAAGATATAAATAGTAGAAAAGAAATTGATTGGTTTCTTATAGATACCAATTGCTTAATTCATCCCGTATGTTTTAAGGTTTTAGCAGAAAATGAAGAAGATATATCAAATAATAGATTAGAAGATAAGATGATGAATGCTGTTATTGAATATACTGAAAAGTTAATTCAATTTGTATCTCCAACTAAAGGTGTTTACTTAGCAATTGACGGTGTAGCTCCTGTCGCAAAAATTAAACAACAAAGATATAGAAGATTTACATCAGTTTATATGAGAAATTTAGAAAGTAATATTAGAAAGAAACATGGAAAAGATAAGAAAAGATTTTGGAATAATTCTGCGGTAACACCTGGAACAGAATTTATGGAAAGATTGCATCACAAAATAATGAATTGGTTAAAAAATAAGAAATTTGATACAAAAGTTATTTATTCATCATGCAAGACTCCTTCTGAAGGTGAGCACAAGTTATTACAATTTATAAGAGATAATAAACAAGAAAATAAAATTTTTAAGTACGTTGTATATGGGTTAGATGCGGATCTTATTTTTCTTTCGTTGGCTGCAAATAATCCTAATGTATATTTATTAAGAGAAGCTCAAGAGTTAGACAGGAAAAACTCATCTAATGAATTAAATTATGTATCAATAGATTTCATGCGTGATTTTATTTTTGAGATATTAAAATCGATAATTGAACATAAAAATATGGATTTAAAGATTTCTGATGTAGAAGAAGAAAATGGGTTAGTTTCAGATAATGAAGATAATAGTGTTTCAAAAAGTAAATCAATTAACTTAGATGAATCAAATAAGAGTGATATAATTAAAGATTTTATTTTTATTTGTTATTTACTTGGAAATGATTTTATTCCTCATTTAGAGTCAATCAATATTTATGATGGTGGTATTGATTTTTTACTTGATTCATATTCTGAATTATTAATTTCAAATGGATTTAGTAGTTTTATAATTAAGAAAAAAGTAGGATCTGACATTACAACTCATAGTATTAATCAAAGAATGTTTACTGAGTTGATAAATTTAGTTGCTTCTGAAGAAAGTGAGAATTTAAAGAATGCATATGTATCACAAAGGAGGAAACCAAGATGTCCACATAGTGATCCATTTGAAAGAGAAATGTTCAAGATTGAAAATCTAGATTTTAAGGTAGAAGATCCTATAATGCTTGGTTCTGATGAGTCTATTGAATGGAAGAAAAGGTATTATAAACATTATTTCAAAAATTTAGAAAATTGTGAGGAAGATGTTTATAATAATCATGTTGGAAGTATGGCTGAAGAGTATATAAAGGGTTTAAAATGGATTACAAGATACTATTTTGATTCTTGTCCAAGTTGGAACTGGTTTTATCCATATGATTATCCACCTTTTCTAGAAGATATAAGAGATCATTTATATAATAAAAAAGATTTTAGTATAAAGAATTTAAAATTTAAAATATCTAGACCTCTTAGACCATTTAATCAGTTGCTTATGGTATTACCCCCTCAATCTGCATTTTTAGTTCCACATATGCTACAACCTTTAATGACTGATCCAGAATCAGAATTAGTAAAAAAAGGTGTATATCCATCTAGATTTGAAATTGATTATATAAATAAGCATAAGCAATGGATGGGAATTCCACAACTACCTCCTATTGATTTGGAATTAGTATATAATAATTATAATAAGATAGAAAAAGAAATGCTTGAGTTACAAACAAAACCTGGTAAAGCTGGAAGTGATATAAAAAGAGTTATGTATAGAAATAAAATATTTACAAATTTTGAGTTTAGTTAAAAAGATTTTTATTTAAAAAAAAATTAAATTAATATTCGTATATTTAAAAATAAAATAATATATAAAATAAATAAATGAGTACAGAAAAAAAATTCAATAAAATTGCTCATAGAATAAATACTATAAAAGATATGGTTAAAGATAAAACTGTTGATTCTATTGTTGATTATGAACTTGAAACAGATGTAGAAGTTAATGAAAGTTTAACTTCAGAAGATATAAGACATTTATTACCAAAAAAATATTTAGATTTTAATAAAACTATAAAGGAGCTTGGTGGAAAATTATTATATATTAAAAGTGGATCAACTGGTCATACTTTTAAAGGGGTTCATCCTGAAAATTCGGATGAGAATAGCTATGCTGTAAAAATTGTAGCTTATCCAAAAAAAGAAAATTACGGAGATTTATTTAATGCGAAAAGACCAGAAAATGCAGAGATATTAATGATAAAAGTATTAAGTTACTTTGTGAGGAATAATCAAACCCCTCATATAATTTTACCAATTACAACATTTAATACAAGTATAAAACCATTTCTAAATTTACCAAAAAATAATATTGTAAATAATAAAAGATTTGATTTATTTGTAAAAAGATATAAAAAAGGAGACTATTACGAAAATGTTTCAGTATTAATATCAGAGTGGGCTAATTCAGGTGATTTATTAGATTATATAAAAAAAAATTATAAAACATTTCAACTAAAGCAGTGGCGGACTGTATTTTTTCAAATTTTATCAGTATTAGCAATAATTCATGCGAAATATCCTTCTTTTAGACATAATGATTTGAAGGCAAATAATATTTTAATAAATGAAATTGATAGTTCAAATACTGCGTCAAAATTTCAGTATAAGATTAATGGTCAATCATTTGTTGTACCAAATATTGGTTTTCAGGTAAAAATTTGGGATTTTGATTTTGCATGTATTCCGGGATTAGTAGATAATAATAAAGTAGAAGCTGAATGGACTACAAAAATAAATGTTAATCCAGTTAAAAATAGATATTATGATGTACATTATTTTTTTAATACATTTACCAAGAAGGGTTTCTTTCCAGAATTTTGGACAGATGAATGTATACCAGTGAAGGTAAGAGATTTTGTTCAAAGAATTTTACCTGATAAATATAGAAAAGGACCAAAAGTAAGTGATAGGGGAAGAATATTAGTTGATGATGAGTTTTTGACTCCGGATGAAATTTTAAAGACTGATAAATTATTCAAGTCAATGAGAGTAAATTAAAAGTAATTTAACAAAGTATTGTAAAGACTTTGTTAAAAATCTTTTATTTTAATTAACTAGTTGATACAGATGTATTTTAATTAAATTTTTTTTTGTATATTATGTAAAATATAATCATAAAAATTACAAACATTAGAAAATATATCATAGTATTATCTTCTTGATTTTTATTTGTGGTATTTGTGTTTGTATTAGCTTTATTGTTAGAATAATTTTCAGGTTTAGGTATAGAATTTGGATCTGTTGATTCTATCATATTATTTTCTGGATCAGGTTTTATAATTATCCAATTAAATATATCTGCCAAGTTTTCCCATTGGTATGGATATTTGTGTATAATATCAAAATATGTATGTTTTTTGTTTGCCATTTCATCAATAGGATAATGAATATAATAGTCAGAGTATCCATCATTGATTAACTCATCAATAATTGGTTTGTATGTTTCTTTTGTTAGTTTGTAAATTATTATCATATAATTCTCTTCATTTCTATTTTTTTTAATACTAGCGAAGAAAAAATCTCCTGAAGTTTTAAAATCATTTGTTTCTTTACCATTAAATTTTTTATTAATAGTAACAGGATAAAATCCATAATTTTCAATAGATACTGTTTTATTATATCTCCAAATAGAATTAATTTTAGATAATGTAATAGTTATACTATGTCCATAATTTTTTAAGTTTGGTTCAACATTAATAATTATTTGATCATTTTGAGATGTTATTTTAATATTATCTTTTGTAACTAAATTATTATCAAAGTCATTATGACCCATTATGTAAAATTGTGTCAAGTTTCCTTGATTAATTGAATTATTTAAATCCATTATATAATCATTTTGAGATACAGATACAAGATAATCATCCGAATATGAAGATCCAAATTTTAATACGTAATATGAAAATACAATTTTTCCTTCACTATTTAATTGTAAATAATAATCAATATTATTTTCTATTAATTTATTGTATTCTGATTTAAAAGTATCAAAATCTGAAATTATGTTATTAAGTTGGAATGTATATAAATATACATGTTTACTTAGATCATCTTTACCTCTTAATGCATATGTAATCCATGTCATTGGAAATTGTTCTCCTTCTGGAGAAACATAATAACATAAATAAAAAGGTTGTCCATTATTATTTTTGCTTAAAAGAAATCTAAAATGAAGCGGAACTTCAGTTTCAGCATTATGAATAGTATTTGAAAATTTTATAATAATTTCTTGTTCACATTCACCTATGATATCTTGAAAATCTGGATATGATCCTTCTTCTGGTCTTTTAATAGAAACGTTTTCAATTACATCTATAGTTTTGTTATTTCCATCAAAATCCATATGACCAACTAAAGTAAAATTATCATGATCAGGTATTGTAATAGGAAATGAATCAAAATTGTTAATTTCTGAACTTGTTTCCTTAAATTGCGGAAGCTCTTTATAACTATGTATATAGTTTTCAGGATAAGAATTTGTAAATTTTTCTATATCACCATTTGATGTGTAATAGTTTACCATATATATATTTTCATAGATATTTTTTTTTGAAAGATTCTAAATTAAAATCTTTCCAATTAATATTAAAATAAATTTTGGATAATTATTTGAAAGATTTTAACTCCTAATCTTTCAATATACTTCTAATGCAGAAAATCTACCTCCAAATCTTTCTTTCTGTCTAATATTATGGCTATTTTTTTTCTTAGGTAATTTATGTCTTTTTATATTTGATTTATCTGTATTTACTTTTTCTCTTTTTATAGTTTTATTTTTCTTATCTTTATTTTTATTTATAATTAATTTTTTTTTAAGATTTATAATTTTTAATCTGATTTCTTTTGCTTCTTCTGATAGATCAAATAATTCAGTAGTCGTTATATTTTCCCAATCATAAATATGTTCGAATTCATATTTATGTAAATTTAAATTATTAGATAGGTCAAATAATTCATTATAATCAATATCCTCTTTAACATAATCATTTTGAAATTCAAATTTACTTAACATTAAATTATCACTAAATACAGGTTCTCTACAATATTTAAATCTTCTTCTAATAATTGTACTTACATATTGTGGATTGTAATATTTTACACCTTTACATTTTAATTCGACAATATTATTTTTTATATTACTAAAAATTAATTCTAGTTCTTTAATTTCATTATTTAATTTATCGATATAGTGAGACATCTAATATCAATATTATATAGATATAAATTATTTTTCAATTTTTTAGAATCAATTGTTATTATATAAATTTGGAGAATTATCAGTAATAATAATTTTTTCAGGAATTAAAGAATTAATTGTTTCACTATAATTTTCTGCTTGGAATGTTATATTATCAGTTTGATTTTGGGTGTATGTATTATAATCAATATTAAACTTATTATTTTTCAATGGAAGATCATATTTATTATCATTAGAATCATGTGAGTCAGTTAAATTATAAGTAAAATCATTTTTAGAATCCTTTGGATTGATATTATAATTAGAATCCTTTTGATTTATATCTTCATTAGAATTATTTTTTTTATTATTAAATTCTGCTAATGCGTCAATATCTGTAGATAATTTTTTATTAAATTCTAATATAGATAATCTTGAAATTTTAAAAACTCCAAATTTATTTGCAAATTTACTTTGGCTAACGAAAACATTATCAGGATCATCAAATTCAAAGAATAATTCAATCTGTATTTTAATTTGTCCCTCTAATTTCGATTGTTTAGATTTTTTTGAAATATCAATAAAGTGGTAATTCATGAGTATAATAATTGGTTGAATTTCAACAATTTTATTATCTGTAAAATAAAGTACATTATTTAAGATTTTAATATCTGAAAATTTGAAGTTAGAATTAGAATTAATTTTCCCTTCTATAAATTTAATTAAATTATTCACTTGTTTTTTTGAAGATTTAAATTTTTTTGATACTTTAGTAATTGAATGTTCTGGTTGTGAAACAAGAACTTCAAAATAATCATATATTTGTTCAGCTATTTTATCTTCTAAATTTTCAGAATAATACATTGAAGCACTTGACTTTCTATTTTCTTTACTATCATTTATAGATGAAATTTTATTATTATCTGTCGGTGATATATTATTTATTTTATTAAACAAATTATTATCTTTTTGATTCACATCGTGAATCGATTCATTTATATCTTTATTATTGTTATGCAAAGTACAAATACCTTCTTCTTCGCATTCATATTTATCACTTTTGGTATATTCAGTAGAATATAATGAAATCTTATAATCATTACTTAATGCAATATTGACTTTTTCTGCACAATAATTAAATAATTTTTTTAAAAAGACTTTACTAGACATATTCATTAGTAAAACAATTATTATTGTTAATAGTAAAATATTTATTATTTGGTCATAAGTTAGTTTCATATATTGGTATAATATCTTTTACAAAAAAAAACTAATTTTTTAACTCACCATATATTATTTTTATTAATTCAAAAAAATTTTAATTAAAATATTTATTCAATCAAATTTTATCGATTGAATAAATTTTTTATTAAGATATAAATTTATAATGAAATTTAAAGAAAATCCATATGTCCTGTTTCTTCTTCTCCATAACCATCTTCATCATCTAAATTTTCATAATCATCAATATCTAATGCTTCATTTTCTTCTTTAATATCTATTTCTTTATTTTTTTCTTCATCTGTTTTTTCAGAGTCTTCTTTTTTTACTAAACCTTTATTTTCATCATCAATTTCTTGTGAATTTAGTAATTCTTCATATGATCCAACAACTCTTAAAGATTCGTCGATGTTAGGAGCATTAATATTTACAATTTTATAAAATTTTCTTAGAGCGATATTATCAAATGGAATTCTATAGAAATCAAAGTTATAATTTATTAATTTTATAATCATAAATGCCAAGTTTTGGTTAATTTGTTGTGAATTATTATTATAGTCAAGTAGTCTATTTAAATTATATATTAAAAAGAACAATAATTTAGAATCAAGATTATTTAATGGAAATAAAACATCAGAATTTATAAAATCAAAACCTAGATTTTTATTAAAATTATAATTATCATCATTTGTTATAAGTTTATCCATAGGATAATTCATAATATATTTCCAATGTTTAAATACAGATTTAGAATTATTTTCATCTTTAGTTTCAAATTTCTTAATATTGTTAATTGATTCATTAACAATTTTCACTTCTTTTTGAGCATAAATTGAAACATCCTTCTTCCTAAATTTAACACTATATAACGTTCTAATAAATTTATTTATAATCTCTCTAATATTTTGGCTTCTGAAAGTAATTATTGATGTCATGATATCTTTAATTTTTGTTGTATCAATTGATTTTTCACTATTAACTTCTTTGTTTAGTAAATTTAAATTAAAGTAATAATCAGGAAGTCCAATATTTAATATTTTATCTTTTATAGAACTGACAATAGTTAATTTAGAATATGTTTTAATTTCAGTTACTTTTGAAGATCCAGAATCAGAGTATCCTAAGTAATTTAAGTTAATAGCATCATAATAAATTTTCATATTCTTTTTGTTATCTTTGTAATAGTAAATATCCTTGTTAAAATGTTTATTATTTTCTTCATAAAATATTTTATTATCTTTATCAAAAATTATTAATTTATTTTTTATTTGATTACCATAGTTATCATGATCAATAACGTAATATGTTGAATCAATATAAATTTCTGAAGATCCTAATTTAATTGATTTACCAAGAATTGATTTTAGTCTTTGACTAAAATCATTAACATATTTTATAATATTAGATTTTGTATGTCCTTCAAATCTTTGTTTAAATTTTTCTAAAATTTGTCTTCTTTTATCAAAATCTTGTTTAATTTTAGCTTCTATTTTTTTAGATTCTTCAATCATAATATTAATTCGTGTATCATTTAATTTCTTAAGATTCTCTTCTAATGTAAAATAGTCTTTAATAGAGTAATTATATGTATCTGGATTAATTTTACATTTTGAACATTTATTACCTTCACTTTCAAATTCATGATTACTACCATCTAAACAATGTTCTTTTACAAGATTACTCAATTTATTAATTTTTATTTGTTTTAATACTTTTTCGTATTGATTTACAATTTCTTTGGAAATTGAATTTGAGTTACCATTTAATAATTTAGAAATTTCACTATATTTTTTCTTGCATTTAGAACATACAAGATCAATTTTGTTAAATCTATTTTCACCTTCTTTAACATATGACCAATTATGAAATTTACCATCTTCGCAATTTGTTATAAAATGAGGTATTTCATATTTTTCTTTTTCTTGATTATCCATTATTGGAAGTTGATTAATAGTTGAGTCACAAATTTGTGATATTTTTATTAGCTTTGTTTCTAAATCTTTATTATTAATTAATTGATCATTTTCTTTTACCGAAATTCTATTATCAATATTAATCATTTTAATTTTTTTAGTTACAAAAGAAATTTTTTTAGTATCTTTGTCTATTTTAATTTTTGAATTAAATTGTGATTCAATTGATTTCATTAGATCGTCATCTTTATATAATTTATTTAGCTTATCTAAAATTCTATTAACAATAATTTCATATTGGAATGATTTATCTTTTAGTGAATAGTTAGCTTCTATTATAGTATTAAATAAATCCACAACTGTATTTATAATAGTAAATTGAATTGTTGAATTAAAACCTTTATCATTTTCGTAGTCCCATAACCAAAAATAGTTTGAAGTGAATACACAACTAAAATAATATAAAATATAACATAAAATTGGGTATTCGAGAATACTTTTTTTATTACCTTCACCGAGTAATATTTTGATATTAGAAAAAAGATTATTTTTAATATTACTGTAAATAAGGAAATTACACCTTTTATCTGTTTTTAGACTCATGATTTGACCAACATTTAACTCTGAAATAATAATTAGTATCATGTATGCCAAGACATTATTATATTTAATTTTTTTAAATTTATCAGTATCTTTTGAACTTGTTAAAAAAATATCATCCTCAAATTTAAAAAAGAAGAGATTTGAAATGCTTAATCCATATTCTTTAGTAGCAATTTCAATTCTATTTTTTGGTTGTTCTTTTAGATACTCAGTATGAATTATAATCATATCTAAAATATCTTTAATAACTGTTCTTCTTCTTAATCTTTCAATTGGTGTTCCTCCTAAGTAAGCCGAAAGATTAATAGAAAAACAAATTTTTTCTAAATTCTTTTCTATATTTCTTATACCTCTTGTAAATTTAGAATATTTAGGAATTTTCCATAAATCTTCATTTACACCAAGAGATGTAGTCAAGAAAACATCAAGTTCTGGAACATAAGTACCTGTTGTTTGATATCTTGATAAATTAAGATGTTCTTCACAACTTTTACATACATAATCATTTTTATCATTAGTTTTAACATATTGTTTAACAAAGTTAAAAACTATTTGATTAAAATCATCTACTTTAGATTTTGATAACCTAGCAAGTTCTTTTACTTTGTAGTGATGAAAACAGACAGGTCTTTCTTTTTCTTCTTCAAGAGAAATATCTTCTTCTACACGTTCTGTTACTAATATTGTGTTTTTCCTTTTTAGTAAACTTGTATAATTTTCAATTTCATCATTTGTAACTTCTGGTAAAATAATTTTGTCTTTGCCAACACCTGGAATAAATGAATCAGTTTCATCAGGAATAATTTTTTTATCTTCTATTTTATTTGTATATCCGTAATTAAATATATTTTGGGATATTTTATCTTCAAAATTAAAATCAAAAAATTTGTAGCTATAGTAATTAATAATATTATTAATATCATAAATAGATAAATCTGAATAGTTTTTTACCTCATTTTTTATTTTTTCTTCAAGTAAATTTGAATATAAATAAAATATTTTTTTAATATTAATCATTATTTTTTTACTATCTTCTATTGAGTCAACATTTACATATTCTTTCATATCCAATTTATCATTTTCATTATTAAAAAGCCAGTAAAAGAGTTTATCTTTTGGATTATTGAATGTTTCTGTAATAATTGATTCAAATGATTTTATTCCATTATCATTATTCATTATATTATTTACGTCAATTAAATCATTTTTAGTAAAATTATTTAGTGATATATTATTAGGGTTCCAAGCAACTCCAACAATATTAATATCAACTGAATCATTGCCTATTCTATATTCTAATTTATTACTAGGATTTTTATTTTTGTAGAGTATGTTAGTATATCTAATACATTTTACAGTTTCTGATGGTCGAAAATTGAAACCGTCTTTACTTAAATCTCTAAAATTAATATACATATAGTTTCTAAAATTTTCTAGTTCATTTAACATATCAATATCAGAATTTTTTTCTGAATCTTCTAATTTTTGGATTATTTTTAATTCTTCATTATCATTGTAAGTAACAATTAATCTATCAATCATTTGTTGGAAAAATATTTTTTCAGTATCATTCTTAACTTTATCATTTTTATTATTAAATTTTGAATGTAAATTTTTTATTTTTTCTAATTTATTTAATAATAACTTAACTTTTGTATCTTCTTTTTGTGATATAACATTTGTAGGGTCATCAATCATATTTTGATATGTATATTTTTCTGTATCTTTATGATATCTTAAAAATTCTTCTGTAATTGGTATTAAAATTTTGTTATTAAAAAGAAAGTTTACTATTTGTTTATTAGTCTTAACATCTAGATCTTTTTTAATTTTCATCTCTTCTAAAAATGAATAAATTTCGGTAGCTAATCCACTATTTATTTGTTTTATTGTTAAATATTTTTGTAAAAGAATAAAATCTATAAGTTTAGTATCTTTTGATCTTACAACATCTATAAATTTATATTTAGATAATATTTCTTTATTGTCGCTTAATTTTTTTATAAATTCGTCTTTTTCTTCAAAAAATAATTCATTAATAATAAGTGCTTTTATCAAGTTATGGGCATTATCTTTAATTAATATATTTTTGCTAATATAATCTTCGCCAACTTTTTCGAAAAAATTAATTGTCGATTCAAATTTAATTGGGTTATTTTTTAGGATAATTTTAATTTTTTCAATATTATTAGCTAATTTATTTACATTTTGAAAGTTTTTAATAATATTAAATACTGAAACTATTTTTGAGTTATTCTCACTATTAAAAAAGTTTTCAATTTTGAATACATTATTTTTTTGATTTTTACTGATTTCTATAATATTTGTTGTATATAAATCTCTTCCTGATTGATAAAAATAAGCAACTGAAAAGAAAATATAGTAAGCATAATATTTAATTATAAAATCATTAAAAAATTTATATTGATCATTAGTAGATTCTTTATTTTTCTCTTTTTTAGTTTCAAAAATAGAATTAAAATAATTAATATTTTCTTTTTGACTGTACTCATTAAAATTCTTAATTGTATCAATAATTAGATTTTGAAAAGTGACAAAATTTTCGTCTTGATTTATTTTATCTATAATTTTTCTTTTCCTTATAAAATCATAAAAATTATCTAAAATTTTGTTAAAAATGTTATCAAGTTTATTATCTAATAATTTTATCATATAGAAAGATTTAGATTTTTAAAATCTTTAATTCACGAATATTTTTGGTTTAAAAAAATTTAAAAATTGATTTTTAAATTTTTCTCTCTATTTATATATACGATGGTAGATAAATTTCTTACTGAAGATCTAAATGATTTAATTACTGATGTACAAACAGAAAAAATAGAATTACCAAAATGGCTTAATATTGTAGGCAATGAATCAAATCAATCTAATGTTAATAATATTTTAGATTCTGTTACTTCTCAAATAAATGAAAACATGTACAAAAATAACTTATCAGCAACTTCTGATGATATTTTTGGAAATAAAGATGCTAATGATATTTTTGTTAGACAAACTGGTGGTAATTCTGGAGAATCAAATGTTATTGGTTCTGAAGATATTAATAACTTAATTGCTATGTTAACCTCAGACAAAAACAATAATGAAGAATTTGATACTGTAACATCAGTTACTGATACTGCTCAATTAGAAGATAATTTAAAAGCTGCATTAAGCAATATTAATGAAAGTCAACAAGAAGGTGGTGCTAAAAAGTCAAAGAAGTCATCTAAAAAGTCAAAGAAGTCATCTAAGAAGTCATCTAAGAAGTCATCTAAGAAGTCATCTAAGAAGTCATCTAAGAAATCTCATAAGGGATGTGATTCATGTGGTTCCGACGAACCTCATCATGGTGGAGCTAAGAAAGCATCAAAGAAGTCATCAAAGAAATCATCTAAGAAATCAGTTAAAAAGACTGCTAAAAAGTCATCTAAAAAGGCTTCTAAAAAATCAAAGAAATCTCAAAAAGGAGGTGCTAAAAAATCAAAGAAATCATCAAAGAAATCATCAAAGAAATCTAAAAAATCTAAAAAATCTAAAAAATCTAAGAAATCTAAGAAATCTTACAAAGATATGCATGGTGAAGAAACTAATAATGAACCAGAACCAACTAAAGAAGCTGCTAAACCTTCAAAATCTGAAAAAAGAGCTCCAAACCCAGCTTTAGCTGCTTTTGCTAAATTATCAAAACATGTTTCTGAAAAATTAGGAATTCCAAATGGACCAAATGCTAAAAGAATTGCAGGTGCTGCAAATAGAGAAATTAAAGAAAAAAATGAAGGTATGTCTCCAGTTGAAGTAGCTGAAGCTGCTGCTAAATTATTTGATGAAAATATGGATAGATTTAAAAAAATATTAGAAAATATGTAAATTAAATTAAATTAATTTTATATTTAGAAAGATTATTAATCTTTCAAAAAATAAAATTTATATTATTACTTTTGGTTCAGAACCTTTTTCTATTAATAAAACTTGTGCTTGATTTTTACCAAATCCTCCAAAAGCTTTTGACATTGCAACATCAGTAAACCATAATCCACTATCACATGATGAGTTGATTACATCTGCTTGAGGAGTATGTCCAATAAACATTTTATTAATTTTATAAATTTTTTTAATTGGATTGAATATAGAACTACATACTTCATTATTTTGAACCATATCATCAGATCTAGAAATTTTTCCAAACTTTCTATTCCATAATGGTGAAATTTCATATGTTGATTGATCTATATTACTAGAAAATAATTCTTTTTCAACAATTTCTGGTCCTAACAGCATTTGATGTTTAACAATTTCTTTTTTATCTAACATATTAAATAAGTATGCAGTAAGAATATTATTCATTTCTTCAATTCCAGCATCATTTGGGTACATTTCAGCAATAATTGGTAAAATTCCTGCATGAACAAATAAGTAGTCGCCAATTTTTAAAACTAATTTTCTAGAACAAGCTAAGTATTCTGCTAAAGGGTTACCAGGTTGGAATGCTAATTTTCTAGCATCTAGATCTTTAACATCTTTTGGAATATTATCTTCATAAATTTTTACACCATAATTATCTTCTTTTTCAAAATCTTTTATACCTTTATAAGAAACATAATCCATTCTACCTACCACATTCATGATTTCATGATTACCAACTAAACTATAAACGGCTCCTCCTTTTTTTAATGCTTTTACATGTAAATCTGTAAAAAATTTAAGAATTTTAATATCAGAATTTTCATCAGGATTTGTGGATTTTGGGTCATGGCATGGTAAATTTCTACATCTATCAATTTGGTCACCTATTTGTACAATAACACTGTCTCCACCTATCCATTTATATCTTTTAGGATTATCAATATCATATTTTTTATCTTCTTCTAAAACTTTAGCTAGTTTAAGACATTGTATAGTTTTTTGAAAATCTCCATGTATATCACCAATAACTACAACCCTATCAACGGCTGGTAATACATTTTTTTCATAAATATTATCGGTCTGAAATTTAGAACATTTTTGATTATATAATTCTTTAACTTGATCTTTGAAATTATTAGAAAAAGCTGACATATACAGACATATAGAAAAAAATAATTAGCAAAGTAGAATTAAGATTAAATTGATTCTACTTAAACTATATTAATGTAAATCGAATCAATTTAATCTTAATTGATTCTATTTTATTTTATTTTATTTAATATTCAGCATATGAACCTCCACCATAAGCAATTACGTTAAATTCAGAAGAAGTTGGAACTGGTTCAGGTTTTGATGGTTTCATTAGTTTTTCTAATTGATCAATTCTATTAGAATTATCATTAATTTTTCCTGAATTTTCATTTATTCTTGGATGTACATGAAATCCAGCGTGTAAATCTTCTGGACCTTTAGTGTCATCTCCTTGTGGTAATGAATGTTGTACAGGAGCAGTTGGTTCTGGTTCAGATACAGTTTCTGAAACTTCTGGTTCTTGATAATCAACTGGTTCTTCATCTTCAATTGATTGGGTTGACATTACAGGTTCTGGTTCTGAAACTGGTTCTTGTTCAAAAACATTGTCTTGTTCAAAAACATTGTCTTGTTCAAAAACATTGTCTTGTTCAAAAACTGGTTCTTCATGATGATCATCATGTTCATATTCATCTGATATTGGTTCATCAGAAAATTCATAATGTGGTTCAGAATCACTTTCTACTACAGATTCTTGTGGTTCTTCGTATACAGGAGGAATTTCTTCTTCTTCGTCAAATACATATTCTTCATTATTATTTGATTGTATTTTAGAAGCTTCATTTGAAATAGTTGCAGCTACAACTTCATTTGCTTCATGATAGGTTAATGTTTGTAAAGAAATAACAAGAGCTACAGCAGAAATAATTGACATAGAGGAATCTTTAGAAGCCATGTATGCAATACATACAAGAATTATGATTCTAAATACTTCATTTCCAAATAATTTTGCTATCTTTTTTGGCAGTTTTGGAGCTGCTAAACCTGCATAAAGAACTAAAAATAAACTTAATACAGAGCTAATAACAGGATTGCCATATACATATGTATCTAATAAATTGTTGGCAGTTTTGTTTGCTGATTCAATGATATCCATTAATATATATAATATAAATGATATTTTTTTTATAGTTAATTATTTCGGACCAAAAATACTTAAAGATTTTTATTTGAATTTGAATTCGGTTAAAAAAAATTGAGTTATTATCTAAATAAATATTTATACTTTTATTTAAAGATGACATCAAAAAAAGTAATAAAAACAATCTTAACAAAAGATGGATATTTATTAGTAAAAGAACATTTTAAAGAGTCAGAACTGAATATGATTAAAAGAGAATTAACTGTTAGTCCTTCTAATGTTTTTTCGATGGGTAAGAAGAGTAAGAAAGATGACGATATGACATTTGAGATATTTAGAGAAAACGAAGAATATTTATCAATTCCAAAATTTTATGGAATTAAAAAAATAGGAGAAGCTGAGAAAAATGACGAATTTTTAGGTGATAAAATTAAAATAGAATTTAAAGGAGGTCTAAGACCAAATCAAGAGAATATAGTAAATGAAACTTTGGAACATTTGTTAAAATATGATGGGGGTGGAATTTGTGTTGGATGTGGAGCAGGTAAAACAGTCATGGCGATATACATAGCCCATATCTTAAAAGTTAAGACTTTAGTTATAGTACATAAATCATTTTTATTAAATCAATGGAGAGAAAGATTTGAGCAATTCTCTGATGCAAGAATAGGAATTATACAACAAAATAAAGTAGAAACAGAAGATAAAGATGTGGTAATTGGTATGTTACAGTCAATAGCAAAAGATAAATATGATTTTGGTATTTTTAGAGAATTTGGATTAGTAATATTTGACGAGGCTCATCATGCTCCATCAAAATTCTTCTCTCAAGCATTACCTTTAATTAGTTGCAAAAAGACATTATTTTTGACAGCTACACCAAAAAGGAGTGATAGTTTAGAAAAGGTTTTATATTGGTATTTTGGAGATATTATATATAAAGCTCCTCCAGAAAAGAATGATAATGTATTAGTAAAAATTATGAAATATAATATTACCCATGAAAAATTTAGAGAAGCATTTATTCCATTTACTGGAGAAATAAATAGACCCAGAACATTAAATAGAATCGTTAAAATTACAAAGAGGAATAAATTTATAATTAGATGTATTAAAGAAATTTTATATGAAGAAGGACGAAGAATTTTAATATTAAGTGATAGAATTGAGCATTTAGAAAAATTAAAAAGTTATTTGGATAAAGAAAAAATTGATAGTGATTTTTATATTGGTGGATTAAAACAATCTAAATTAGATGAAGCTGCAAAAGCAACTGTAATTCTAGCTTCATATGGAATGGCATCTGAAGCTTTAGATATTCCAGCACTAAATACTTTAATAATGGCAACTCCAAGAAGAAGTATTGAACAGTCTGTTGGTAGAATTTTAAGATCAAAACATACTATTATACAACCATTGATTGTTGATATTGTTGATATGTTACCAAGTATGGATAAACAAGGATTTCATAGAAGAAAATTCTATAAAAAGTTAAAATATCAGATGAAGTTAATAAACGTTGAAGAAAATGAAATTATTGCAGAAGAAGATATTTCAGATTGTGTAATTGATACATCAAACGACTTACTAGATGCTGATACAATAAATCAAGTTGATTTCTTAGACTAATTATTTTTTTATGAACATTTTTAATAAAAAAATTCTTACCTTACTTTTGTTCCTAATGCTTTTTCAATTTTAGAAAGCATTGAATTATTTCTTAGTGCTTTCCCATTTTCATAGGTTTGAAGAATTCCAGGTAGAATATTTAATTGTTGTGCCAATTGTTTCTGGCTTAATTTCTTTGCAACTCTTGCTTGAGAAATTTTCTTTCCTATCGTAAGGCCAACATAATCATCTTTAGACAATGAACTAAATCCCTCTTCATCTTCTTTCAGTTTTTTACCTGTTCCCTGGAGAATAGTTGTATTATTCTTTAAACTTTTCGATTGTACTTGTTTAGGTCCAGAATTTTGTTTGGCTCTAAGAGCTTTCAATTTTGGGTTACCAACGTCAACTACGGTATAATCTTGATGATTCATTGTATATAATAAAAAAATACTAATTATTTTATCAATTTTTCAATTTTTATTATTACAAAGTCTCATTTATTTATTCGCATTGCGAAATAATATAAATTGATCACATTTACATAGTAAAAAGATTGATCACATTCACCTTGGTGAAAAGATTGATCAAAGATCACGAAGATCACAAAGAAGATCACTGCTTGACTTTGTAAGAATAAGTTCTGATTTTTTGTTGAATTCATTCAGCGTAGCTGAAAAGAAATATTCTATACCAAAATCAATTTTTATAATAAAATAAATCAAGACTAGATTCATCATCAGACATATCATATTCATCATCCGACATACTATGTTCATTATCCGACATATCATATCTCCAACCACCATCTTTCCAGTCTTCTTCCATTTGATTTACAATAGCAAGCTTTTCATACCTCCAGTCTTTTACTAAGTAACTACAGATAATAGCTGTACTATTAATATCAAGTAAAGGTAAATCCGGTTGTTCTTTGTGCACAAACAGATACATTATGACAACTCTATCCAATATATAACCATAACACCTATCCCAAAACTTATCAAATCTAGCCATTTCTATTGCCCTTTGATACTCTCGACACCATTCTGTGTGTTGTATTCTTTCATAATGCTCTTCTCTACTTTCACTCATTCTTATTATGAATAAATATACTATCTCTAATATTTTTTCAATTTTTTTAATTAAATAAACTTGTAATAATTATCTTCAGTTATCAAACAATAACAGGTAGCTCTCGAAGACTATTGACTTTCTTAACAATTTCATCAGCATTTTTAAAATTCATCATTTCAATGTATGTCTCACTGATTAATTTACCATTATTAGACAACAGCCCTTCGATACACTGAGGTATATAGTTTGTATCACCATTATGATCTGATAATCTATTCCCATACCTATCAGGAGCTACGGCTACAGAAAGAGTATCGAATTCTATTTCTCCTAACTTTCTTTTACCCATATATATCTTGAAACAATGACTATCCTCCCCACAAAAGACGTCTTCCATTCCTCTTAATTGTAATTGACCTGCAATTTCTCTTGCATGTCTTGCACAAATATCCATACTTTGCATCATTTCTTGAATTCTTGACATATTATTTAATATAATTATTTATTAAACTAAGTAAGTTTTTTTTTTCAATTTTTTTTAATTTAGCTCATTTAGTTGAAATTTAAAATATTCATTTGAAGGTTCTCCAATTGTAGTTTTTGCTATAGTTAGAATTTCATATCCTTTTAATTCACTGAATATTGCTGCTCCTGTACAAAAAAAAGTATAAAAAAGTAGCATGACTACTAATGTATTAAAACATATCAAAAAGAATGAAAACATAAAGATCAAATTAATAATTTCTTTTTGATCTTTATATTTTTCAAATAATATTCTTATGGTAAAGAATAGAATACTTTGAGCTATTATCATTGTAGATGATAATAGGTAATACCAATTTTTGTAATTTGCCATTTTTTCTCCAATTCTACTTAAAAAAGGTTTGAATGTCTGTATTTTTTTACTATTGTAATGATTTTTATTCATTTGAATCCTTACCTAAATATTAATAAATAAATTTTCAATTTTTACTAACTAGACTTTTAGGTATAATTTATTTTATAAGATTTACGATGATAATCTGACAACCCATGCTTTTTTATACCTTCTCTATGTTTAGCCGTACCATATCCTTTATTATTGATTAAATCATACCTTTCAGCGATTTCTTTATTATTTAAACAAAATTCATCAATAGCTTCATCATGATATTCTTTGGCTAATATTGATGCAGCGGCAATATTACAAAACTTTGCATCACCTTTTATTACAGGTTCAATTTTAGATATTTTAATTTTGTCTGATAATTTAAAATTCTTTTTATCCCAACCAATTCCATCTATAGTAAGATTAAAAGAAGTATTACTATGTTTTTCAAAGTATTCATAATTTTTATCAACCATATTATTCACAGATCTTTCCATTGCTAACTTTGTTGCATTAAATATTCCTAAATTATCTATTTCTTTTTCGGAACTAAATCCTATTCCTTTAACTTCAATATTCTCATTTATCCAATCAAACGCTTTACGTCTTTTTTTCTTTGATAATTTTTTTGAATCTGTAATTATATCAATGGGATCAGCTGAGTCATTCCAAATTACAGAAGATGCATAAACAGGACCACAAAAAGGACCTCTTCCTGCTTCATCAATTCCAATATCTAATTTACAATTTTTGTACTTTTCCATTACTAACTATTAATGATTTCTTTTTATAAAGTTTTTTCTTTAATATTTTCTGTAATAATAGAAATGTTACTAACATTATTTAAATTTGGTAGATTTTTTTCTTCCCAATTACATGAACAAAGAGGACATCTTGGATTACTTTTTAACCATGGACCTAAACATCCATTGTGAAAACTATGACCACATTTTCCAACAACTATTGAAGATTCTTTACCTCTTTGTAAATCAGGAACACTACTACTACTTATGCTAGCATAACAGATAGCACAATCAGAATTCTGTAATTTATAGTTCCAAGAACTAATAAGTTTAGCTGATAATACTTCAAATTTTTTTGACATTATATATAATTACGTGTCCAAACAAAATTATGTTCAAATTTTTTAAATAATATATTGGTTTGATTAGAATCAATATATTAATTACATTTACTTAGGTTTTTGATTATAGATGATCAAATTCTCTAATATCTTTTTCTGATAACTCTTCATCATTATCAATTTTATCAAATAATTCATCTAAATCAGTTAATTCATCATCAACTACAAAATCATCTTCATCATCAAGTTTTAAATCAAATTCAAAATCTTGATGAGGATCAGAATCTAATAAAGCAGAATGTTCTTTGTTAGGTTTTAAAAATCCTCCTCCTTCAATATCATTTAATTGTTTTTTAAGTTCTTCAATTGAATTTTGGTCGATTTCATTATCAGAAGATAATTTAAAATCGAATTCTTCTGTTTCAGAATTTTCATTGAATCCTCCTTCTTGATTTTTAGTGTTATTTAGTTCTAATTCTTTTTTTAGATCTAAGTATTTTTGCTTATATTTAAGATACTTTTCTTTAAAAGACATATATATAGAAACTCTAGAAAAAAATAAATTCTTGATATTTTTTTTTAATAATAATAACATTTATTTTTTACATTTTTAAATATTTTGATTAATTTTTTTTTAAATATTAATATCTGTATATTTAGATTAATATTTGGCCTATTTATTTAATTATAAATTGAAAGATTTTAAATTTAAAATCTTTCAATTATCTTTTCAACCAATGTATTTTTATTTATATATAAATATTTAATGTATTCTTGCCAAAGAATTATTTTTAAAAAAAATATTGAAAGTAAGAATTTTGAATCTTTAATTAATTGTAAAACTAATACTCTAGGTAATGATGATTTTACAACTTCGTCTAAAATAATTAAATATAGTAGAGAATCAAATTTATTAGATTCTCTAGATATTTTTGATAATGATCCATTGATGAAATTGCTTTGTATAAATCTCAAAAAGAAAGAAAAAAAACTATTGGAATGTAACACAGAAGAATTAATTGAAGATGATAGTAAAGATCCATTAATTGATTTAAGTTTTGATAATGAATTTATTAAAGAAGGCACGTTAAAAAGTAATAATATGGAAAATGAGATATATTATTTTTGTAAATTATATGATAAAATAGATTATTACATACTAAGAATTATTTATAATGATATTGATACAGATAAAAATTTAACAAGTAAAAATATGCTAAATAATATCGAAATAATGAATAGTATAAATGAATATAGATTAAATGATATCGATAAGGCAAAAAAAATAATAATAGAAATTACTAGAAAATTAAATCACTATTACACTGGTTCATTTGACATTAATAATAATAAATTTTATTTTAATTTTGGTGATGAAATTACTTTTCATACTTTTAATGAATATATATTTCATTTAAAAAAAATATTCAAGTCTATTATAGATTCTTATTCTAATTATAAAAATGATAAAAAAGATATATTTACCAATTTACTTGTGTTTATTTTAGAAAATGTAATGGAACTATCTAAAATTGATGGAATTAAAGATAGAAAATCTTATAATGGCTTTACAAAAAATATTTTGACTGACTCATTTCATAGGAATACAAATAAAATAATGATAGATTACATTACAATTACTGGTAACAAAAATATTAGGTCATTTGAAATGAGTAAATCGTGTATTACTAATATACAATTTCAAAATTTTGTAGATAAAGGAGGATATTTTAAAGAAATTTATTGGTCTAAAGAAGGGATGATGTGGAGATATTACAATAAATTAAGATGTCCAAAGAATTGGAGAAATATAAATGGTGTTTGGTATATTAATAATGAAAAGTTAGAATTATTTAATGATTTACCTGTTGAACAAATTTCTTATTATGAAGCTGAAGCTTGTTCAAATTTCTATTCTGGAAGACTACCTACAGAAAAAGAATGGTTGTTTGTTGCTTCTAATCGAAATTTAACATTAAATCCATATGGATTATATAATCCTTGCAAGTTAGATTTATCAAGTGATTGTGATAATATAATGAATTTTGATTTTGGAGCTAGTTCTTTATTAGGATTTAATCAACTGTATGGTAATGTTTGGGAATATACATCTGATATAAGAAATTCTGATGAAGGAATTGAAGTCTGTCTAAAAGGTGGCGATTCTAATACTCCTGAATTTATAATGAATAATAATTTAAAATTATTTTTATCTAAGGATACAACTGGTCTACAAACAGGATTTAGAATAATAAAATCTAAGTTATATTAATATGGATAAATGTGCACCTGGTAAAGATTTTAAAGATGGTAGCTGTTTTTCAAAAAAAGAACTAAATACCATAACCCTGGCACTAAATAATAATTCAAATTCAAATGTTGATCCTAATCAAAGTAAAAAAGAATTGGTAAATGATTTAGAAAAATCATTTAAAAAGGAGTATGGTTGTGATGATCAAAATTGTTGGTTAAGTCAAAAATTTATTAAAAAATTAGGAAATGATGATATTACAAAATATACTTTTAGACCGGTTGGACCATCGGGTAAACATTCATGGTTAAGTACAACTAATATTAATGAAGTAATTGATCAATATGAAAATAAACATGATGATTTTATGTATTTAGGAACTGTACCATATGATTTTGAGGATCTAAAAGATTTAGGTATTAAAGATTTAAATCTAAAAAAAATTCAAAATGATGGTATAAATAAACTTGGAATGGTTATTAACTTAGATTATCATTATCAAAGTGGTTCTCATTGGGTAGCTCTATATACAGATCTTAATAAAAATCAAATTTATTTTTTTGATTCTTTTGCAAAAAAACCAAAGAAAAAGATTAAAAAGTTTATTAACAGACTAACTAAATATTTATACAAAAGAAAATTTAATGATAACTTAAACATTAATAATGTAATTGAAAAATTAGAAGGAGGAGGTTCTAATAGTCAAATTAAAAATTTATCAAAATTTGATATTAGATTTAATAATATTCAACATCAATTCAAAAATTCAGAATGTGGTGTTTACAGCATAAATTTTATCATAAGATTAGCTAAAGGTGAAAGTTTCGATAATATAACTAATAACATAACTAATGATGATGAAATGAACTTATGTAGAGAAGTTTACTTTAATTAAAATTCATTTGAAAATCATCTATATTTTCAAATTGACTGGGAACATCTGATATATTATCTATTTCAAATGCTTCTTCAATTGGTTCTGTATCAAACATTTGATTAGTAATTTCTAATTGAATATTAATTGAATGTTTCAAATTATTAAAATCATATAAATTTCCATTTGCATCTTTAATTTCAATTTGAAAGTTATTGAGTTGGATAGGCTTTTCGAAATTAATTGTAGAATCTGTTTTTCCATTAAAATATAGGATTGATATTGGTTCACTATTAATATTCTTGATATATAGAAGTAATTTATCATTAAATCTTAAATCCCAAGTAACCTTTGCATCAATAGAATAGTAATCTAAATCAATATATTTGTCTTGATCTCCAAAACCTAATACTTTATCAGATAATATTGTAGGTTTTAATGTAATTAAATCTTCTGTAATATCGATTTTTGATAAATTTAATTTTTGATTTTCATTAAGAGTGAATACTAGATTATGATTTTTTGTTTCAAAATTAATTATTTCTATTAATCTGTCAATTGAATATCTTCCTTTTTTAAGAACTATTTCAATTGATTCATTATTTTTTGTTAAAAATAATTTATTATTATTTTCATCAATATTAAATCTTGGAATTGGTAAAGAACAAGATACAATTTTTAGTGATATAACATTATCTAATGGTTCAAAATAATAGTCATAATTTGATTTGTTATCATTAGATGACACACTCATTTGATAAAACCTTGAGTTTAATAAATATTTATAATTATTTACTAATTCTTTTATTTCATTTTCTCTTAAATTAATCTCAAGCTCTCTTTGATTTAATATCTCTATGTTTGATTTTATCATATCATTTTTTTTATTTAATTCTGTAAATTTTTGATTTATTAAATTTTTTGCATCTTTCATCTGTGAAATTTGACTTCTTAGAGTACTATTTTCTTTTTTTAATTTTTCAAAATCAACTCTAATATTATTCATTGATGGAGATTGATTAGGAGTTGTTCTTCTCCTTTCATTTGTAAAAATATCAGAAAAATCTTCAGTTGATCTATCCTTATGTATGACATTTTTTTTCTGTTCTAATTTTAATTTTTCTAATTTTTGTTGTTCTTCTTTTTGTTTTTCTAATTTTTGTTGTTCTAATTTATTTTGCATTTGTGTTTGAGTAATCATCTGTTGAAATTGTCGTTTCATCTGTATCAATTCATCTTTTTCTTCTTTTATTCTTTGTTTTTCTTCTTCTATTTCATTAATTACTGAGCTATTTTCTTGTTCTAATAAATTATTTTTTTGATCCATTTGTTGTTGCATTTGTTGTTGCATTTGTTGTTGCATTTGTTGTTCCATTTGTTGTTCCATTTGTTGTTGCATTTGTTGTTGCATTTGTTGTTGCATTTGTTGTTGCATTTGTTGTTGCTTGTGTTGTTGCATTTGTTGTGATTCTTGTTGAGGCATTTGTTGAGACATTTGTTGAGGCATTTGTTGAGGCATTTGTTGAGACATTTGTTGAGGTATTTGTTGAGACATTTGTTGAGGTATTTGTTGAGACATTTGTTTATTATCTTGTTGATTGATATCTGAAGATGATATACTAGTTCTCTCCATAGTTAATTTTTTCAATCTATCTTCAAATGATGAGTTATCCTCAACTACTTTAGTCATATCCATTGGTTTATCAATACTATCTATTGAATAAAAATTTGCATCACCATTATATGAATCTAACATTCCATTATTCGATTGTTGATCATTACTGACTTGATTAATAGGTTGAAATCCTTGATTTTGATTATTAGGTAAATTATTTGGTTGATTTGTATTCATAGAATTATTCATTGATGAATTAATAGTATCAAAGTTATCTCTTCTTTCTTGAGTTTCCATTGGTTTTAGAAAATCAGGTGTTGGTGGTCTTTGTGCCATCCCTTGATTTTCTATTTGTCTTTCTTTTGTCATATCATCAAGTTTTTTAGGCATAGGAATTGCAAAATTATCTTGGTCATTTTTATTAATATTTTGAGGATTTGTAAAAAATTGTCCTAATTCATCTATATCATGATTGACCTGATTAGATTCCCATGCTTGCATATTATACTGATCCATTGAATTTGGATTAGGATTAATATTCAGGTTTTGATTTGAATCTGCAAAATTAATCTGTTTATTATTTTTTTGCTTAGAGTTAATTTTTGATCCAACTGTTTGAGGTCTTTCCATAAATTGAACCTTCCTTTCAGGTCCACTGTTAAAATCTCTATTAAATTTTAGTCTTGAAACTTGTGTATCTTCACCATCGAATATTTCATTATCTTTAATTTCTTGTTTAATTGAATCTAAACACATTGAATTGAATTGTTTAAATATCTGTGATTTGTTTTTATCATTTACCTTTGAAAAGTCAATAGATTTATATACATCTTTCATTTTATTAGTAACTATCTCTACTACTGCACTTTTACTTTTTTTTGGAAGACCTTGAAGACTTGTATTAGAGATGGTTTCTTTATATAGCCTTGTAATATTATCTCTTGATAAGAATTCATTCTTTCTGCTCATTATTATTTAAATAACATTATTATTTAAATAATTTGGCGAATTTTAAAAGATATTCGTTTAAAAAAAATATATAATTAATCTGAATCTTCATCACTATTATTATAGGCTTTTAAGAAAATATCTTCGTTTATTTCGTGTTGATCTTCTATATTATTAATTTCATGATTATTTGAGTCTACTTCACTATTATCATCATTTTTATTATTATTTTTTGATTCTTCAATTTCATTCCAATCAGGATAATATAAATCTAAATTTGAATATTGATCCTCCTTTAAATATCCATATGTAATTAATGCCATTTTAGCAGCATTTTGTTCTCCTTCTTTTTTAGATAAACCTATCCCAAAACCAACACATCTATCTTTATTATTAATATCTGTCAATGGATCTGACGATCCTTTTTCTACTCCCATTATATATGTTCTTTTATGTGGTGGACCATCTTGATGAATCAAATGATATTTTGGATGAATAAACTTTTGCTTATGATAATATCTAAGAAGAATATCTTTATAGTTATTATCCCTATATAACTTATCAGAATAATCAATCAAGGTTTCTAATAGATTTACAATTAGTAAACAACATGGTTCAAATCCATTACTTAAAAATAAAGCACCAAGAAATGACTCAAACATATCTTCGTGTAATTTTTCTAGTGTTCTTCCATTTAAACTTTCAATTTGTTGAGAAATTATAAAGTATTTACTTAGTCCTATTTTTTTTGACATTGCTGCTAAATTAGTTTTATCCTCAATTTTTGTTTGTAGTCTTGTCATAAATCCTTCGTCTTGATCAGGATACCTATAAAATAGATAAAAGGAACAAATTAATTTTAAAACTCTATCTCCAAGATATTCTAATCTTTCATAACTTTCATCTCTTAACTCTAATAAATTAGGTAAGTTTCCTAATTCCTTTTTTGCATCTCTTAGTACTTCGTTTGGAAAAATGTCTTTTTTAACATATGATTTATGTGTAAAGGCTTTTCTGAAGCATTCAATTTTATGTATTTTATCTAATTTAACATTATTTGTTTCTAAAATTGTTTGGATATTTTCTTCATTCACTAATATATTTTCCTTATTATATGGTATTAATATCACTTCTTCTGATCCTGTATCTTTATTTATAATAAATCCTTCTTGCATATAATTTGTAGTGTTATGAGTGTTGACTTCTAAATCCATTACTTATAAAAATTAGTATTATTTAAATATTTTAACAATTTTTCTTGAATAAATTGTTGTTTAAAGGCATGCCCTAAAAAATGTAAATTATGAATATTATTAATTTATTATGATATTTGTTTTAAAGCAGTTAAAAGAAGAATTATAATAATATTTAATTATGGAATTAAGAAAGTTATTTACACAAATTTGGGTAAATATTTTGATGTATTTAATCTTGAGTAAAGTATGGAAAATTTTGATGAATTCAAATGATATTTCTAGTAATTTATTTAGTGGTTTTAGCAAACAAGATTATACTACTGGTGGAAGTGATTATTTGAATCCTTTTCATAATTTATTTAATAATAAAACTGAATTTAATAATAATGGACTAAGTGAAGTTATCGGTTTAAATAGTGTAAAAGATGATTTGTATTATTATTTTGATTTTATAAATAATGCTAATAAATATAAAGAATGGAATGTACAGATACCAAAGGGTGTATTATTAGTTGGTCCTCCTGGGACTGGCAAAACATTATTAGTAAAATCAATTGCAAAAAATTCAGGAATTCCTGTTATTCATACTACTGGATCAGATTTTGTTGAGATGTATGTTGGTTTGGGAGCATCACGTATTAGAAGTTTGTTTAGCCAAGCTAGATCAATGAAAAAATGTATAATATTTATTGATGAAATTGATGCTGTAGGTAAAAAAAGAGGTCATGATCGTAATTCAGAAAGAGAGCAAACACTTAATCAATTATTAACTGAAATGGATGGATTTAAAGATATTTCTAAAGAGGGTAAAAATTCTATAGTTATGGTTTTTGCTGCTACTAATTTAGTAAAAGATTTAGATCCAGCTTTACTTAGATCTGGTAGATTTGATAAGAAAGTATTTTTTGATTTACCAAATAAAGAAGAGAGAGAAGAATTATTTAAATTATATATTACAGGAGTCGAACAATATAAAAGAGATAAAATATATGATATAAATACATCATTACCAGAAGATAATTTTAATACAACTTACTTAGGTGAAATATCAGTAGGTTTAACTGGTGCTGATATATCAAATGTAATAAATCAGGCAAAAATTAATGCAATTAAGAATAAAAAGATATATTTTAATGATACTGATATAGTTTTTGCTATTGATGAAGTTATGATTGGCAGAGAAAAACCAGAAAGAAAGTTGAGTAAAGAGGAATTAAAAAGAGTTTCTTATCATGAGGCTGGACATGCTTTTATGAGCATAGTATTAGACGGATTAGAACCTCCAATTAAAGTATCTATTTTGCCTAGAGGTGAAGCAGCATTAGGTTTTAGTATGCAAAGACCAATTGATATGAAATTACATACAGAAAATTATTTGATTAAACAAATACTTGTTTTATTGGGAGGTAGATCAACTGAAAAAATATTTTTTGATAATTTATCATCAGGTGCATATGATGACATTGATAAAGTAACAAGAATTGTAGAATCATATTTTAAAGATTTTGGAATGTCAAAAAAATATGGTCCTTTAAATTTTAATAAATTAGGAAAGAATAATTTAGATAATTTTGGAGATTTTAATATAAATCAAGATATTATAGAATTTATTTTAAAAGTAGAAAGTATGTGTATTAATATTCTTAAAAATAATAAAGATTCATTAATTAAAATTGCTGAACTATTATTAAATAAAGAAACTATAGATTACAATGATTTACATAATATTATTGATGGTAAATTAGAAAATTCAATTAAAATTAATAGGGTAAATGAAACTTGTGATGGAATTTTTAAGTTTTTTAATTAATCATCATTAAGTAATGAAATGAACAAATTTCTTAGATTATCACCTTTCTTAACCTGTTGTTTATAAAAAATAATATTCCTTTCCCAAGTGATTGACCATTTATTATTATTTTTATTTTGTAATAATAACATAGTTATATCACTTTCTGGTGGTTTAAATACTTTTAATAAGATTCCACCAAATCTAAGTTTTCCTTCTTTATTGACATATCGGATATATCCACCATTTTTACAATTTTCTAATTTTTTTTTACTTTTTACAAGTTTATAATTATTTAAGATATCTGGGAACTTTTTTTTGTAATCGTCAGCTTTATTTTCTAGTTCTTTGTTATATATTTTTTGTGATTTAATAGAATTAACTATTTTATTTATATCATTTAGTCTATCATTCATGTCTCTATTAACTTAAAGACTTTTTTTTTTATATAATTATTTATGGAAGAATTAAATTGGTATAATAATTATTATAATCAATTAGATCAAAGAAATAATCTTAAGATCGATTTTTGTCAAGAATGTAGTAATTCAAATACTACAATAGGATTTTCAAATGAAGAAGAGTTAAATAAAGTTAT
>JACKZZ010012877.1_pt1 | contig 44904 bp, 46 predicted proteins | sample 8027871 | NCBI WGS metagenome assembly JACKZZ01 (sample SAMN15724774, study PRJNA655200) | protist metagenome | isolation source: fluorescence activated cell sorting (FACS) single amplified genomes of... | place: USA: West Boothbay Harbor, Gulf of Maine | collected 2000-07-19
TTCCCGCGAAGGCGGGAATCTATTTATAATGGGTCCCCGCCTTCGCGGGGATGACAAGATTTTACGGGGATGACAAACGCTACAGGCATAATAGGATCTATTTATCAGCATACTCTATTATTAAAATAGCAGAAATTAAGCTGCTATAATAAAAGAAGTGGATAATGTATATTTATGATACCAATCCTCCGGACAGTAGTGCGCGTAGGCGGGAACCTATTTATAATGGATCTCCGCCTTCGCGGAGATGACAGAAACTACGGTGATGACAGAAACTGCGGCGATGACAGTATAAAGTCTATCGCCCATGATATTTTAAAGGCATCTTTAATTTTTTCTTTTTTATCATCTTCAAGCTCTCTTCTAGACCAACTTCTGACAATGTTCTGCCAGGGTTGCGCTTCAATGACATTTCATAGTATTTATATGCATGCAAATAGTTTTCATATTTTAAATATACATCTGCTAATAATTCTTGTGAAGGTTTAACAGGACTTGGAGGGCCGTAACCAAAAGGAGTATCTTCTTCTAATTTTACAGCTTGCTTAAGCAAATTAATTGCTGTTGCGCTTTCATTCTTTTTTAAAGCAACTTGAGCTTTCAGTTCTAAAACTATTATTTTACCAACTATAATTCCACCATCTGTTACTGAAGTAAAATAATCTGCTGCCCCACAATGAATAGTTTTTTTAGTTGGAATTGCTTTACAGAGTTGCTCAAGATCTTTAATAACTTGTGCCAATTTTGGAGAATTATCAGCATCATTAAGTTTAATCATGCTGTCTATATAAATATTATTTGCAGAACCATTTAATTCAACACCTGTCATATCAAATGATTTTAAATCAACTTGCCAGTCTTTACTTTCAGATATATATGCTGCACGCATCATTGCATAATACCATTTTGCCATGGCGGATGGATTTTTTGTTGTAATGCCTTCCATTACCTTAACGTACTTAAGAGCTTCTTTAAAATTTAGCTTTTGTAAATACCCATAACTTAACCATTGCAAAGCATGAAAATCATGTACTGTATATTTCTTTGCGTCCTTGCTAGGGTTGTTATCCAGACCTGCTTGCCAAGCTCTTTGGTTTGATTTAATTACATCCTCCCACATTCCTAAAGCTAAATAGATATGTGAAGGCATATGTAATGCATGAGCCGCATCTGGTGCTATTTTCGCATATTTATTTGCATAAAATAAACCAAGTGGCGCATGAATTGGATCATCAAATGAGTGCACAGCATAATGTATTGCACCAGGATGCTCTGGGTTAACTCTTACTACTTCTCCAGCAACAGCTCCTGCTTTCATGAAAGTTGTAAAATCCCTTTGACCTTCTGTCGAGCCTAATAAAGCTAGCGAGTAGAAGCTTGCTATCTCATTATCATCTGGAAATTGCTTGTGAAGTTTATGCATTTCTTTAAGGTAATTAAGGTCCCGCATTGGTTTTTCACCATCGCCATATAATACTTGCATGGCTTTAATGTAACCCTTTTCTTTTGCATTACTGGCTTTTTTAAGTTGATCTTCTTCAGTATCGCCAATCTTTTTTAAAGCTTCCCGCCCCTTCCTCAAATCAACCTCATCCCATAATGGATGATTGTATGTCATAGCTTCTCCCCAATTGGGCACTGATTCAGGATCAAGTTCCTCAGCTTTTTGAAATGCTACTCTAGCTTTTTCATAATCAAAATTATGTAAAAAAAGCACCCCTGTAATGAATTCAGCTTGGGCGTTCTCAGCCATTGATGTTACAAATTCAATTTTTCCCATCGGGGTTTTAATAGCCGAATCTGCAAAAGATGTGTTTATTACAACTAAAGTTAGCAGGATGCAACAAATTTTTCTAAGCATTTTAATGTACCTCCAATAGTTGGGGCCGAGCCTCCAACTTCCACAAGCGAAAGTACGACCAAAGGTTCAAGTTATGGAAATAGCTCAGATACATCAGTTGGCTGGGTTGCTGGCGGCGGTATATCACATATGCTTACTAACAATCTTGCATTGCGCGCAGAAGTTCTTTACGTTAATTTAGGTGATCAGAGCCTAGATGTTGAGTTAAATCAAAGCTTAAATGATGAGACTAAAAGATCTGGTGTGGTGGAACTCGCATTTACAAGACAGAGTGCTGCACTTAATGAACTTATTGTTTCTACTCGTTTTGTGACTGGACGAATTGGACTTACTTATACATTCTAATAACTTTAAGTGGGCGAGTCTTTTGAGACTTGCCCTTTTCTGTTAGCGATACATTAATATTTGCGAATTTAAAAAAAGTAGCAAAAATAAATTTTCGTTTTTCATACTACTGAATATCTCTGCATCAATGCCTTAATTTGTACTAGTTACCAATGCTTTTTTTGGATTAGCTCTTGAACCAGTCCTTGAACTATTCCTTGAACTATTCCTTGAACTAGTTCGTGAATCAGCTCTTGGATTGTTTCCTCTTCTAGGATTATGCTGTTCTCGACGATCCGTAAAATCAGCTTTTGATTTACCTTCGACATTATAATCAAAATCATCAAACCTATGTTGATCGAGCTTGTGACCTAGTACTTTTTCAATCTTACGCACTTGAGATAAATCTTCATTTGTAATAAGTGTAAATGCTTCTCCAGTTTGATCAGCGCGCCCTGTACGACCAATGCGGTGAGTATAAGCTTCTACTGTGTCTGGCATGTCGTAGTTTATAACATGTGAAATACTTAATACATCGATCCCGCGTGAAGCAATATCCGTTGCAACAAGGATTTGTAATGAACCATCTCTAAATCCAGTCATAGCACTTTGACGTTTGCTTTGCGATAAATTACCCTGCAAGGAGGTTGCCTTAAAACCCGCGCTCTCAAGCTTTAGTGCTAGCTTCTTAGCCCGGTGTTTTGTTCGGGTAAAAACTAGTACAGAGTCGCTGTCATTATTTTGTAAAATTTTAATTAACAATGGTTCTTTTAAGTGTTGGGCAATAGGAAACAATGTTTGTTTTACACTCTTTGCGGGTGCACTGTGCCCTACTTCTATAGTCAAAGGTTGTTGTAAAACTTCTTGCGCTAATTGATTGATTTCAGATGGCATTGTCGCAGAAAATAATAAAGTTTGGCGTTTCTTTGGTATATGTCTTATTAATTTACGTATACTTGGTAAAAAGCCCATATCAAACATTTGATCTGCTTCGTCTAGCACCAACACTTCTACTTTAGATAACAGGACTGTTTTTTGTTTTATGTGATCTAATAAACGTCCTGGGCAAGCAACAACAATTTCAATACCTTGTTTTAAGTTTTTAATTTGGGTATTTATATTAACGCCACCATAAAGAGTTAAGCTGCGTAAGCCAGTATTTTTAGAATATTCAATAATATTATCATGTATTTGCTGAGCTAGTTCGCGTGTTGGGGCTACAATAAGTGCTCTTACACATTTCCTAGGACCTTTTAGAAGTTTGTTTATTATAGGTAATGCAAATGCGGCTGTTTTACCTGTTCCAGTTTGCGCTAAACCCATAATGTCTTGACCTGCAAGAGTTGGTTTAATGCTTTGTTCTTGGATTGCTGTTGGGGTTTTGTAACCTAATTTAGTTATATTTGTTAGAATAGATTGATCTAGCTTGAAAGAATTAAAGCTCATTAAGGTCTCGTTTAATATTATGATTAGTAGTTGAACAGTGTACCACGCTACTGGGTTCTGAGAAACTATTTAGTGAATTGTTGGATAAATACTTAAATATTGAGTTTATACCTCTCATAATTCGAACTATCAGTAGGTTATGAAGGATTTTAGCCTATTTGGAGGCGGTTGATTTTTTGCCAAATAGTCATCTTAATTTTCAAGGAACCCCAACTAAACAAGGGCTTAGCAAAATATAATTGATAGACATAAGTTAAATCTTGCAATTATTGCTTGTTAGCGCTACAATTGTCCCAGTCTTGAAAGAAGGCCACGTTTTATTTAAGTACATGCCGTAGTAATTTTCATAGTTATTCGCTTTGTCTATATTAAACCACAGTTTTCTTCATGCTTATTGATTTTATTATTAAAATCTAAATTTTTTATTTATATTACAGGAATATTTTATGTCTATGACTACCGGTGTTGTTAAATGGTTTAACGAATCAAAAGGCTTCGGCTTTATCGAACAAGCTTCTGGCCCAGATGTTTTCGCTCACTTTAGCGCAATCCAAAGCGAAGGCTTCAAGACTTTAACAGAAGGCCAAGCTGTACAGTTTAATGTAACTCAAGGTCAGAAAGGACCACAAGCTGAGAACATTACCTGCGTTTAATTTGTTTCGTAATAACCAATAACGAACATTTAAAGTTATATGTACGAGACACCCGTAAAAAGGTGTCTCGGTGCTATTAGCCATAATAATACTTCACCAAAGCGACAAGCACTAACAATACTTGTTTAGCTGCCTAGCAATATCATTACTAAGCTCATTAACATTCCTATTCATTGTATACGCTATAGATAAATAATCCTCTGGTTTGCTTGTTTGCGCATGATACGTTGAGTTTCTTGATGCTATAAGTTTTTTCTCATTATTATAAACATACCAAGAAGCCTTTAAAATTGATTGTCCCGCACTATCTACATCAAACTGCTTTACTTTCACTTGCACACGATAATCAATAGCTGACTTACCTATCCAAGGATATGTAATTAAACTATCTGTTTTTAGTTGCGCAGATAAATTCTGCTGTAAAACCATTAGGATATTATCATCAAGTGGTTCAGCCCACTGATCAAACTCAGCCATAAGTATTTCGTTTGGTTTAATACGGGTTATGATATTTGGTTTATCTAAATATTTTGCTATAACAACTTTTTCAAGAGCAATTGTTTTGTGACAGGATTTAACTCTCTTATTATTACTAACTGGAGCAGCATCTAAAATAAAAAAGTTTGTTTTAGGTGATTCACATCCAGCCAGAGCAACCAATATAATAACAAAACAAAGGCGTACTAATTTTAAAATATAATTCATATTTAATTACCTTTTTCCTAATATTAATGCCTCGGGATGACGTGACAAATAATCAGTTAAAACTGTAAATGAAGTTAATGCACTGCTTAATTTACCTAAGTCTTCTTGCGCACTTTGAATAACAGGATCCATCTTTGTATCTACCTTTAACAACACTTCTTGGGCACTTACAAAAGCTTTATCTGCAGATTGCAGCATTTGGGAAACTTCTGCAGAATCCACCCTATTATTTATAGAATCCATGGTAACTCTAAAGGATATTATTGCATCTTTTAATTCTTTTGAATTAATCAATTTAGTTATTGCTTTCATTGTGGCTTTCGCAGTCTCTACCGCATCAGTCATAGCTTCTGCACTAGAGGTAATTGTAGGTATTTGTTTATAACGTGTTACATTTTCTTTATATACAGCAGGTGTTTTTGGATCAAAATTCATTTCAATATACAGCTGTCCTGTAATTAAACTTTGTGATTTCAATTGCGCCTGTAAACCTTGTTCTATCATATAGTTAATGAATTTATTATCTTTGCGCATTCCACCACCAACTTCTGTTAAGTGTGTAGAATCAATTTCTATAATAATCGGCAAGTTTAGGGTTTGCTTTTTCATATTAACTTGCAAAATAATATTTTTAACTTGGCCAATTTGTACTCCTTTAAACTTGACGGGAGCTCCTTGCTCAAGACCATTAACTGAATCTTTAAAATATAAAACAAATGTTTTTTTCTGGCTAAACAAAGATGCAGAACCAAATATCATAACAAAAGCTATAACTAACACTATAGATGCTATTACAAATACACCTATTGCTTTTTCATTTACTTGTTTCATATTGAATCAACCTCTTTTGCACCACGAGTTAAAAATTCTTGCACTTTAGGAATTGTTGAACTTTCAAGTAATTGCTTAGGTGAACCACTAGCTATCATTGTTTTGCGCTCTGAATCTAGAAAAATTGAATTATCAGCAATAGCAAATATACTTGCTAATTCGTGGGTAACGACTAAAATTGTGGCCCCCAATCCATCACGCAAAGCTAATATCAAATCATCTAAGCGTCTAGAGCTAATTGGGTCTAGCCCTGCAGATGGCTCATCAAAAAATATAATCTCAGGATCTAATGCTATAGCACGAGCAATACCAGCTCTTTTACACATTCCACCACTTATTTCTGAAGGATAAAAATTTTCGTAGCCCGCAAGACCAACCAAAGATAATTTAAATGATACAACTTCTTTAATTTGTTTAAATGTTAGATCTGTGTATTCACGTAAAGGCAATGCAACATTTTCAAATAATGTCATTGAGCTCCATAATGCCCCACTTTGATACATTACACCAAACTTGCGCATCATTTCTTGCCTTTTAGCTACAGTTGTTTGCCAAAAATGCTTGTTATGATAAAAAATGTCACCAGAAGTTGGTTGTTTTAAACCTACCATATGGCGCATCAGGGTACTCTTGCCGCAACCACTATCACCCATAATTATAAATATTTCAGATTTAGTTACTGAAAAATTCAAATCCTCTTGGACTATATAATCCCCATAACCCATAGTAAGATTTTTTACTTCTATCTGAACATTATCTTTTTTTGCAAAGTCATTTTGCCTTTTAGGCTCTATATTTTTAAAACATTTATAATAATTTCAAAAACCGCATCTGCCACAATAACGAATAATATACCTGTAACCACGGCCTTGGTTGTTGCGCGCCCTACTGCATCAGAGTTGCGGCCACAATTTAAACCTTGATAACAACCAGCAATTGCAACCAACAAACCAAAAAGGATGCTTTTGACTAGCCCAACCATTATATCAACTATACCAATCGCAGATATTGTTTGAACCATATATGAATTAAAAGAAATATTAAGTAAATTAATGCTTATTGCCATGCCACCAAAGATACCGATTAGATCACCAAATAAACATAACAAAGGAATCATTAGTGTTAACGCTAAAATCCTTGGCATAACAAGAAAGTCTATGGGAGAAATTACAGTTGTTTTCAACGCATCAATTTCCTCGTTAACTTGCATACTGCCTAATTGTGCAGCATATGCCGCGCCAGTTCGTCCTGTCATAATTATTGCTATCATTAATGGACTCATTTCTCTAGTCATCCCGACAGCAACTAAGTTAGCAACATAAATTCCCGCCCCAAAAGACTGTAATTGAACAGCACCTATAAATGCTAAAATAATTCCAATTAGAAAAGTAATAATTAATATAATTGGTAATGAATTAACACCACAATCTTGAATAAAGTAAAATAAATCTTCGCGCAAAAACCGTGCTTTATGTCTTAATAAATTATAAAAACTTATAGTAATCAAACCTATAAATCCAACCATATTCTCACAAGCTTGATAAAATAGAATTGCGCCATGTCCAAGCTGTAAAAGTAATGATTTTTGTTCATGAGTTTTTACAATTTTTCTTTCAGGAACTGCGCTAGCCAAAGCTAATAATGACAACATGTTTTTATTTAAGCCATCGATGCATACATCAAGAGACTTACTTTTGCATAATTTATTTAACTTAATAATAAAGCTCAATAAACCACTATCCCAAGTTTCTATATTGTTAATATCATATTGAATTTTTTTAGTATCAGAAAGAGAATCTAGCTTTTTAACAACTGCTGCGGGAGATGGTAAATTATCAGCAGAACGCCATTTGCCAGATACGGCAATAGTAACTACATTTGAGCAGCGCCAACAAATCCAAGCTGCCAGTTTTCACCAGTTATAAATAATGAATTATCGCGACCCAAAAATTAATATCCTTATTACAAGATAGATCTGCTAGTAATATAGCATTAATTATTTCTTGTTCCAACAATACTCTGGTTTGGTGTCAAAGGGATTTTGATTAGCTTTCAGAAAAGCTATTAAAATCATAAATGGTGGTGCTATTTTGTTTATTATCTTTTTTGGTTAGATAATAAAGTTTCTGTGCGCCTGTGTGGGCTACTTACTTATTTTTTGGTTTTGGCCCTGGTTGTTCGTCGGTACTTATGCTGCTATAATCAGAGCTACCTGAAACATCAAGCAACGCTGTACCCTTCTTTTGTTTGCCGGTTAGTTTATTCCTAAGCTTACCAAAAACACCAGGAGGCTTAGCAACTTGTTCTTGGTAAATTTTAGCACAATTTTTTAATTTTTCAAGATTAGGCTTAATTATTTTATACTGATCTTTATGTTTAGCTTCGTCCAAGTAATGATTAAGATCTCCTTCAACTAATTCACAAAGTTTAACAACCATTTTTAATTCCTTTCTAAGCTTCTCTTTTTGCTTGGGATTATCTTTTGCTTCTAGTATTTTTTTACTCATATCGTTTATTAAATATAAGGCAGATTCATAATATACAAGGCTTCTAAGTGTAGATAAACATACTGATCTTTCATAACTTATTTTCTGACTATGAGCAATAAGCCGTGCTCCAATTTTAAATTGTTTCGACGGGGATGACCATTTTTGATATAATACTGTTTGTGACCTATCAAGAATATTTTTAATAGTTTCATCATGGTCTACTTTTTCAGTAGAATCTTGATAATTTATTTCATCATTAATACTGTTGTGAAGCCTGTCATGAACATCCTTATATTCTCTTCTCAAACCAACATCTTCTAAGTTAAATATAATAATTTTAGTCTTATTACTTTACCCATATCTAGTCTTATTTCTTTAGGTTCATGAGTAGGTATAGGTATAGGTATAGGTATAGATTTAGGCATAATAACCTCCAAATTCAGAATAATTATGGACTTATAATACATTTTACCATGCTGCACAATAATTTGCCAGTAATAGGTAGTCAGCATAACTAACTGAAACTACAAGCATAAGATGCTTTAACTAGCACAAACTAAAATAAATTAGGCTTTTTTACAGGGAGAGCTACTGTTTCTCTTATATTTTTATATGCAAAAATATGACTTTATTGGATAAGATGATATACAAAAAAATAGTGGGAATATATGACTAAGGCTCTTACAGCATTTTCGAGGGAAAGAAATATGGCAGCAAGAGCCTATTTATAAAGATATTAAGTTTTACTAAAAATAACTATATTTTAATATTGGCTAGCTAAATAACCAATAAGATCCTTAGAAGTTACAATTCCAACTAATTCTTTACTTTGAGTCACAACTGGAATTGAATTAAATTGATTTTTCATTAATATTTCTGCTGCATGGCGTACAGTGTCAGTGTCTTTAAGTGATATAACTTCTTTTTGCATTATATCTTCTACTTTTACTGTGTGATCTAAAGATTCGTTAGTAGAGTTATTTGATCCTACAAAAACATCACTGTATGAACTTCTTAAGATATCAGTTGAGCTAATTAATCCAACTAAATTTACTCCTGACACTATAGGCAAATGATGAATACCGCCCTATTCCATTTTCTTTACGACATCTGAAAATTTTTCATTATTTGTGCCGGTAATAGGTGAATCTGACATTATTGATTTAATTGATTCATTTTTTTTCATAAACATACTCTCCAAACATTTTTAAAAGTTGCGGATATTATTTGCTAATTTCTAATAATTAATTATCAGTCAAATGCATTGTTATTTTATCACATAATTTACATAAGAAAACATTACTCAGCTCGCCAGGATTTAAAATTAAATTTTCTTTTTCTTTTTTGCTAAGTTTTTTTATATAGTTTTCTGCTTTCATTGCTGTACTTTTTGAACCTAAAATTTGCCAGCACTGAGCTAAGCTTTTAACCTTAAAACTACGTGTGTATTTGCTTTTTGTAGTGCCTTTAATGTGTTCTTTATAACGACGTTTTATGTCTGTAGTATATCCCGTATAAAAACTATCATTCTCACATAGCAAAATGTAAACATAATAAGATACTTTACTATCTTGAACTATCATTGCATAAACTTCCTATGGAACATATTGAATATACGGGATAAAACACTAAACATTCTTAGTCTATTTAGGCCCTACACTCTTTGATTTTGCCACTTCATCAAAAAGAGATTCGCCATCTGTGTAAAATCTTTCTAAGCGTGGAATAGAGATATACTTAGTTCCATTTCTTTCAACATCAGCAAGTGAGTCATACAATAAATCGAACTCTCCATCACTAGCAAACCCTGACATCATTTTTGTAAAACAGCCAGCTTCACTCCAACGCTCTTGATGGCTATCAGTTTGTTTAAACTGACGCAACTGCTCACGAGATAGGATTTGTTGGCCAGATTGTTTATCCTCAGTAGCATATTTTTTTAATTGATTAAATGCTTCTGGGTTAAATTCTCCTGATTTTGTGAATATTCCAGTATCCTCAGGGTGAATTAATTTTGGAAGATCGCTTGATGTAAAATGTCCGCCACCAAAAAATCCAGCGTAAGGACAACCCTTTCTAGATGCAGAATTCATAGTAATCAACGAAACTGAACGTGCAGATTCTGCAGATTGGCCGCCTAATCTTCTCATGCCTTGCTCCATAGATTCAGCGGTAAATTTCCCCGTTCCATCAGAGAAGAACTTCGCATGGTTTGCTAAAGCGGTTGGCTGTGGTTTATCTTTTACTACTGGTTTATCTTCTACGGCAGGTTTTTTTAATTCACTTTCGGTAATTTTTCTTAACATAAATTATTTCCAAATTGATTTTTTCATATCATAAAAGCATTTGTACAAATTGGATTGCTTTTCCCTAAGCATATAAGATTATCTTATATTTAGGGCCAAGTCTCGCCATTCGTTACTTTGATTTAATTTTGTCTAATGTGACGTATGGTGAGACTTGACCGCTTGAGGGTTTAAATATGTAAAATCAACTTTTGATTTACAATAGGTTTCTTTGATAAAAAATACTGCTACAAAAAGACCTATAAATGAGATAATCATCAATACTTTGTAGACAATAAGATAGTCATCTATTGATGGTAGGATATCAACTTTTCTAGAGTCTAACAAGAAACCAATAAAAGGGGCATTTATCGCAGTCATGGCTGTTACTATAAAATTTACTAAACCAAACCCGACAGCTATAAATTTCTTTTTGAATTGTTCGGCTATTATGGCATAACCAATACTTTGGCTGCTTGCTCCAATACCAAGTAAGAAAAATGAAATCTGCAAAATTTCTTTTTTGCTAGAATTAAAAATCATTATTATTGCTAAAATATTTAAAATTGCACCAAATATCATTACTGGTTTTCTTCTTGCAACCATATCAGATATATAGCCTAGCAAAGGGCAACCTATAGCATAGCCTATCCAAGATATAGTAATCATATAAGACGCTGAATTTATAGTTATGCCTTTTTGAAAAAGCAAAGATCTACCTTCATTGTCGGATAAATACTCTATGGTAAAATATAAAGTTGCAGTAAGCAGTGCAATCAACCAAGGCTGAGATCTAGCAAATAGATTTTTAATTAAGACTGTAAGTTTCTCAGGCTTATGTAAGATAGTATACTGGCCGGCTGTTTCTCTATTGTTATCAACAAATAAAACAATAGATACAAACAAACCTAAACCAATGACTCCCAAATATAATAGTACCTGCCGCCAACTAATCCCTAAAGTTTGCACCAAACTATCTAATGGGCCAGCAGCAGCCATAGGACCAAGCGTACCAATAAACTGCGATAAACCTATAAATACAGCAAGGTACTTATGAGGCATCCATTCATTTACTGACATTAAAAGACCAAGAAAACCAAAAGATGCGCCAAGCCCCATAAGCATTCTATAAAAAAATGCTGTTGGAAAACTAAATGAGTACGCCATGCCAATACAGCCAATTGCGCAAGCCAAGCAACCAAATCCTAGAGCTTTTTTGAGTCCAAACTTATCAACTAAGAACCCAACAGGAATTTGCATAACTGCATATATAGCAAAAAACACTGTTGTACTTAATAATGAAAACTGAAATGAAGTTAAATTCAATTCTAGCATTATAGGAGTTTGAAAAGTTCCAATAGAAGTTCTAAGAAAAAACTCATATAAGAAAAATAGGGCACATAACCCCCAAACAACAAAACCTTTCACTCTAAAAATATTTTGGTTCACAGTGATGTTAACCTATATAACTATCAGGTTGCTTTTTGTCCCACTCTTCTATAACAGTTTCTGCTCTATCATAGTCAAGGAAAGATGCGATTTTAAATATTTGCATACCTTCGTGAATTAAAGGTGATGTATTTACGCCAACAACAATACCTTTTTGTGGTGAAGTTACGGGTTCTAAAATATCAGCACCAAATGGATCACTTATTGTTCCAATTTTTTCACCTTTCTCTATGATTTGCCCAAGAGAGACATTTGTATGTAAAATCCCACTTTTATGCGAAAGAATCCAATCTTCATCTCTTGAAAAAATTGGGTTAACTTCTTTTGTTGGCTCTTTTTGTAACATCTCGATTGCTCGCATTACATTTTTAACGCCATCAACACCCAAAGAAATTGCATTCTCATCAAACCTCATAGCTTCTCCAGCCTGGTAAACTAAGAGAGGAATTTGGAGTTCTTCTGTTGTTTGTCTTAAGGAATTTCCTTCCAGTGGTACATTAGTTACTACTGGGGATTTAAAGACTTTGGCTAGCTGCCTGGTTTTTGCATTTTCAAAGTTACAATATACCTGCGGCAAAATATTATGATTTAAACCGCCAGTCTGTAACTCTATACAGTAATCTGCTTTTTTTAAAATTTCTTGAGTAAATAGATGTGCGATTCTCTCACCATATGATCCACTTTCATTGCCCGGGAAGCAGGTTTCAAGATTTGCACTAGATGGCAATATTGATGGGTAATGTGTCAACCCATAAACATTTAAAACAGGAATAGCTATAATTGTGCCGCTAAGTCTTGATGGGTCTATTGACTTTATTATCCTATTTGCGATCTCAAGGCCATTTAGCTCTGTGCCTTTTAGGACCGAAAATATTGTTAAGCATGGCCCTGCATTTTTACCGTGTATAACTTTTATTGGCATATATAACGGAGAACATGAATAACGTTCAGGTAATGGAAGTGCTAAGCTCGCAGTTTCGCCTGGATGAACTGGTGTGCCACATATATAAATTTTCTTATTTTTCATAGGGTTAAATTTAAACTCATTTGGTTTATATTTTATTAATAACAGGAGTTGGAAATTCTGGATATTTGTTAAATTTTGATCATTTTAACATATTGGCTGCAAAATTTCTACTTTGGTGAGGCAATGAGTTAAATGCACCAAAAAATCGACTAATATATGATACGATATGCAAAATGTTATAACAGTTTAGAAAGGAAGTAATTTTAATATTTTATACTGATTATCTTTATCTTATCTAGGCCATGCGGGGTTTTTACCTCAATAATATCTCCTTCTTCTGACTTCATTAAAGCCTTAGCAACTGGTGATGTGTAACTTATTTTATCTTGTTTTACATCTGCTTCATCTAATCCAACAATGGTGATTACTCTAGTGTCTCCATCTTGCTGCAAATATGTAACTGTTGCGCCAAAAAATACTTTAGTGTGAGTTTTTTGTAAATTAGGATCAACCACTTGGGTGTTTTCAATTCTTTTAGTAAGATAACGAACTCGGCGATCAATTTCACGCAAGCGTTTTTTGCCGTAAATATAGTCACCGTTTTCAGAGCGATCCCCATTACTTGCAGCCCATCTCACTGTTTCTACAATCTGTGGCCGTTCAGTGTATAAAAGATAACTTAGCTCTTCCTTTAGTGCGGCGTAGCCAAAAGGAGTTGCATATGTTTTAGAATCTAATTCTTGCTTGGAAAATTTTGTCATAAATCACACGGCTAAATTATAGTTAAAAGTTCAATTTACTTTTATACTATCTCATTGTGAGATTATAGCATAACAATGATTATATTTTTTATTTATCTAGTATCTTACTTGTCTTTTATGACTTAGATCTTTACCTAACAAGCATCTCGATAATTTAAACAAACCAAACTATATAAATGTTTAAAGCTATCACCTATGACTGAACTTCCATTAGAAAATATTGTTGGATCTTCATACCCATATGACGTAACGCCTACAACTAAGTTTCGACCAGGATCTCTACTATATTCTTGACCATCAGCTGCAGGACCAAAACTTTGAATCCAAGGACTGCCAGCAGATCCAAGCCTCATATCTGAACCGTACTCTGCATTAAAGGGCTCTACTGGAATCCCGTCGCCAGCTGTAATTTGATGCATTTCTTCACCTGCATCTAAGTTATCTGAGTAACCCAAGATATGTATATGATTAGGAATAGTGGCAAAGGATATAAACCCAAGTGATCCAGTGTATTCACTGATTGTCCGTAAAGCTCCATTTTCAATTTTGTAATTCAAAATTACAATTGCAAAATCATGCGCGCTAGGAATTTCACCTTTACCTGCAAACCACTCAACAGTTGCCGCTACCCCTGATGCTGGCCACTCTCCTAGAGCAGAAGTTTTATTACGATAACCCGGAATAAAATAAAAATTTCTATTGGGATTATCGCCAGCCTCAGGATAAACACAATGAGCTGCGGTCAAAATAATTCTCTTGCCAATAACAGATGCGCTACAAGTTTTATCAATATTATTTTTATCAGTAAAAAATAATTTACCAACTGCAGAATAAGGATAAATTCGGTTAAGAACAAATGGAAACACTCGCTGACTGCTAAATGGCTGGTTAGCAACATCAGAATTTATTGAATCTAATGTGTTTTTTGTTTTGTAACTAGTCCAGTCTAAAATATTGTCAATATTGAGCTGGGGTTTTACAGTAGGCAGCTCCCCTAGTTTAACTATTGACTTCAAGCTACGTTGTCTTTGCAAATATTCAGAGTTTGACATCTTAGATACTAATAAAGAATTTACTTTTGGCAATTCCATTGGGGTAGCTTTTCTTAAACGTTCTTTAGTCCAGTATTGAGATATCTTTTCAGGATTTAATTTAATAATTTTTTGAGTTTGTATTGGGCTAGATAAAACTGAACTACAAATGCAAAAACTACAAAGCACCATGATTAAGGTACATAATTTTTTTAGTATCATACTATTTTCCTTTCTTAATATTATTTTTTATAAAGGTATGCGCTTACCATCCGGTGGCGAAGGAGTGTTTGATCCAAAAGTTATCATTACTTTGGCCTGTCTTGGAGTAACAGAAACTACAGATATAGCAATACCACCGTTCGACGCTGATTCATCAGTAAATTTTTCACCTGGTAAAATTGTTTTTATGAAATAAGTTTTATAAGTTGCATATTTATAATCAGTTTGAATACCAGTATGAAGAACAACGCCCTTTGTATAGTCACACCATGTACAACCTAATGGAGCATCAAAACCTATGGGTTGACGGTATTCAAGATAATAATATTCAGGAAGATCATTATCACTACCAGCATCAGCTCTCTTTAAAATCTTTAATGCTTTTATATTTCTATTATTTAACTCATATGGATAAATTGTGTAAAATCCAGAAGTGGTAATTGTTTGAATCGGAGGTGAATTACCATAACCCAACCATCCTAATTTTTCTTTACTATAAGAATTAAAATGTGTTCCATTGCCGCGGCCCATAGTATCTGTATTATCACCATATATATCATCAGTTGTGCTGGCATGACGTAAAGTTAAATTATGACCAAATTCGTGAATAGCTATATTGCGAAAATATTTATCCCCATTTATCCAGGACTTGCTAGCATTCCCACTAGATCTACCTATAGTGCCAAGTCGATTCCATTGACATGTAGTTAGTGGAAATATATATACCTTACGCATATAAAGATTAAGATCAACACCAGCAGCTATTGCTGCTTCATCAGCAAGTCTTGGTAATTTTGTTTCAACATTTCTACATGGATAAGATGATATAGGTAATGTAAACCAACCTACTACTTTACCGACTATAGAAGTTTGTTGATATGAAGATTCTTTAAAATGATTATTAGATTCATCAAATATAGTGGCATAAACTTCATCATAAGTATAAGGACGGTTATCTGGCTGAGTAAAGAAATTAACTAACATTACTATTGTATTTTGCGCCCCAAATGCGTCTGGCTCTTCGAGATTTTTATTAATTACAACAAGGTCTTTTGATAAAATTACAAGTTGTTCATAATCATCTGAGATTCGCAAAAAGCCTTTTTCAATATGAATCTTATCTCCAGTCCTGAGACCATCAGGTATAAAATCACTAAAATTAAGATAGTAAATAGTGCCATCGTCTTTTTGTAACAAATATTGCATCACTTCATAATCTTGCAGACTGACAGCAGCTCTTATCTCTAAGATTCCTTCTATATCATCAACTTCTTTTTCTACAAAAGGACTGCGCATCTTTTACTGACCCACTGATTGAACTTTTTTCGGCAAAAGAGATTGTATAAAAACTGTTTAATAAAAAAAATAACGCTAAAATTAATTTTGCAGGTTTATAATATTTATTCATTAAGCCTCCGTGCTTATTATTTTTTAAATTTTAATTTTTTTATTTCAAACTAGACGGCCTTGCCACAAAATAGTGTCAGCTTAATAACTATACTTTTTAAAAGAGTAGCACATAAAAATAAGAAAGGTGAATAGTTGTAATCTATAAACCTAAGAAAATAAGCTGTATTGGTACTTCTATTATGGGTATATTATCTGCACCAATTGCATCTCCATGTGTTAGTGCACCCCTGATATCTGTGTTAACCTATATTAATCAAACAGGCAATGCGCTACATAGCGGGTTGATTTTTTATGAGTCTGAGAGCAATTCAACGTAAAATAGGAGTTTGAATGAATAAAGTTAAATTTTTATTTGGCATCTTTATACTAGGATTAACAATTTTAATGGTGTCCAGAATTCTACCTGGATACGTCACTATGTTCTTATGGGCAATTTTATTAATTATTGGTTCTATTACATTTGCAACTTTGAACTTTAAAGATAAAAAGCGATCACCGCCATTTCTTCATGGTTTAAGCTTGCTTTCTTTGATTTATGGCTCAATGTTATTAATGGGTGCTGCAAGTGGCAATGAGAATTTAACAAACCCTCTAAAATCTAATGAGCATATTAGGCTAGCTAGAAATACTGTACCAGTCCACTCTTTATTTTTATCAGTTCGGAATAGTAATGAGCTGCAACGAAAATTAAATTCAGCAAAAGCTCATTATAGGCCAGTACTAATTGAATTTTATGCTTCATGGTGCCACTTTTGCCAAGAGTTAGATAAAAACGTATTCTCTGATGAAGAAATTCAGCGATACTTGAGATCTTTCGAAGTCTTACGTGTAGACCTTACTAAAAAAAATTCCGCACTAGAAAAAATTGCTAGGGAATATAGAATTCCTGGCACACCAACACTTATTTTCTATGATAAGAATGGCACACGATTTAAGACGAACTCTTTAAATGGTGGCATTACTAAAGAGTCTTTAGGAAAAATTTTAAAACGATTAAAATAGATTATGAATCAAATAGCCGGAGCCATATATATAACTCCGGTTAATGATTTTATACTGGAGACTTTTAGCCAAGTGAAAGTGGCGGTATTACTCCTAACAATGATAAAAGCCATAAAACAACACCAATAACAACCACTATATTTAAAATAGATTTTATAGACGAAGCCATTGGAATAAATCGATTGATAAGTCCAAGCACAACACCGATAACAATTAAAACAACTACAATATAGACTAAAGACATAGCTAACTCCTTTATGTGGGTTAAAGAAAAAACAAAGGTATCAGATAATCTCCTAACACCTTTTTTTAAAGATATGAACCACTAACCGACCTGATCATACACACCAGAGTTATAAATTTTACTCCAAGCACAGTATTTTGTTCTGCTATTGGCCTGATACAACCAATATCGACTACAATTATTATCGTAACTGTAGTTACCCACATTAATAACATAAGGCCCTAAATTGACATTTTGAAGAGATTTATAATATCCATTGTATAGCAACGAAAAGTGCAAGTGTGGGCCTGTAGAGCTACCGCCCTGACAAAGCGCTGTGCTCTTGTCAGAAGCATAAACCCCAAGTTTAGTATTGATATTTACCCACTGACCGTTTGATACTTCAATATTTTGCATGTGGTAATAATTGGTTGACCAACCGTTTGCGTTATTAACCCTAACATTGCATTTCGAATAAACGCGTACGTAACCACTATGAGCAGCTGTGACACTATATGTCTGACCACCCCAGCGCGGCCAATTGTATGCAAAATCAATAGATGATAAAGGAAATCCACTTCCTGAGGTTGAATGAGCACCATTAGGTTTCCATGAATAACCTTCTCTCCAAGGCATTTGCATCATGTTATTTGGCGGCACCAAATCATTGAATACTTTACTATCATCATCTCTTGCTATTAATAGTTTAGATTGCCCTGGAAACAAGTTTTCATATACCTGGATAAATTGATTTAATTCTTTAGAACCAACTGGTTTGTTCTTCGTAAGCATGCTTGCTAAAGCTATAGTTGCCGCAGTTTGCTTTCTAGCTGCTAGATCTGTTTTTTGCAAATCAATAATAGTATAAAATCTATTTGAAAGTGTAAGCAATACTTCTTCTAGCTGTCCGGCAAAAGTATCTTTTGTACTAACATCTCCAAATGGTTGCTTAAGGTTAGCAGCAGTGAGCTTTGTAATAATGTTTGATTCATATTCCATTAACGCAATTACAACTTTAGGATTTAAACTTGCAATACCACTCCAATGAGATAAAGCATCTTTGTATTGCAAAAGCTTGGGCGCAGTTCTAGCTAAGTATTCCTCCCAAGAAAAATCTTGGGTTTGCGGCCCATCAACTAGTGCTTGATTATTAATTTGCGGGCGCTCTCCAAGATTCTTTACTTTATTCATTATCTGTTCTGGCTGGCTATCTTTGGCAGAAAACTCGTGTATATCGCCTGCCACTGAAATTGTTGAAAAAGCTATTGTGAGACTAAGAACTAATTGAAACTTCCTTATTAAAGACATAGCGCACCTCTATCCGTTGAGATTGCATGAACTTGAAGTACAAGCTTATCAATTGATAAGCTATCGAGTCAATATTTAGCTCTAGACAAAAGTGTTTAGGCTAAAAATGCCCTATAATTGCCTGTTTGCACCTTTTGAAACCCTACAATCTACCTCCAAAAGATCAAATACTTAATTTTTATATTTAAATACATAGCTAACTTATTTATTATATTCATATATCCAAACAGAAAGTCGCCAAGCACCCATCCAGCCAATAACCATTTGATTGTGTAGCTCTTATTCTGTACAATATAGCTAAATTGGCTAAATTATTTTCTAGAGAAGTGGCAATGTTTGAAAAAAAATTAGGTGAAAAATCACTAGCAATTTCCAGAATAGAATACCAAAAAATAAATGAGTTTATTGAGGAATCTACAGAACATTTTATAAATAGAATGAATAGGGAATTTAACTTAGATATTAAGTTTTCAGATTTGCTTACCAAGCACCAAACCGAAAACCCCGAAAACTCATTTGGCAATCACCCACAAAGCCTAGATAAATTATTTAGTAATGCAAAGTTTTACAAAATTTTGCGTGATGCTTATGCTAAACTTTTCTATAAAAATAAAGATCAAAAAAACTTTCAACTATTTAAACTTTATTACGATGCTTTTATTGCAAGAAAAAATGTGGGTATAACGAAGTTTGTAGATGATAAACTAAAAGTTCTAACTGAGAGGCAGGCAGTAAAAGATAAAAAAAATAAATATACCAAATTATATTTAGCTACCTTATTCATAGTTCATAATATTGTCTTATTTTGCACCCTAGGTCCAATAGCAAATGCTATTTATTGTGGACTTGCATTATTGCCTCTTGCCAAAGTATTACTAGGCAAACAAAGTAAATTCTACATTTCAAAATCTTCAGACAAAGGGACACTTGATAAATATTCTTCCTTAGCAGAAAAAAGCTATGCTAAAGCTAAATCTAAATATGAACAAAAGAAAACAGAATTAAAAGGCTTTAAAAAACAACTTGCTGAGCATATAACTCCGCCTGAAAAGCATACTAAATATGGTAGACTTTATGAAGCTAGCAAAAACCCACCTCAACTCCTTGCTGCCAACAACAACCATTGTGATATACCACTGAGCAAACAAAGTATTTAAGAGAACTTTACTGCTCATGTCTTTACTTAAATGTGGAAGTTTATTTAAAATGGGTCTCCGCCTTCGCGGAGATGACAGGGTGTGCGGAGATAACAGGGTGTGCGGAGATAACAGGAGCTGGTTATTTACAAAATAATACAACCCCCACCTTGGTGTTTTTGTTCTTCTTCTCTAACTAATTCTTTCTGTTCTCTTTCATGCCGCTCTAAACCAGGTGATTTATTCTCAGCAAATAAACCTGCATAGTTTGCTACCATGCTGGCCAAAGGTAAAATCAGGGGTGAGGTAGCAGAAATTAATTCAGCATTATTATGTATCATTTGATCTTTAATATGTTGAATAGCTTTATCAACTTTAGGTTGATCGTACCCTTCACAATCAATCTTAATATTATGATTTTGTATACCACTTAAAATATAAAGCCAATTATCAGCATCGAAATATTTCGATAGAATATTACCTCTGATTGTGACTTTACTTACTGTTTTTGGTATTGACGAAAACACACTGCAAAGGTGAATATTGTCTATAACTCCCAGGGAAAAAGATACTCTCGTTTGATTTGTATTTTGATATTCATCGATAAATAGACCGAAATTATTATTATCTATTACCCCTCGTAAAATTACTCTTTGTCTTTGAGCTTCTAGCCTTTGTTCATATGTATATTCTGTATCACTCACAATATTACCTTTTTTTTACTTAAAATCTTTAAAGCATTAAGTTTTAATCTCTAGGCGGGCGCCCATTATAAGTTGCGACCCTTGCTCCCCAATCTAGTAAATTTTTATTGCAGTCACTTTTATCAAGTATTACTTCAACAAAGCATAGAGCATCAATTTTTGGTATTTCTTGCATAACATCTAGCAACTCTTGGAATGTTGAAACTTTAAAGCTTACAGCGTTATACTCTTTACCATTAAAAACATCAACTAAATCTTTATAATGCCAATTATTAATAACATTATAAGGACCATCATGAATCTGCACTTCAATCCCATAAGATGCATTATTCATTAAAAATATTATGGGTTTAAAATTATATCTAATAATAGTTGATACTTCTTGAGCACTCATTTGAAAAGAGCCATCACCTATTAATGCAATTACGCGTTTTTTATTATGTAACGCTGTTTGCATTCCTAAAAGTGCACCTACAGACCAACCAATGGATCCATATTGCATTTGAATTTCAAAAGGACAATCTTTGGGTAATTGAAGTCCCATTCCATTAAACCAAGAATCACCTGTTTCTGCTAAAACAGCGTATTCGGAAGAAAGTAGTGATTGAATTTGCCCGAACAAAAATCTATTTGTTAAGGGTTGATTTAAATCATCTGGTTTATCATATAAAGGCGCTTTGCCTTGAATACGCTTATAAGCTTTGATAGAAGTATCGTTTTTATTTAGCAAAGGTTTCAAACCTTCTAAAAATTCATTTATTGTAATACCAGTATAAACTTGGCCACAAACTACAACTTTACCTTCATCTAAAATTATTGATTTATTTGGATGAATATTACAGACATGACCAACCGTGGTGTAATCATTAAAATTAGGTCCAACAAATAAATATAAGTCACTGGATTCAACAATTGCATTACAACCAGGAGAGCTAACAGGACCCCAGTATATACCAATATAATTTGGGTGTTCTTCTGAAACAAAACTTTTAGCATCAGGCATTGCAGCAAGAGCATATCCAGATGATTCACTTAATGCTTCAATATGAGGTCCAGCTTTCCATGGGCGAGATTTACTGCCGGCAACTAAAACTGGTTTTACTGCTTTATTCAACACTTCTGCCGCGTGCTTTAATGCTGCTTTTAAAGCAGATGGATCGCTGATTACTTGCTTGCAGAAAGATCTATTTGTTATAGGTGATACTTCTGCTGCTGAAATATTACAGGCAATTTCAATATACACAGGTTTTTTTTGGCAAAAAGCGATAGCAATTGCTTCATCAATTTGGCTAGGTGCATCACTTGATTTATGAATAAAAACAGTGTGAGCTGTAACGTGAGCAAACATGCGTCTAACATAATCTTGGTGTTCAGTGGCTGTTGTATGATGCAAAATTTCAGCATCTTGCACTGAGTTTGTATTAGGGCCTCCGGAAATTACAATGATAGGTAAGTTTTCGCCATAGGCTCCAGTCACAGCATTAATAGCGCTAAGACTTCCAACACAAAAAGTCACAACCAATGCTGAAACTCCGTTAACTCTCGCATATCCATCTGCTGCATAACCTGCATTTAATTCATTACAACAGTTAATCATATTTAAGGATTGATTTTTTAAAAGTTCATCTAATAAAGTTAAATTATAATCTCCAGGAATTGCAAAATATGAAGAAATGCCTATTTCTTCTAATCTTTGTGCGAGATAACTGCCAACTGTTGTCATGTTATATTTTTCCTATATTATCAAATAAATCACTTTGATTTTTTATATGGTAGATAACAAGGTTCCCAGACTTTATCACGCACTAGCTTTTCGACATCAGCAGGATTTTTAAATGGCGAAAGATCAGCTGCTACTGCTTCTTTTGCAACTGCTAATGCTACTTTAAATGAAATATTACGAATATCATCAAGTGGCGGCAACAAATTTCCATTTGGATCTTTAAGCGCTGGTGAACAACTTGCAAGTGCTTTTGCTGCAAGCATAAACATTTGTTCAGTTACACGTGTAGCTCTAACTGCTATTAAGCCTAAACCCATACCAGGGAAAATATAAGCATTATTGGTTTGGTCTATACGAGTTAAAACACCATTACGTTCTATTGAAGGAAAAGGACTACCTGTTCCAAGAATAACTTTATTATTAGTCCATTTAATTAAATCAACTGGCGTCGCTTCACTGCAACTTGTTGGATTTGATAGCGGGAAAATTACAGGACGTTCGACATGTGCTGCTATTTCTTTGACTATTTCTTCACTAAAAGCTGAAGCTTGGCCTGAAACACCAACCAACACAGTTGGGTGAATATTTTTAACTACATCTAATAAAGTAATATTGTTTTCATCACTATATTTCCAATCGGCAATAATATCTCTAGATTGGCAAAATGGTTTCTGAAAATCCATTAAATCTTTGGCGCCTTCAAGTAATAAACCATCTTTATCAATTATAAAAAATCTAGATCTTGCTTCTTTCTCTGTTAAACCTTCATGGACCATAGCTTTTACTAATAATTTACTAATACCACAACCAGCAGAACCTCCACCAAAAACAGCTATTTTATGATTTTGCAGTTCTGTCCCAGATATTTTTAAAGCAGCAAATAAAGTTCCTGTAGCAATCGCTGCTGTGCCTTGTATATCATCATTAAACGTGCAAAGCTGATCGCGGTATTTTTGCAGAATCGGATTAGCATTTCGTTTTGCAAAATCTTCCCACTGTAATAAAACATGAGGAAAACGTTTTTTTACTGCAGTCACAAAAGCTTCAATAAAATCATCGTATTCTTTGCCGCGTATCCGCTCATGCTTCCAACCTATATAAAGTGGGTCATTGATTCTGTCTAAATTATCAGTACCAGTATCTAACAAAATTGGTAGTGTTTTTGCTGGATGAACGCCGGCACAGCCGCTGTATAGTGATAATTTTCCTATTGGAATTCCCATACCACCGGCACCTTGATCACCAAGTCCTAAAATGCGCTCACCGTCAGAAACAACAATTACCTCAACACCATCAAAACGTGGGTTAGATAAAATTTGATCTATCATATCTTTATATGGATACGCGATAAATAAACCACGAGGCCGACGATAAATTTCACTAAACTGCTGACAACCCAGCCCAACTATTGGAGTATAAACAATTGGCATCATTTCAGTTAAATGATTGGTTAACAAACTATAAAAAAGAGTTTCATTAGAATCTTGCAAATCATGCAAGTAGATATATTTTTCTATATCGGTGCTTTTGTCCTTAAAAGCTTCATATGAACGCTCACTCTGTTCTTCTATTGTTGAAAAGTGCGGTGGAAGAAGGCCAAATAAGTTGAAATCAAAGCGCTCTTGCTCACTAAAAGACATCCCCTTGTTTAAGATTGGATCAGCAATTAAACTATAATCGCTTAGTGGGGTTTCTATAAAAGTTTTCTCACTTAAATCCAACTTTTGCTTGCTAACCATAACATTCTCCCGAAGAATTAATGTACAGATAACCTTAAAAGAAACAAAAAGCACCCTACTTATTATAGATTTAGTATGGTATTTTAAATTTCCGCTAATACAATAGAAAAATGGATTGTTTATATATTAATTTTATCAGATGTATCTATTTTGCAACAGATCTTATTGCTCCTAAGGAATTGGTATATATCTGAAATATAGTGATAAGTATCTAGACTAAGCTTATTTTTTTATGGCATTAATAGCTTCAAATGCAGCTGCATAATTAGGTGGATTAGATATATCTTCAACTAACTCCCTATAAATTATTTTTTGCTCTCCATCTAAAACAAAAATAGCACGGGCTAAAAGACCTGCCAAGGGACCATCTGCAATTGTTAACCCATATTGTTCTCCGAAATCTCTATTTCTGAAATCAGACAGTAACAATACATTGATAAAAGATTCAGACAAACCTACTCTTTTTAGAGTAAAAGGCAAATCCATAGAAACACATATTATTCTTCCAGTTTTCATTTTAACCAAAGAATCATTTAAAGTTTTTACCGAATTAAAACATTGACTAGTATCTATACTTGGAAACACATTTATTATCACCGGCAAACCAGCTAAATCTTCTTTTTCTACGGAATTAAGATCAATATCACATAATGAAAAATCTGGTGCAGTATCACCAACATTTGGCAAGCTGCCGTGTGTTGTGTATTCATAACCATCCAATACTATATTAGGCATCAAAATCTCCGTTTTTAATTATCAGCAACAAAAAAATACTTATATTATAGCTATTAAACTCCCATTTTAGCAGATCTCGTTAGGGAATGAATGTCTTCTAAATTAGTTCTTTTAGCCTTACCTGCTGTAATTGGCGAGTTGAAGGCTAATAAATTAGCCGCATTAGTAGTTGCTGGGTAAGTCTTATCAGCAGATTTTACTTTTGCCTTAGATTTTTCTAAAGAAGTATTTTTATTTAACGCTGCTCTTACCAGTTCATCAGATGTTGAATGTTTAACTTCAACTTTATCTTTTGTTTCTGAAACCTTGCTAGGTGTATATTTTTTAGCAACTACAACGCTAGAAACTACATCTTTATTTGCATTTTCTTTTGTAACATTTCTAGCCCGGATTAAATCATCTTTAGTTTGTAATTTTGGTTTTTGTAATCTAACTGGCGGAGCAGAACCTAATGAAGAAAAAAAATTGCGGGTATTCTTAAAACCACTAGCAAACTCATTAAACAAAGATGAAACAAAGTTTCTAGTACTTTTGAAACCACTAGAAACTTCATTAAAAATAGCTTTTGTAACTTCAATTGCACCTCTTACTAATAACTTAGCGATAACAGGCACACATATCACTCCCATTGCAACTGATGCTACACCTAATAAAACAACTGCAGCAGGCCCTGTAACAAATAGAGAGGCTAGAAACGCCACCACCATTATATTCACCAAAACACCGTCTCTATAGGCTTGATTTGTCTCTAAAACATTACGGTATTCTGCCTCACTCAAATATGCTCCTTTTTTTTCGCTGAAAGGTGGCTTAGGCTTAAATGGCACCCCAAACATTTGTCCAACACTCAATCTAAATGAATCTGCCAAAGACTTAAAAAAGTAAGTAGAGCCAAATCTATTGCTAATCATACTTAACTTATATCGAGACTCGATAGTAGTTATTAGAGTTGCAGAAAGTACAAGACCTAAACCTAGAGGAATCAAAAAAAATGGAGCAGCCGGTGCAAGAGCTGCAGCACCAACAAATAATGAACCTATTAATAACATTGATGACAAACCTGTGACAGCAGCTTGCCGTTTGTGTTCACTAAGCTTGCTTGTATCATTAAATAAATAGTATGAAAGCATTGATAAATTAATACCGGAACTTAAGGCCCTTAGTAATTGACCAACAATAGGAATCGTAGACCCTGTTGCAGTTCCTACCGCAAATCTATCAGCGATGCTTCTTATAGAAGTAATGGATCTATCCACAGTAAAAGCTAAGCCAGTAACTTTTTGCGCTGATCGGACACCAGATCCAACATTTATATGTAGATTTTCAGCTACGTAATCTTTAGCACTTTGCCTAGCTCTATCTGCCCGCTTCATTGATTCTACATAATTATCGTCTTTAAAATGTGGGGGAGTTATCATCACTAACATTTTCTGATAATATTTAACAGAATTTTTCATATCTCTTAGGTGTTCTAAATCAATTTCTTGTTCGTTATTTTCATGTGTTTTTATATATTTATTAACACTATTAATCTTTTCTTCTAGAGTGTTTCTTGTAGACTCATGAATTTCAGATTGCTCAGCTCTAGTTAATGAATTTTTTTCTGCCTTTAAGCTTTTAAAAGCATTCATATAGCTATTTGATAATTCACCAGCTATAGTATCAACTAGAACCTCATCATTATCTTTGAAATAATATAAAGTTGCAGCCGAAATTAATCCTCTTTCAACTTTTTCTTGAGCGAGCTTTTCTTGCAATAATTTAGCTTTCTCCATGCTTAGAATTAATCTTTTTATATTATCCACCTTAGAAAAATTAGATCCAGCAGCTGCTTTATTACTACTATCTTTGCTAGACAAATCTGAAGTCAACTTATCCAAATCTCTTTTAAAAACAGAAATTAACTGTCTTTTGACGCCACCATATAATAAAACAGGATCTGTCAAGAAATTTTCCATTTCATTTTTACTTATTCCGAATTCATTTTCATATTTATTTGCAATTTTTTCTAAATCTTTCTTAGAAAATCTAGGAACTATAGAGTTAAAATATTCAATTTGTTTTCTAATATCATTTAACTTTTTATAGTGATTTTCTAGTGCAACCACAGTAGGCTGCCCCTCGCTCAGTAGACCACCTCTAAGAATTTTTTTAATTTTGTCATTTAGTTTTTTAAAAGAGTCTTTTAAGCCAATTATTGTAGTTTTTAATAATCTAAAATTTAACTTTTTTGCACTTTCGCTATCAATCATTTCTAATCTTTTTTGAAGCTCTAATATATATTCAATACTTTCATAATTTGAAAAATCAACCTTGTTATTAACCAATATTTCAGCTTTACTAAAAACTACACTTTCAGCGGAACGTTTAAGTTTTCTGATTTTTTCTAAATTTTCAGCTCCTAGCGCTCCTTGTCTTTTAAAGTATTGTTCTGCTTGGTCTAAAAAATCAAAGAATGAAGTTAATTCTTGAACTGTAAAACTATTTATTTTATTTATATCAGGAAGGGTATTAAAAATCTTATCAATTAACTTTTTAACAGTTTCAATTCTATTTTTTGTATCACTAACTAATTTACGAGGATAGAGAAAATGATTATCTTTTATAATATCATAAAGCCTTTCTAACTCTTTAAGTTCTATATTTGCTTTTTTTAATACTGAATAATTCTCAAAAGAGAAATTTATTTTTTTTATAATTTCATCGCTATTTTTAGAACGAGCTATACTAGATTCAAGATATATTTGAATATATGTTTGAGAATTAGGATCTAGCTCTGGCATCATTATGACCTTTTCCGCGATATATATTTTATTATAACGCAAATTATACATATTTTAGGCGAAAAAGAAGGGGTACCTTAAAACTTCCATATAATCAATAATTTACAATTTTACATTATCATAGAACTTGAGATAGATAATAGATTTGCTTGTTATTGCTTTACCTTCATTCACGTGTAATCAGAGAATCTGTTTATGATGGATCTCCGCCTACGCGGAGATGATAAAAGCAACGGAGATTACAAAAGCAGCGGAGATGACAACATTACTATCCATGTCATTCCCGCGCAGGCGGGAACCTATTTTGAATGGATCTCCGCCTACGCGGAGATGACAAAAGCAGCGGAGATGATAAAAGCAACGGAGATTACAAAAGCAGCGAAGATGACAACATTACTATCCATGTCATTCCCGCGCAGGCGGGAACCTATCTTGAATGGATCTCCGCCTACGCGGAGATGACAAAAGCAGCAGAGATGATAAAAGCAACGGAGATTACAAAAGCAGCGGAGATGACAAAAGCAGCGGATATGACATTTATCTCAAAATCATGTAGATTCTAATTTTATTAATAAGCCTTTTCTTTAAATATCAGTTTCTGGAGCGTCAATGGATACAGTAAATAATACCAATAAATTAAATAGAAAACTAAAAGTTGATATAGCGATTTTCACGGCAATTTCCGAAGAATTATTATACTACAAAGAACTTCTAGCTGAGTTTACTGTTTCAAATATAACAATCAATAATTTTACATTTCCAGTTTATCAAGTTAATGGTTTTAAAGTTTTACTGTCAGAAACTGGCCTAGGGACTGCTTTTGCTGCTTCAATTTTAACTTTTGTTCATCAAAATTTCACTCCAAACTATGTTTTTATGTCAGGTACAGCAGGAGCAATAAATTCTAAACTAAATTTATGTGACGTTATAATTGCTGAAAATGCATTCGAAGCTGAAATCCAAAATGTCTTTCCGTCTGTATTAGGAACGCCATTTGAATCTTGCTTAATTCACCCACTAAAAAATAAAAAGTTTCCAGCAAATTACCCAGCTAGCAATAAACTATTAAATATAGCAAAAAACAATAAAGAAAAAGGTGAAGATATTTATTTTGGTGACGTAGTAACATCTAATAACTTCCCGGCCCCAACTCATTTATTTGAAGATATAAAATCATTAAACCCGCTTTCAATTGACATGGAAACATCTTCATTTTATCAAACCGCTTGGCTTTTTGGCATAGAGGCACTTGCAATACGTAGTATTAGTAATATTCTAAATATTGATGGCACAGATGATCATATTGATAAATCTGATGTAGCGGGCAGCTCGAAAGCTGCCGCTGTTGCTACTATGAAAATTGTTGGTGAACTAATAACTAACTAATTACACAATTTTTTGAATTCTCATCTAGCGAAGGTTCATTTGCAGAACCAAGGGATTTGTCAGGTTCTTCGTTAAAGAAATTTAAATTTTTTGCGTTAAATTTTTTCAAATAACTTTTAGCCTCGTCTAATAATTTTTTGTTAGCATTTGTAGGTGATTGATCATCTTTATTAAGTTTTTCAAGGTGAGAACATAAATATACAAGAGGTTCTTTAGCCAACAAACTGTATTTGCCACTGATTTTAAGGAATCTTAACATAGACTCTGGATCACTGATAAGAGGGTTGTATTGGGAAATAATATTGACAATGCCTATACTACTATTATTTATAGCTTGCTCAAGATATTCAGAGCTATCCTTTAGCAAATTATCTGCGCCATTTTCCAATAAAAACTTTATACCCCTAACATTAGCATTATCAATTGCAATAGCTAAAGGTGTTTTGCCATTTTTTGAATTAGGTTTATTTATATCAGCTTTATATTCAATTAAAGTTGCCATTATTTGAATATTATTTTGTTTAAAAGCCAACATAAAGGGAGTTTCGCCTTTGACATTTTCATTATCAAGCTCAATATTAGCTTCTGCAAGTTTAGTTATAAACTCATGGTGTCCCAATCTTGCTGCAATATGCAATGGTGTTTCTTGCTGAGAATCCTTAAGACTCAACAATGTAGATTCCATCCCAACCAAGCCTTGGATTAACCAAACGTTATTGTCTTGAGCTGCAACATGTGCTGGCATATTTTTAACTTCTGCTAAATAAGAATTATTTTTTTTATAAATAAGTGTTTTTATAAAATCTCTACGATCTGAATTCTTAAGTTTGGCTAATCCTGCCTTAAATAACGTAGTATGGCACGACATTTCAAATAGTTGTAAATTAGACAACTCTTTTATCAATGTAAAAGCCTGATCATTCGTTATAAAATTAATTATATTAAAAAATATCTCTGGAAATTCTGTGCTTGGTATATCTGACCATACACGGAAATCAAAATCTTTTGTTGAAAAAGAATCTAGCGATGTTATTAGCAATAAATTTTTATGTGTTTTAGCTCCCTTCTTGAAATATATATTAGGTGGAAAGAGCTTGTCACAAATTTTGGTGACTAAATTATGTTGGGTAACGCGAAATTTTAGGTAATCTTCACTTAGCTCGCAATAATCTTCAGTGCTGCATTTTATGCCTAATGCATCAAATATATCTTCAGCCTTTTTTTGAAATCTCTGAAAATCTTGAGCGACATTATTCCATTGATTATTCTTGTATGAAAATTCATCAAATAAATCAACAAAAACTTCATTAATATTTGTTTCTACGCATTGCTTGATCATATTAAAGTTCCATTCTTTAACAAAGTATGCATGAAAATATATAAGTTCTTGTTCATTAATCTTAGAAAGATAGGTGTGCGGGTCCTTATAATTTTCAGTCGAATTCATTGGGTTCCAATTCTGATTATCTGCATAAGTCGCGAATGAATTAAAAGTATGAATAGTATTTCCTTCTCTTATTTCATTTCGTGTATTATATCTATCAGAAAAAACCTTGATAAGATTGGTACGAGCAGCGGCTAACCATTTCTCAACTGAAATATCAGTAGCAAGCTTATGACAAACATCTTCAATATGAGTAAAAAGCCCAGGCGAACATACAGCAAAATTTTTGCATAAATTAATATACTCTTTTTTGCGTCTAGCTAATGGAATATCTTGATTGCTTAATGATAGCAATATACCTTCTAAGTTTTTCTTTGTTGATTCAAAATATAAACTAGATTGCATTCCTGAATATTCTTCCAAAAATATATTTTTCTTTAATTTTGCATTTCCACTTATTGTTAATTCAGTTTCGCAGTTATGTTTTTCGCCCCAATTGGAATATAGATCTAAGAGCTTAATGAATTGTGCCTCAAATTTTTTGCGTATTGATTTTTTTTCAGAATAAACTGAAACATTATTAACGCCATTTCCGTAAATTGATTCAGCTGGATGAGACTTTGATTCTGGTTCTGCAGCAAGTGCTAATGGTTTTAATTGGTAAAGATCATTCCGTTTATCTAAATGGTTGTAATGATAATCTGCACCATTATCATATAATAATTCAGTTATTTCTGGCAGATTATGCAGTACGGACCAGGTAAGAGCTGTATAACCCTGCTTATCTTCACAATTGATAACTTGTTTGATGTTATCACTTGATATGGTCTTAATACAAAGCTTGATTTCGCGTACATCGCCTTCTTTAATTTTATTAATAAGCTGCTTGCTTAAGAGAGCTTTATCACTAGAAAATGATTCAAATATTTTAACGGAGAATTGAACATCATAGTCTGAGATAACTTGGATGATTTTGTTTTCATTATTAAGTATAGCTAAATGAAATGCTGTTTCGCCATTGTTATTTTTTTTGTATAATCTACTTTATATTTTAGTAAGATCTTCACCGCAGCAAGATCTTTATTTAATACAGCATAGTGAATTGCAAAATTTTCAGTTGCTGCATCACTCCAGCTATCCCATCTAATTCTATATTTTCTAGCATATTCTAAATATATCTTAGCTCTATCTAAAGATTCATTTTTTATTGCATTGAAAATATATTTTCCGATTACATTACAAGATGTGTCGTGTTTTAATAACTCTTGTGCTATGCGAAACTCACTATTATCTAAAGCAAGGATCAAAGCAGTTTTTTTATTTTTATTTTCTTGCCCAAAATTAAAATCATATTTTAATAAAAGCTTTACTGCTTCTAAGTTTTTGTTTGCCACAGCAATATGGATTGCAAAATTTTCAGTTTCACTGATCTTACAACTATCCCATTGAATCCTATTTTTCTTTGCATATTCTAGAAACAATTTAGCACGTTCTAAATTCCCTTCAGATATTGCATTTAAAATATATTTTCCGATTACATTACAAGATGTGTCGTGTTTTAATAACTCTTGTGCTATGCGAAACTCACTATTATCTAAAGCAAGGATCAAAGCAGTTTTTTTATTTTTATTTGCTTGTCCAAAATTAAAATCATATTTTAATAAAAGTTTTACTGCTGCTAAATTTTCGTTTGCCACAGCAATATGAATTGCAAAATTTTCAGTTTCAGTGAACTTCCAACTATCCCATTGAATCCTATTTTTCTTTGCATATTCTAGAAACAATTTAGCACGCTCTAAATTTCCTTCAGATATTGTATTTAAAATATTGGAATGGCTACACTAAACCGAACAAGTAATTTATAATATTACAAACGTTAGGAGTAGGCAATGGTCAAAAATAAAACAAGTCATTATTCAGCAGAATTTAAAAAATCATCAGCAAAGCTGGCTTCAGAGTCTGATCAATCCGTAAACAAAACAGCAAAAGATTTAGGTCTAAACCCAAGTACTCTACATGGATGGGTTCAAAGCTATTACCCAAACAAAAATATACCTAAAACAAATAATCTGCCTGTTGATACTCAAGCTGAAATTAAACACCTAAAGAAAGCATTGGCAAGAGTTACCCAGGAGCGCGATATATTAAAAAAAGCAGCGGTGTACTTTGCCAACGAAGCGCAATAAAGTATGCCTGGATTAAGGCGCATCAAGATAAATTTAGTGTTTCAGTTATGTGTGATGTTATTGGTATAGGCCGAACAAGTTATTATAGTTGGCTGAAATCTAAACCAGCAGCACGCACAATAGAAAACAAAAAACTAACTTTAAAAATAAAGGATATTTTTATATCAAGCTATGCAACTTATGGAGCTCGTCGCATTAGACGTGCATTAGTAAATCAAGGATTCCAAGTCAGTCGCAGGCGTGTCAGAAAGTTAATGAAGCTGGCTGAAATATCCTGTAAAACAAAGCGTAAATTTAAAATAACAACAAATTCAAATCACAAATTAGGGGTTTCTCCAAATATATTACAAAGAGATTTTGAGGCAACAGCACCCAATAAAAAATATGTTGGGGATATAACTTATATTTGGACTCAAGAAGGCTGGTTATATTTAGCAACTGTCATTGATCTTTTTTCAAGAAAAGTCGTTGGCTGGAGCATGGATAATCATATGAAAGCAGATTTGGTAAACGATGCGCTTCTAATGGCATTATGGAAACGCAAGCCAGCACGAGGGCTTATATGGCATTCAGATCGTGGTTGTCAATATGCCTCTGAAAGCCATAGAAAAATACTGGATAGCCATGGCATTATTCAAAGTATGAGCCGCAAAGGTAACTGTTGGGATAACAGCGTTGCTGAAAGTTTCTTCCGCACATTAAAAACTGAATTAACATATCATATGAAATTTAAGACCAGAGAGGAGGCAAAAAAAGCTATATTTGAGTATATTGAGATTTTTTATAATAAAAAGAGAATGCATTCAGCTAATGATTATTTTTCTCCAGAAGAATATGAGATGCATGTAAAAATTAATTAAAAATTTGTTCGGAAAAGTGTTGCCACTCCACTTGGAACTTTGCAAACCTTTCGCCATTCCAGCGGTAAATATGTGAATGATTTTCGGCAGTGCTGTCATTACCTGGTTATTTTACGCCTTCGGAAAAACACAGGAAATGTTGATCTTCAATATTAAAAAACTTGCAGCCTTTAGCAGCAAATGTACCGATCTTTTGAAACTCAACAAACTTGTCATTATGCCACTCATAAATTGTCGATGAAATATTCATTTTAAAATCAGGTTGTTTGCCGCTACGAATACAAGCTACGGCTAAGAAATATCTATCATTGAGATTATAAAAGCTAAGATGCTCATTACCCAAAGCTGCAATACGCTGATATGGATTAAATTTACTATTTTGCCATTTATAAATTATGACATCGACTTCACTATTACCGCCATTCATATTGGGTGGATCACCAGCTATATCTTCAGCCAATTGAGGAATTGCTAAAAATCTTTCACCCAAAATTTCAAAAATTTCAACACTGCGCGCACCACTAGTTTGTAAAAGTTGATGTTCTTTTAATTCCATAATTTTATGCCAATTCATTTGTTTTAGGAGCATTATAAGGGTAACCAGAAATTCCTTTTGGAAATCCGCTTGTTAAGCCAGGCAATTCCATTTTGTCAAATTGCCAATTTTTATTAACAGCTTCTCCAGCCAGCCAAAATCCAACAGTATTTGATAGCATTTGCTTGGGGCTGGTAATTGAAAATTTTAAGCTTTTTACAAAATCATCAATTTGATCTGCTTTAGTAATTTCGTAATCGCCTGGCAATGGATCTCGATAAGGAACTTTAAGATCTTCTATATGCGAGAAAGCCACACTAGAAATGTAAGGCCGTGAATATATTGAGCCCCATATTTTATTAGCCATGTTATCAAAGTCTTTATCAGACAATGTATCACTTCCTAAACTATCAGGCAGTGGCGCATAAGGTAAAATTAAAATACGCTTAGGCTCTAGTACAGGCCCTGCAATTGACTCTACAACTGGGACAAGCCAATTTGAACCTTCAGTAAGCCCTGCACTGTAGTTGGTGCCAGCCAAATTATGTAAGATGATTTTGGCGTTTTCCCAATCAATTTCATTTGTACTTAAAGAGTTATAAAGTTCATAGACGCTTTTAAATCCAGCTAAAGCAAAAGTTCCAATCATAACTGTATTAAACGGTACTGGATAATCTGCACTGCTGACATTTAAAAAATTATCAACTATATGCTGATTACAAAAATCCAGCTTATTTTTTTTGACTTCAATTAAATAATTTATAGCAAGGGAACAAGCATAATCGATCAAATTTTTTATTTGCGTTGCCTTGGGTTTATATATTGAAGAATCTAATTGGGTTAGCCAATGTTTTGACTCTGAAGCAGAATTTACTTCTCTTACTTCCGAAAGATGATCAATCAATGGATCAAGATGATTTTCCCATGCAGGGTTATCTAATTCTTTTAGCGCACCAAGATATGCAATTGCTGGCCCAACATGTGAAATGCTAGTAATCTCATAAAACCCAGAATTTGGCTTAGCACGATATGAGGCTGAGCTAATCAAATGATGGCCTGGATCACCGCTATATACATAAATACCAACTGAGTTTGCCACAATTAAAGGCCCTGGCTTACATCTATCAGATTGTGTAACACAACCAGCTAAATCTTGGGCAATTGCAGTTTGATTTTTTGGATAATCACCATGAGCATATCCAGTAAAATCATAATACAAATCATAAAAAGCTTTAGGTGTTTTATAGCTTGACATTATGAGCCTCTTTTTCTTTATTCGGTATGCAGATGCTGCAACTTGGACTAACAAATTGGGCGATAAGATTATTCACCAGAAAAGATTGGGTGGCAAAAGCAAATTGATCGGCATTATTTAACTCATAAAATTGTGAGTTAACAATATGCTGCCTTAGATACAACCCAACTTCAGAAGGCACTTCTTTGCTAAGCTTACCGTTAATAATTAATGTTGGCACAGTAATATCTTTTAATAGGTTTCTATCATCATCAATAGCAATATTATTAAAAAATGCTAATATAGTTTCTTTCTTAGCCTTTGCCATCATGCTTTTAAACCAAGCTTTTAAATCTGCTTTTTGTTCGCCAATATTTTCTTTAATTGCAGGATCAAAAATAATATTAAACATTTCATCTAGTGAATCTGTAGCATTTAATTTTGCAATAAAATCTTCAAGAGCCTTTGGGTCAAAACCAAAATTCCAATCATCTTGCCGCATAAAACAAGGTGATGAGTTGATCACAATAAGCTTGCTTATTAAATTATTATATTTTGCTGCAAATCTTAAAGTGGCATGACCACCAGATGCAAATCCAACTAATATTGGTTTTTTTAAATTAAGGCTGGTAAATAAAGCGTGCAAATCTTCAACATATAGTTCAGTAACGCTTTTGGTATTACTGGGAAGAGCCGATGATTCTCCATAGCCTCTAAGATCTAAAGCTATATTGCGATAGCGATGTTCAAAATATCTAAATTGAGCGTACCAAGAATCTGAGTTTAACAATAATCCATGCACCTAAACTATGTCTTGAGTTGCCTCTCCGTGTACTTGATAAAATATTTTTCCATTTTCAACTTCGATAAATCCATTTTTCAAAGAAGCGCCCTCCTAAGTAAAATTACAGGTATATATTGTAGATTATTATAAAGGCTTTAATAGAATAATAGTAGTTTTCTAAACGATAGAATTACAAAAGTTTAATTAAAAATATCTTCTAAGAGTTGTTTATATTATGAAATATTGTGATTTAAAGAGTTATAAAAAAATAATACATTAAATATAAAACAGCACGAAATAGAAACATAAGTAATATTTTAAATATAGTTTTTTTTACTAATAATGAAATAAACACTAGATTTTAATTATTTAAAGTAACATACTCCCCGGCGTATAATTTTTTTAAAAGGTATTAAAATGTTATCTAGAAATAATGATATAAAAAATGACCTTACCAGAGGCGTGGTTTGTTTAATTGCAGCGGCAGGTTGTGCGTGCATGACAGGTCTAAATTACAAACTTATGGACATCCGTGACAAAGAAGTAGAAGACTGGGGAGATTTTTCACTAAGGTCTAGCCAATATTTATTCGGTGCGGCTTTTGCTCTTACCGCTCTTTCATCTGCATTATCTTTTAGTCTTGGGTGCTACAAAGGAACGAAACAAACAGCAAGATGCGCTAACTCATTCTTCAAAAAAGAAGATAACAACCTTCCAGCAGATGACTACGTTCAATTTAATGAAGAAAGTAATAATAGTAAAGCAGATTTAGGGCTAACTGTTCAAAGAATTGTATAAGCTCTCATTGCAACACTTCATAAAATTCAAGGTGAGTATTATTATACTCACCTTTTTTTATACCTTATAAAAAAAGCAATACATATTTTGAAAACTTTAAATCTATATTAAAAAATCTTACTTTGGAATCAACCCTTACCTGAACTTTTTTTAACAGGTTCTTCCTGAATGGTTGGTAGATCTCTTTCAGATTCTGATTTGGGTCTTTCGTTTAAATTTCTGAAAAATGTTTTATTACGGTGATCAGAGTGCCAAATCACTGGAGACTGCATTGACGATATTTCGCAAGCAAGATATTGGTTAAATTGCTTAAACCTTTCTTTAACTTGATTATCATTTAAATTTAGCCGACCCTCTAAATCATTCAAGCTTTCCTTTATACTCTCCAGATTTAATGCTTGATCAGGTAAATCAAGTGATATTTCATCATTAGAGTACTTACTTTTCAATTTTGGATTATGAGTTTCATTTTTAGCCATTTCTGAAGTAAGTGCTGCGGCCTCACCCTCGAACCCTTCTTTTCCTGTAATTAAAATATTTGCTAATTCAGCAACTCCTTTTTGTGAAGATTCTTTTTTCGAGCTTAGATTTAGGCCATTGAATGAAGCCACAAACAAATTTTTATTTTTATCCTTAACAAGATCTCCAGCACATATGGGTTGAAGCAAAATATTATCATTATTTTTCAACATACTATCAATTGCTTTCATAACTTCATTATATAATTTTTCTCTTTGCACCGAGTCACTTGCCTCTTTTGTATTTTGAATTAATTTTATTAAAGCTACTAACTCACTATACTCTTGTTTTAATTCTCCATTATCACCATAAGCATATTTATTAATAGAGGGTAACAAAATTGTTTCAATCATAATTAAAAACTGATATCTATTAATATCTTCATTAAGAGGGCTATTATTATTAGACCCTGGGGGCATTATAGATTTCCTAATATTCATTTTCTCTTCAGTTATTGATGTATATTTAATTTCTCCACTTTCAGTTTTTTCTGATATAGTTGCTTGACCAAGATCTATTAAATATGCATTTTGTTCTTCTTCATCCCACAACCAATTTTCTAACCAAATATCATTATGTAAAAATGGAGGGCTTTGATTTAAATAACCATCTAACACAATAGATGATTGCTTAATAAACCCAAGCCATTGCTTAATAGGAAGAACTTTATTAAACAAGCTTGAGCCTTTAAAATAAGGTTGAATCGATATACTTTTTACTAAACCATCATCTGGGTCACTTTTGACTCTCTTCAGTCCACGCTCTTTATCAAGCTCAGCTTCTGTCTGAATTATAGACAGCGAAGGGCCATCCAACCCCAAATCAGCTCTTTTTCGAAATATTTTTTGTATTTCTCCATTTTCACCAATTTGATACCTTACATTTATTTCTCTTCCTTCAAATTTAAAATTTTCTATATAAATACCTTTCTCAGGTTTAGGAACTTTTCCTTGTATCGACTTAACAACCTGTTGCAACATTTTTATCTCTTCTGCATCCAGACTGAAATAAGGATTAGAAAATTCTTGTTTTCTCTTATCGCGTTCTGCTTTGGTACCACGGTATTTGTCTTGGCGCTGCTTGAGGGATTTAGTTTCTTTAAATGGTACTCTATATGCATTTAACCCTTCGGAGGCACCACCATATACAGAACCAACACTTGGACTCTCTGATCCAGAATTTGACTTACCATAAACCTCAGAAGCTACTGATGATGATTCTGAAACTTCTGAAGAATTAGATGCAATAGTTCTTACTGAGATATTTGTTTCTGAATCATCATCAGACAATAACGGAGTATCTCCCAGGTCCTCCACTTGTGTTTTAGGCACAACTTTTGGAGATCCTTTAAAGAAGCTTAAGAACTTTTGTCTGTTTGATTGATTAAAAAACCCCTTATTCTTCTTTGTAGGCATTGACTTGATGTATATACCTAGATATTTCTATAATTATAATAATTTATAATTTTTATATAGATTATCCATTCAGATTTAACCCTCTTTCATACCAGTTATTTAACTTTGTTGGGCTAACCCCTAAGGCAAATAAGCATTTTAAAACTTGGTTAGAAAGAAATTGTTTAATGGGTCCATTTTTTTCGAAGCGGATTGGAGAAACTAGAGCAATATGATTGTTTAAAGTAGCTTTTGTTAACTTAGCAAGCCTGCGACTTAAGATTGTATCTTCAAAAATTGGCTCATCTGGAATTGGGAATACTTTTTTTGCTAAACTATTTTTCATAAATATTCCATGGTCTAAATATACAATATCTTTTTGTAACACACGTATATTATTAGAATACCAAGAAATAAAATTTAAAAGTTTTTGTTGTTTGGTAAATTTATGCAAAAACCCTCCCCATGATTCAGGTGGGTTATCTATAAGATCTTTAATGCCATTAATGTCTATAAGAATACGTGGATGATAAAGTAAAACTGTACTACCACTTGCAAGCTCTATGCCTTTATTTATTCTACCAGCTCGATTTAAGCTTGACGAATCATAAATTGGTAAATTCATTGATGCAATAAACTCTCGAGTACCATCATCACTCCCACTATCTACGCATAATATTTCAGTCTCTGGCAGATCCAGAATATCAGGTAAAATTTGGGATAAATATCCAAATTCAATTTCATTATATGTTGGGATAATAATTGATAGCATGCGCTATTGTTGCATAGGCTTAAAAACTCGTCAAGCCCATGATTTAAGGGTATTCTCGATTAAAGGATAACACACTGAGGGGATTGTTCTGCAGCAGGACCTCTTTCCATAGTCTCTGACTTTGAGAAAAGACCTTGAGTCTGTGCTGGTGAAAAAGCAGCATTCACATTCCTTGTACCCTTAATAGGTGCAATAGATTCATCAATGAAAGGTTTTTTCTCTACAACACCACCGAACCAATCATATTTTACAAGGTGCACTGTTATGTTACTTGGAAACTTAACTTTTTTAAGCTTTTTTTCTAAAGCTGATAATATCCCATGGCCTGAAGCATCATCATCAAGAAAATATAAATCAATCGTATCATTAGGGTGATTCTTTGCTATATCTTTAATTTGATATTTTAATGTTTCAATTTTTAGTTTATCAAACTCACACTCTAGTCCTGGGTTACTAATTGCAGAGCCAGTTGCCTGGTTATTTCGCACGTCAGCAAGTAGTAACGGTTTGAAAGTCCAATTATTATCTTCTGCATATTTTGCATAATTTGAAAAGCAATCACCATTTTTATTATTAAGTTTATTTATTCTATTAAAATGTTGTGACTGCCTGTTGGATCCTACATATAACTCAACTTGTGGTTTTTCTTCTCCAGATGCTTTGATTTTTTCTTGAAAAAAGTTCTTTAAATGTTTACGTGATTCCGTAACATCCTGTATCGTAAATTCATTTGTATGCAACATCTCAGGAAACAAAACTTCGCCACACCCATCATAATCTAAAGAAAATACAGTTATATTAGCCATTGTTTGGACCTCTATTTGAAATTTTAACTGTTCATATTATTTACTACTTGGTTAAAAAAGTCAATATTTGTGTATTTTTTGGGCATACCTTGGCTGAAAATTAAAATCATTTATTTACTGTAAAATTCAGGGGGTTACGCTATATTTTTGAATTTAATTGCAGTAGGTGCTCTGCTTACAAATAAGTCTTATTACCCATAAAAAAGCAGATTCTAGCTAATTTGTTTGTTTTCTAGCTTTAAATAGTGTTAAGTTAATTAGAGCATCGTTGGTGGATACTTAATTTGAAATATAAGAAAATCAATTACAATATCAAGGAGATAATATGTTTAGTTTTTTTTCTAGCGCAGAAGACAAAGAAGAAACAAACCAGCAGAATTTTTTAGAACAAAAATATGGAAAGCAAGACGGGCAAGCAAAAGTTTATATTTGGTCCGGCGGTAGCGCAAAAGGTGTAGGTCATGTAGCAATTGAATTGACAAACCAAGAATCAAAACAAACAGAAACCAAACATTCAAAATATCTAAGTATATGGCCAACATTTCCAGCCATTGGCCCGACAGCTATTATTCCACTTAAAGCAGCTCTTGCTGATAGCCTATCCCAAGACATACATATGGAATCATCCATATCAAAAACAACACCTGGCGACCCTAGTGATCTTTGCTTATCCGCACAAGAAACAGAAGTCGCAGCAGCTGACAGAATCCTTCCTGATAAAGTATTTACAGTAAGAAACTTAAATACAAAAAATATTGAATCTGAAATAGAACGCTTAAAAGAAGGTGTAGACAATGGTTCAGTGCTCTATCAATTACTTCCAGCAGTTAACACACTAGGGTTTCTCAATAGCCTTACGAATCGCTTAACTTATGATACCGACCAAGACTTCGCATCAATAGAAAACACGAATAAAAACAAAAACAGTGAATTACTTCCAGAAGTTTACAATTGCACAACCATGGTGCAACACATATTAAAATCTGGCGGCATGGATGAACTACCAAAATCATCTGTCTGGAAGCCATCTAGTTTAGTTGATATATTAAAGGATCAACCTAACGTAAGAGAACTTAGTGAGGCTAAAAGCTTTACAATGAAATGCCCGCAAATATAAACAAGCGGGCTAGAGGTAATTTATTATTAAAATAGATTTGGATCCATTCTGCCATCATTTAAGCTGGAATTTGAACTTGCCATTGCAGCTTTAATACTTTTATCAATGGCAAGAGTTTCTCTGATATCCGATGGTAGCTCTTTGGAATTTAAATCTATTTTCTTTCCACCCCTAAAAGCAATCTCTGACTCAAGCTTTAATGGGGTTGATGAACCTAGTCTTAGCTTTCCACCAAACATTCCCGTATTACTCGGAACACCACCAGCATTTAATAAACGCTCAACTTGGCTTGCACAATTATTTAATGGTACTTCAGGAAACTCATAGTCATCTGGAAACATATATTCTCCAGTGATTGGTGATTCTTCAGGTAAAGAACCATATTTTTTTTGGTAATCTTTTAATGCATAACTCATTCCGCATCCATTCTGCATTATTCTACCAAATGGATTTAATGGACTATTTACAATAGCAAATAACGAGCGCCCAGAATCTACTTCCTTTTCTATCTTGGTATACTCTTTTTTTATTGCTGGTAGATCCACCCCATTGACTTCTAATACACGTGGAGCCGTTCCATTACACTGCGTATCTTTATATGGCCCATGCTTCAGATTGAACCCTGGAACTGGGAATAAACCTGTTATAGATCCACCAACAGTATGTATAGCAGCAAACCCATGCTTACCACTTGGATTATAACTAAGAGTTAAAGGTTTTGAATTAGGATCATTTGGATCTTTTGGAATATAAAGAGCTGAGTGGCCTGTCCCACCAATCATATTATCGTGGTAAGTTAAAAGAAATACAGTTGACCCACCAGCAACTTTATCGTCACTAGGTAATTTACGTTGCATAGGTTGCCCTCAGAAAGTTTTGCGCACAATTTATGATTTTTTGAGTAATAAACGGCAAGATAGCACCAAATAGTGTATTTTTCAACCCTTTTGGTGCTTATTTGATTATAATCTAGACACTAACACCCAAGACTGGTTCTTTATCAGTTATGCCCACATCTCGGTATTGCTTATCTATTACATTGGCAACACATGAATCTGACCATACATTTAAAGCAGTTTCTAACATATCGATTATGGTATAAAACGGTAGAATTAAACCTAACAAAACTATAGGTACATTCATACTAGCAAGTAAGCTAGCGCTCATGAAAAAGCACCCCATAGGAACACCTGCATTACCAATAGCTGCTATGGTTGCAATAATAATCCAACTCAGCATAAGTGTTGTTGTTATTTCTATGCCGTTATTTTGCATAAGAAAAATTACTGTTGTAAATATAAATGCCGCGCAACCATTCATATTTAAACTGGTGCTAAGAGGCAAAACAAAACGACTTACTTTAGGACTTATTTTAAGGTTATTTTCTGCTGTACTTATAGTTACTGGTAACGTTCCAGCTGATGACTTTGAAAAGAAAGCTACCCACAAAGCAGGCATCATTTTTTTCATGGCATCAAATGGCTTAATTTTATTAAAGATCAACCAAAGAGGCAAAACTATCAATCCTTGGATCAAGTTTGCTGCAACTATAATAAATAAATATTTACCAAGACCACTAATACTTGTTCCTGTTTGAATTTGCATAATCGCCGTGCTAATAAACCCAAATATACCCAAAGGTAATATTTTAATAACCCACTGAGTTATAACTATAAATACCGCATGAAACCCTTTAAAAAAGCTAGTTACTGTATCTTTTGAGTTATTATCAGGAATATTGCGTATAGCTATTCCTATAAGTATTGAGACTAGCAACACAGACATAACTTGGTTTTCTGCAAATGGCGTCAATATATTACTAGGAATCTGTGCAAACAAATGCTGCCAATAACTAAGATTAGCCACAGGTAGGCTACTGTGATCTATTGCGGTTTTGATATTGTCTGGGCTAATTAATATATAAAGTATGCAACTAACTGTAGCCGCAACAATAGTCGTGCTCAGGGTGTAAAATAAGGCTTTACGCCAAATGTTTGGCGTTGATCCATCACTATTATAGCTGCACAATGTAACTATAATCGATAATGAAATTATTGGCATACTAATGAATTTGAAAATCTTAACAAAAACATCTGATACAATCTGGCCAAATGATTGAAGAAATCCAATCTCTGAAAACCCAGTATATATACCCAATATGATCATTATTGGATAGACAATTACTAGATAATTATTTGATTTATTTGCATTATTAGCGCACATGAGAAACCTCGGTTACTATGATTTTATAAAAAAACTTTTAAAAATTAGGATTAATATAAGATATATCGGCTTAGTGGCAACAACACGAAGAGGTTTGAAAAATTTTTTGAGGATTAAATGTAACTAACATAGCTTCACCGGAATGTGCAATATATTGATATATTACACAATGATGAGAAATATAGCAACAAAAATAACCGATTAGCAGGAGGCGTAGGATTTGCTTAAATCCATTACTTACAGGGGCAGTTTTCAACTAATTCGTCATAATCTCTCTAATATAGCGAAATAACTCAGCTTCAGCGCCTTTGGACTTTTTCTTGCAGTTACGGATAATTTGGCGTAATTGCTGACGATCAACATCTGGATAAAGAGCTAGGAATTTCTGCAAAGCATCATCTTGCTCTAAAATTAAAATATCACGCCAATGTTCAACCTTCTGCAGAACACTATTTTTGATTATAGTTTTAGATTCCATTTCATTTAAGGTATTTATGATTTGATCAGCATCAATATCTCGCATTAATTTACCAATATATTGAAACTGACGGCGCTTTGCGCCAAATGACTTCATCAACTTACCTTCAAGTATTGCTGTTTTAAGACTCCCCTCGACAGGAACTTTACTTAATGCATCCTTAGAAAGACCGACTAATCTTTCACCCAATGCCTGTAATTCCAGCATTTTACGTTTGACCTCTGACTTGCTAGGACCATCAAATGGTTTATTTTCAGATTTTTTCATTATTTATTTCTCTTCGCGGTAAGGAGTAATAGACCTATTGATGATCTATATTTATTTAATAAAAATTATAATAAGGTATATATCTTATATTTCTATGCAATACTAGGTTTAGATTTCATTATAAATAACCTATTACCAACTAAGTTAAAAGCTAGACCACCTATAACTAACAATGCGGACGTAATCTTCCATGGTTGCAATTCTTCACCTAGAAACATTACAGAGCTAAATAATCCAATTATTGGAACTAACAAAGTAAAAGGGACAACCATATTTACTGGATAACGCCTAATTAGCCAATTCCAGGCAACATATCCTATCCAAGTTGAGCCTGCAACTATATAAAATAAAGAAAACACACCTAACCAAGATAT
>JACKZZ010004615.1_pt1 | contig 44890 bp, 19 predicted proteins | sample 8027871 | NCBI WGS metagenome assembly JACKZZ01 (sample SAMN15724774, study PRJNA655200) | protist metagenome | isolation source: fluorescence activated cell sorting (FACS) single amplified genomes of... | place: USA: West Boothbay Harbor, Gulf of Maine | collected 2000-07-19
AAGCATCGATCGTGGAAGGCGTCGGACGTGACATCGACATTGGAAGCTACGACATTCGTGCCAAGTCGATAACTGTGTCTGCTTTTTCATCAAGCAATCTCGTGTCTACAGCATTGACATCATCGAAAGGTATTTTGTACACGGACGAGAGTGGTACGATTGCATCGATGGACGGTGTGTTGGAGTACGATGCTGTGTTGGGTAAGGTGAATGTGATATCGAGCAAGACGTTTGATGTGTCGTCGGGTATGTTGCATATGAGTGCGAGCCAGAAAGCATCGATCGTGGAAGGCGTCGGACGTGACATCGACGTTGGTATGTATGAAATGAAGGCAAAGGATTTGGTATCTACGTCGTTGATGTCATCTCAACAAGGTATGTTGTACTCGAACACGGAAGGGAAGATCGTATCGATGGAGGGTGTGTTGGAGTACGATGCTGTGTTGGGTAAGGTGAATGTGATATCGAGCAAGACGTTTGATGTGTCGTCGGGTATGTTGCATATGAGTGCGAGCCAGAAAGCATCGATCGTGGAAGGCGTCGGACGTGACATCGACATTGGAAGCTACGACTTTCGGGCGAAGTCAGTTACAGCGGAAAATTTGGTCGTCAGTGATTCGGTGTTGTTCACTGGCGCGTCAGCATTGCTTGGTGGCGATACTTCGTTTTCCTTTGAGCGAGCTCCCCATTCAAGTGGCGCGGGAACTGACTTCACGATTGCAGGGCAAGCGGCAGGTCCTAGTAACCAAAAGGGAGGGGATGTGAAGATTAAAGGAGGCGCAGGCGGCGTAACAAATGGTAATGGTGGCGATGTTGTCATACAAACTGGAGCAGCCGGTGGCAGTGGTATCGATGGAGATTTTGTAGTCAAGGATGCCACGGGAACCAGCTTGCTGAAATTGTCAAATGAAGGTGTTGCAACATTTATGAATCGCGTGGCAGTAAAGCCTGCAGCCGTAACAACTGCCGCGAACATATTCTCTTCTGTAAGCTCTATATACTTCGTCAATGATGGAGATGGTGATAGTGCATCAACTCTACCTTCCGCCACAGGGTCTGGAGTGAGTTTGAAGGTAGTAATTGGCACAACAGTCTCGTCAAATGCCATTATCATCAAGACGCCCCACACAAAATTTATTGGTCATGTGCACAACCCAGATACAGATAGTGCTGGAGGCATGTTCGCTCCAGCAAGCAACAGCAATACGATTACGATGAATGGTAGTACCACGTGTGGAAAAGAAGGGGATGTGTTTGTGTTCACCGACATCGCCTCTCAGATATGGCTTGTTGAAGGAACATGTGCGGGTGACACAAGCCCAGTGACATTGTTTTCGAATTCATAATTTCGTGTGCTAAATTTAATCGATCGCTTAATGCACATTTCCATAGCAGTCACAGTGAAAGTAGTAGAAATGAAATAATTCTGTATTGTAACATATAGGCGAATTTAAGAATCGTCTTCAAGTACTTCAATGGTACAGAAAAGAAAGGGTTCAGCAACCAAGCATCGCAAACGTACGTACTACTAAGGAATTTTGTAGAACTCGACCATTCATCGAAAACGTAAAACTACTGTCGCCAGTTGGTTTCATGTTTCATGCATTGGTTCAGAAGAGAGAGAGAAAAAAAACGAAAAACGCAGGCGTTTCAAAAAAACGAAAGTACGAAACATGGGCTCGGAGTACAAAGACGCGTAGTCTCTCTGGTACAAATAAATGGTGGCAGGAAGAGGTGCACGGCACGCAAGAATCAACAACAGTCACGGGGGCGAGGAGGACACAGCAGTGGAGCTACAACACTCACTTTGCAGTTTCATGTTTTTTAAACTGGTTTGTTTGTTTTTCTTTTTTATTATTTGGATAATTAAACCTTTAGTAATGAAGACACACAATGCTACGTGGATAATGATTTAAAAACAAAGAAAGACGAAGAGGAACCACAGACTCTAGACAAAGTGATCGTTGACGAGTCGAATGCTGCAGTGCGCATTGATGAACATTTTTTCACACGCACAGTCGACGTTCGACCCGAGTGTTTTATAAGACTTCCACAAAAGACAGAATACCCTCTATTGCGATCCCAGCTGCAACGACTAAAAGTATCAAGTCAGGTATGTCTCAGACCATTCTATTCTGCTGCCTCCTCGCCGCGTTTGCCATTACCTCGACTGAGGCAGCACAAGTATTGAATGCGGGAAGTACGGTCACTTTTTCGGACAGAGCCGTGGGCGCGAAGACCTCTGTTTCTGTCTCGTTTTCTTTGGGTACAATTTTAACTCACGCTTCAGGTGCGGAAGCTGTTGTAATTACATTTCCTGCCGATTTTGTAGCGGTCGCGGCTGATCTTACTGTTGACGTTGTAAAAGAGTGTGGGAGCCACACCTTTAGCGCTATTACCGTGAGTGGTCAAGCAGTCACGCTTCCCCTCTCAGGCTCCACCGATATCGAGGCAAATCGGAAATGTACCTTCCGAATTAATGGAATTGTGAACCCACCAACTAACCTCACCGCCAACAACGTTGGTTATGAAATTGAAATTGAGGACAGTGACACGGCCGGTAGCGCACTCGCGAAGACCGCCATTTATGCTACTGCAGCTGACTCAATTCAGTCCATCGGCGGAGCACCGACTGTATATTCAGTCCAAAAGACCTGCACATCTGGTGGCGAAGCTGGGGGTGCTACAGCTACATCTGGAGGTAGTGAGTGTATACAAGAATCATCGTTATGTTATGACTGCAGCAAAGATGGGTATAGTTTCTACACGGAGTACGTCACGTCATGCACGGCCGATGCCGACACCGTAAGGTGTGATGCACGAATGTATTCCAAGAGCACTCTTGATATATACTTCAACACGAACGGTATTGAGGGAACGACAACATGTGGTGCATTCACCAAAGGTACTAATGTCGGCGCTATCGTAAACTTAGCATCCGATTCGAGTGCAGCTTTAATTTCGAAAAGTTCCGCCGATATTACCTCGAAATCTGCCACCGCAGACAATGTCATTTCGTTGACTAGCTTAAAGCCCAAAACACCGTATGATGTTTACTGTCAAACGAACGATAATGTAAAGAGTACAGTCGTCACTGTGTGGACTGCTCCCTACCCGATTATCACTGGCTATTCGTACCTCAGGAGCACGACGTCTGCCCTGGCGACTACAGGCACTGCCATTCTGAAATTTACTCACGGCCATGCATTGGCAAGTGGGGATGTGATTGTCGTTTCATTGTTTAGTAAAGCTGATGGAACGACCCCAACTGGCGCATCGTATTACTCAGGCGACCCAGCCTGCTCTGCAACGTCCGGCGCTGGATCAACACCAGCCGGTCTTGCTCTAACATCCCAGACCCACAGCTCGGGCGCATTGACAATCACTCTGGGTGCCAATTCCGATGCTGGCAACGAAATCGTTGTTACCTGCAGTACGAATCTCGTGAACCCCGCCAATGGGTTTAACACGGTGTACAACTTGAATGTCGAAGGTCATAATCTGATTAAAGGAGCAACTGGCCAATCTTTCGCAACATAAGAAAAACGATACATGTCTCGATGCTCTTCTTGTTATCATGGTCATGAAACTGTTGAGGCCGAGAATCTCTCTACTGTACTGTAGTTTAATTCAGAAGTAGATAGAGTTCAAATACAAGTCTATCCTAGCAAGTCACTGTAGGTACTATACCAGTACACTTGTACAGTACTTGGTGTACCGGCGTGCGATAGATAGTACAGTACACAGTACACAGTAGGTACACAATAATAAATGAAAAGACGACCATCCAAACAGTTGGCAAGCTGAGTCCAATTTTCCAATTCTCCGTCTGTCAAAATGTCAAAATTCATTCCGTCCGTACCGGTGGAACAGCAACTATACCCACTCGTCGCACGCAATGGTCGCGGGTGAGGTCGATGCTTGGACTCATCACCCAGTGATGACGTGGGGGTGCACTTGAGAACGAAGATTGCCTCCCCCCCCCCAGGAGTGTCTTAGGTATGGAGGGCGGCGGCCAGTATGAGTTCATTTTTAGGTGTTCCATCAGCGGTTCTAAGCTGGGGACAGGGCGTATTCTTCGCGCGTCGACGTTTGTAGGCGCGGACCACATGCTTCATCATGCTACTATGTCTGCACTTCTGAAGAAAGATGACTATTTCCTTGGCTATCTTTCCCGTGGTTACGTTCCATTTGTGTCGCTGGACTCTCATTTGAAGAATCGTGACGAGACCTCCATGTATACGGACGTGTCGGAGTACCACTGGCTCCCCCTCTTAGAAGATAGCCCCGAGGCGGCCCTCGATGTACCTTTGGAAGACGACCACGAATACGTTCCTGTCATTGACATTCGACTGGTGGAAAAGTCTGCGGCGGGAAACTTTATAACGGCGGTCAAAGACGACAAAGTCGAATGTGCCAAGGAAAAAGGAGTGGAGGAATATTTCGGTGTTGGCCTGGTCGGTGAGAGGAAGGAAGCGCACCACGGCACTCTGTGGCGATCGGCCTACCAGTACGGCGCTTCGTTTCTTTGCAATGTTGGAGGGGCTGCCATGACACGCCATTCTCTGAATACTACTGACACAACAAAAGCATGGGCCTACATACCAGTCTTTTCATACCCGAGTCTCGAAAAGTTTGCACGCTGCGCTCCGCTCAAGTGCCGGTGGGTCATTTGTGCACCTGGAGGTGCACCCCTGAAAGATTTTGTGCACCCGCACCGTGCCATTTACCTCTTTCCCGGTGACAACAACATATTGTTGTCCGAAATGAAGTCGCGCTATTCTAATTGTTTGGTGGTTTCCCCCCCACGGGCCCAATCGTATACTGGTGGAGACCAGGAGATAACAGCTGCAAATTTGGGCACCATGGTGCTCTACGACCGGTTCGTGAAGAAAACGAATCCCGCGCGAATGAAACCGAAGGCATTCAAGAACACTGGCAACACTGCATCACCTACTTTGGGCTCGAGCATGGCCCTTGGAACGAATAGCGGGGAACAAACGCGTAAACGAAAAGCAGTGGATAAAATCAAGCAGTTTTCCACTCTCGAATTGAATCAGCGGGCGGGGAAACTCTTGATCATGGAGCAAGAGTTGGACGACACCCGTACTATTGCGTTGCACGAGGACGCCAGCATGCTTGCGTATTTAAAAAACGGCAGCACGAAACTCATGTTGTGGATAGACCATGCCCACAGGTACCGCATGTCGAGGTATCTTCGCGATCGATATGAGCTGGTACTCAAACTACAACGTGGCGATTTGTGCGTGTTTGAACACGTGTGCCAGACCGAAGACACGAATGCACCGCCTGGCAGCGATGAGTCGCATTTCTATTCCTCACTGAAGCAATTTTGCTTGGACAGTGTTCCGTGCCGACAACAGTTTTACGCTGTATGCCACGTGGTTGCAAGCACTCTTGAAGACGCGTGCTTCATGCTCTTGCAAGAAAGATTACAGGGAGACGCGGCATTATCCACGCGGACTTTTCGTCTGCAGGTCAGGCCACGCGGTCTGGCGGACAGAGCAATAGAAGTGCTGGGAAAGCATGTCACTCTTTGTCCGAAAGACTTTACTGACGTCATTTTTGTTTCAGAAGGGCCCCAAGGTTGCTACTTCGCCGGTGTCGTTAGGAAAGAGTATAGTTACAGCACCAGCCCGGGCGGGGCCAACAGCCTGGCTTTTTTTGGCCAACCGAAGCTTTCTAGGGCGTATTACAAACTTTGGGAGGTCGGCATGCGCGGCATCTGTACCTTTGGCGGAGCCGTTGCCTTGGATATTGGTGCTGCGCCGGGTGGTTGGACTGAATATTTGGCGGAATGCGGATGCAAGTTGGTGATTGCCATAGATCCAGGCTTGTTAAATCCATCGTTGATGGGAAAAGACAACGTCGTACACCTCAAGTGCAAAGCGGAGGAGGCGACTGCGCGGGTAGAGGAACTAGCAGTAAAGGCCGGGAGTGGATCGGGGGGTGGAAATATTGACTTGATTGTCTGTGATATGAACTGTGACCCACGCCAGGCAGCTCGGGTAGTTACCGTGCTTTCTTCAAAATTGAAAAGTGGAGGGTTATTAATTTTGACGGTGAAGCTAGTCGCACGAGGGAAATTGATGTGCTTGCAGCTATTGACAGAATGTGCGGAAATATTGCAGCAAGCGGGTTTCGAAAAGATGAAAGAAGTTTGGCTGTTTGCAAATGGGAGACACGAACGCACCCTCTTTGCGAGAATGAGTTGATTGCGCGAAGCGCTGGTGTTATGTATCCTTTGGAAATTATACTTAGTAGGCACTAATATAAAATGTATATCTGGAGACTAGACACACCACTTTACTCACACTGTTTCTTCTAGTTTCTTGCTTCGAATGCTGCTCTGACATTTTCGACTGGAGCGCTCACCTGTACGTTCGTACCCGTACAATAATGCCAGTTTTTTCCTAGCTCGATTCTTCATTCCTTCACCCGAGGCCCAGTATTCGACGGCCGCCCGTACATTTCTAGATTTCGCTGTTTTTCCCGTTCTTCCCTCAGTTTCTCCCCCCGATCGTCCAACTCCGCATACACATAGAGCAATACGCCGCACAGCACCCACGCCGCAGCGCTTTGGCCGTTCGAGAGGTGTCGAAAGAAGACCATTTCGGCCTCCGCTATCGTCACCACCGAGACAGCTCGCTCATCCAAACCAACCACATGATGTTCGCACTAATAAAATAACCACCGACCAGCGAGCGACGCACGAACGGGTCAATAGTCCATCGACTCACAGAACCCAAACCTTGTTGGTAGAACGGTAGAACTACGAGGAACTAACTGTGAAAAGAGGAGGTCGGTTTCAAGGATATGACGTGCCGTACAGTACGAACGCAACTATCGAACGAATACCCTACAGTATACAGTACATATAAAACTTGCCCGACTGATAGGGTCACTTGGTGTGACATGTGACATGTCGGTCTTGTGATTTATTTGTGCTTGCTTGTATGTACTGTATTGGGTTGTTCGTTCTTGTTGCACTGCACGCGTTGCAGGTTGCATGGATGGATGCTAGGTACAGTACTACTACTGAGGACTTTGTGGAGACATCGGGAAGCACGCAGTCGGCAGACCGGCAGACCGGTAGCCATTGCGTTCGCCTTGCACATACGAAGACTGTTATCATAATCCAAGCAGGTTTGGCTCTGCTGGAGAAATTCGTGCACGATTAAACATTCTGTCCTACGGATTGATTGAGCATGATCCCGAGCAGGATTCGCTCTTTGACCGCGGTCGCCAGAGGGCTGGTCATTCGACGACGGTGTTATACCAAAAACGCGCCCCCTCCCGATCTTCCCGTCGCTTCGTATCCTTCTCTTGCCGAAGCATCCCCTGAAGACTTTACCACGCAGGACGAAACATTTGCACGCGTCGCATCGAGCCAAGCAGATCGCGTCCTCCGGCTTCTTCGAAACGAGACAGAGGGTACGTTTCTTCACTGCTTGGACCTTCTCGAGCATAGCCTCCAATCCGCAACACGTGCCTATCGCGATGGGGCTGATGAGGAACTCGTTGTTGTTGCACTGCTTCACGACATCGGCGAAGTATTATCACCCGGAAACCACGGAGAAGTAGCCGCTGGGCTTCTTCGGCCGTATGTCCACGAAAAGAATCACTGGCTTCTTCTTCACCATGAAATATACCAAGCACACTACTACGCCGATGCCATGAACCAACGGCCGGGGGTGAGTCCAATTGACCCTGATCTTCGAGATCGGTTTATCGATCACGAGCATCACATGCATACGCTTGAATTTTGTGAAAAGTACGATCAAACATCTTTCGAAAAAGATTATGACACACTGCCATTAGAATTTTTTGAACCAATGGTGCGAAATGTTTTTGCGCGAACACCTTGGAAGCACACTGGGTCGCTCAGCGAGCCTGCACGATCCAAAAAGGAACTTGCGAGCGCTTACCCAGAATAATTTTGCGGTGGCTTGTAACCTCAAAGCAGGACATCCCCGAGCGTAACAAGCAGACGATAACTTGATGATTGCCTTCTGTACGCGAAAAACTTCATTTGAAGCTAGCTATAGATGTTGAAGCCCGCATTTTGTCGCTAAACTTAGCAGAAGGACCTAACTTAACTTATTCGTACGAGTGCTAGTAATAATAAAAAACTAATTAAAATATAATAATAATAATGGCTGTATTTAATTAAGATATCTCTTAATAAGCTATATATAGCCATTATGTTAGTTTTGTATACAGAGAAAATTATATTGCTTGACTTAACGCAAAATCTACACACATGTTCACACAAAAAATAAATCTCTTCGACCTTCTATTTCTCTAATTCCAGAGACAAACGGTCGCGCGTATTGGTTGGTGGTAACTTTTTCTCCAGCACTCCTAGTTGAAGGAGTGTTGACACACGCCGGACGGCAGATTTAAACTTCTTTTTCACGGGCATGCATAAACGTAATATTTCGCTTTTAATTTTTTCTGGAGGATCCGTGATATGGAAGACGTGGAGTTTAGAATAAGAAACAAACTTTCGGATTAACACATCTTTTTTCAACCTCGAAGAAGACCGTTCTTCCATCGTCATAAGCCACGCTTGATTCGGGTTTACGTTGCCTTTCAGTCTGCTCCAACCAAATTTTTTCTGAGGCTTTTGATGCTTTCTGTGACCAGCAATGAGATCTGCGATCCCACCACTTCCTTCAACGAGCAAAATTGGGGCGTCTAGGTTCATCATAATTTCCATCTCTTGCAAATTCTCGTAATTGCCATTAATTAACACTCCTACACCGCAAGCCTCGAAGTCAAACATCGATTGCAATATTTGCTGCAACACATTTAGGCGAGAACTCCATTTTCTGCAACCTTGAACAGCTACTATCCGACGGTGCTTTGTTTCTATGTTCGACGTTATTGAAAATTTTTGTACCCAACCCTCTAACGAAATTGTGCTTTGAATGTCGGTAGGTAAAACGACCCCTTCAGATGCCACAACAGCTAATACCGATGGGCGCGTGGCATAATTCATTTCTTCAATTTTTGTAGCGATAATTTTGTTTAGTCTTTGATCAACCCCGTTCGTTATAACAATTCCACTCGTTGCGGCTTCAAGTATACCATTCTCAATAATGCGCCAGAGATAAGAATTCAAAGAATGTGCCATACCAAACATGCGATCAGAAATGAGTATAAAACGGTCTTTCTTTGTCTTCAAGCGAGTAGCATCTGTCGAGTCTGTAGTACCAAAAGGTACAAGGTCGAACTCCATTTGCCGCCAAAATTTCTGCAAACTTTTTCTCGTAGGAGACCAGTTTAAATTCATTCGAGCCAAAATATATGGTGGCGATTTGTCGCTTGAATTTACTTTGTTCAGCAGCAGAGTGTCTTTTGATCTAGCGGAGGTTGAATAGGATACCAAACGCGCATCCGGGTTCGATTCGAGAGAACACGCGAAGTATCGTGTATTCGACCTTCTATTTAACAGTGAGCCAGTACCACTGACGATGGAAGAATTTAATTGTCGCCTCAGAAAGTTGGGAAGCACCACCGTCAAAATGTATACGCCCCCCCCTCTGTCAGTGCAAATGAAATTGCCAGTAATGTCAGACATTGGCATTGATATCGTTTCGATGCAAGAATCACAAACAAATGCACCCAACAAATGGCCGATCTTTGTGTCATACAGTTGCAGTGTTCCATCGTCGAACCCAACTGCCAGATAAAGTCCACGGAAGCCAACACTAAAACACACTGCGTTCGCCTGCTTCTTTAACCCCGACATACTACTGCGTGATAGTTGGAAGTCAAGGAAGAAGTTATGATTAAACATATCTTTTGGAATACCGGTAAGCATGTTTTCTTGTGCTGGCTCTTCCAATGGACACAGAACCTTGCTATGAAATATCCCCTCAAATGATCCTATTTTTTCGAAAATAATAGAGTCGGCATTGCTTACCCCAGAACTTTTTAAAGACACTGAAGCAGTGAACAACGCTTCGTCCGACACACACAGCATAGTTCTTCGATGGACAGGGGGAATCGATTGATACAAAATCAAGCATTCGAAAGTGTCTAATGACCATACTTTTACCAAACCACAGCTCGACAATGACACAACGCGTTTTGCAATTTGATTTTCCATGCCTTGTGAACCAGTTTTTCTAATTGCACGGACTTCGTATTTTTCTAAATTTCCAAGGTCTGCATGTTCACTCGCGCAATTATCGTTCGGTTCTAATGTATACGACCCCAAAGCTTCAAAGTTAATATCAAAAAATTTGACGTCTATTATATCTGTGGGATGTTGCCAAGCATGTTTCAAAGCAGTTGTTGCTGCATGTGCATCCCCATTCGATAGCAATGTCGTCAAAATCTGCTGCTTGACGTTTACCGATTTTTTCATTTCTACATCAAAAATATGAATTTTTCCATTAGCACAACCTAGTGCGGCGAGCCTTAAATCCGGAGAAAATGCCACGCTTGTGAGTGTTGTCGTTCCAATATCGCCGAGTTCTCCACGGAAGATGAACTCTTTGTGAAGCTCCCAGATTAAAATCTTTCCGATTTTCGTTCCAACCAATAGGTGATTTGAGTTGTCACTGAAGCAAAGTATATTGGCGCTTTCACACAAAATGGTCTGGCACACAGCACCGTGTCTTAACTCCTCCACAGCCATGTGCCATATGCAAATGTTTCCTGCTTGATCTAATGTTGCGCTGAATATGCCGTTTGAACTAATTGCTGATGATACTATTTTACTCTTGTGAATCGTATCTAATGGTATCACCAATTCATGGTGTTTTGCACAAACACCACTAATTGACATTTTGTAAAAATGATTCAAGTCCCATATAGACAACCCATGTGTACCATGTGCCCCGACAACCACGTTCTTGTCGATGGCAAAGCGCCAATACAAACCATCACTGATTGTTCGGTCAAGATCTGCAAGTTTTATTAATGTATTCTCTTCGCATCCAAACTTCCAAACATTCAACATCCCGTTTTGGCATGCCGAGACGAGCATTTGTGATTTTCCTTCAACACTATACCATTCTAAGTATACAATATTCCCTCCCTCATTTAAAGTTGCGAATAGTGCGCCATTGCTAGTGTTTGATCCAATACCCAACCTATTGGCAACTGCTTGCAATATGGCTGTCGATGATTCGGAACGATCAACGTTGGTCGCTTCGACGGTAGACCACAATGTGAGATTACCTTCAAGATCGCCAGTTGCAACAATGTCATACAGCGGATTCATAGCGCAACATAAAATTGCTCCCGATGCTACCTTTCGAAGAAACCGTGGAGTAAAATCCGAGATATTTATTTCCCACATATGTATTCCGTCGTCCACAGTTCCCAGATAAAAGCAAGTGTCGGAATATTGTGGATAATTATATAGGCATAGAGAGTGTGTGTCAGCCCGTTTGACAGTTTGTTTCAAAGTGAGGCCGCATTTCACTTCTGGTTCTCTTGCACGCAGATCTGTTTGAAACGTCCACGTTGATAGATCCTCATTTTCGTCAACAGTGACAAGAATATACTCCAACTTGTTTTTCTGGTGAGTCGGTAAAAATATACCTAACATCTTCGACAAGCCTGGGAATTCGACCGAATATTCATGACATTCAAGATCCCATATATACATTCTGCCATCATATGATTTAGTAAGCAAGAGACGGCCGTCAAATGACGCCTCCATGTCGCTGATGCTCATCCCCTCTGCTTCGCTGGAACTAGAATTTGATGAAAATTCAACTTTAACATTGCCTGTTATATAATCCATGATAGAAATGCTACCGTCTTCTTTGCCGAGTGCGAGCAGGCTATCATTTTTGATCATTGTAAAAGCAGTGTAACTTTTGCGGGTCTTAAACGATGATTGTAAGTATGCGCTTGGTAGATTTTGTTGACGAACCCAATTCCAGTTCGAAAGATCATTTTTTTGAAGCAATGTAGATTCTGCTAATAGTTGAGCAGGAGTATTTGGCTCGTCATTTAGAGCAAGTTGTAACGTTAGATGGGGCGCACGCAAGATTAATTTTTCTTTTTTGACCAAAAAATACCACATGCCCTCGAACCACCACTTCAGCTCAAGTTTTGATGAATTTACGGACTTAAGCGCCCTCTTTAGCACGGAAGGTTTTGCACGACAAAGAATAGCGTACCCCGTTCTGTAATATTGAAGCAAAGAGCAAATGATGTCTTTGTTTCTGGTCATAACTGCAGCGTAAAAACAGGATTGAATATAGTCCATATTACCCATGCTTTGCTTCAAACCAAGCAAGTCTATTGCATGTAATTGATGATAGGCGATGTCCAGTAGATCTGATATGCACTCACCTGGTCGTTTTCCACACTCACGCATCCAATTAACTGATTTAATCCCATGCGACATTCGCATGTATTTTAGGACAATATGGTCAGCGAGAGATTTGTGAATAGAATTAACATTTTCGGTGTTTGAAAAATATCTTAATTTCACGGCTTTGAATATCTCACGATTTTGGAATTTTAAATGACGATTTTCCATCGATTCGTTAGGGAATATATATGCTGCAATTGTATGTTTCAAACGTAACCATAGAGAGTCTTGGAACTTGTACCCCGATCGCCACAGAGGGTGCATTAGTTTTTGCATGATTTCTTCTTGCAGTCCACGTCTAGAACATGCCAAGAGACACAGCGCTTTTTCAATGGCAGTGAATCCCGATACCTCACACCCAGGAGGTGCCCTCCACAGTGAACAATCATATTCCATATCACGTTCCATTCGAGCCAAGGCATACATTTGAACTGAGCATAGCGTCCCTGGCATCGATCGCGATATGATACCGTTGATGATAGTATCCCAGTCACCATTGCTTTGCAGTGCTGCAAAAATTTCAGTTGTCATAACGTATTGATAAAGAGGGTTCTGGGAATGTTCTTTCGACAGAAGGGTCTTGATATGGCGATCATTGCACTCGGAAAAATTGCCCATGGAAAGTTCAAGCAGCTGTTTTGCCTCAACTTTCGAGAAGGTTTTGACGTGTTCGATTGTTAAAGACGATTTATTCACTAGCAGTTTTGCTGCAGCTGCATTTGGCTCTCCATCAAGATCATGGGATGCACAAGACAAAAGAATGCTGCAGCCTTTCAAGCGTTCTTGTGGGATCCATTCAAATAATTTATCGTGCAGACATTCATCGAGTTGATCAAGACCGTCCACCACTATAACTACGCGCATTCCTCGCGATAGTGCTTCGTCAGAAGACACCTTTAAAACGCGAACAAACCAATGAGCTACATGTGCATATTTCGTGTGGGTATCATCATCTGTCAATTTAAAAAGGTCTAATAATTGTTTTCCTACGTCGACAAGCATATCTTCTTCATTAGACGATTGCGGTCCGACAATATACGAAACAAGCACTGCATCTGGGAAAAGTCTCTTGTGCTCTCTAATGAGTGAACAAAGAAGCCACGTTTTACCTACGCCTGGCTTACCAAGGAGAGCTATGGCTCTCCCATTATTCTCGGGTTCTTCAGCTGGAGAATTTTGCAATAAGCTTATCATTTTTTCTACTGCAGCCAACCCAACAACAGTGGGCTTAGTATGATGCCTGATAAAGCGTCGAACTTCTACTTCTTCTTGTTCGTTTCGAGTAAACTCCCTTGACTGTGCCATTGAAGTAAAATGAGAGGAATTGCTTCCTATTATACTGTTCTTTGATGCTATAGCTAAATCAGGAAACATTTCAAGCACCGCAGCGTGCAAATCTTGAAACAAAGGAGTAGCAAAAGTGTCAAGCAAACCGTTTACATGTGGTCTGCCAAACTGGTCGATTCCCCCGTAATGGCATTTGTATTTTCTCCATTTCGAATACTCGTGACTTTTTACCTTCTGTCGAAAGCTTTCCTTCATCCGAAAGGTTTTAGAATCGCCAGAAAACTCAAAAATTCGTTTTGCCTTGTCATCGTGAATTTCTTTAAGAAAACTGTTGTCTCTATTATAACAAAAAACATGGGCTGGTCGAAAGGGGTGTTTCAAAAAACCTTGATATGCCTCGAGAACATTTATCGACACGTCCTTCCGATAGTCTTTTAGCCACTCAAAATTAGAATGTAGATTAAGGGGGACTTTTGCATTTCGTGGTTGCCAGCCATAATTATCTCCAATGAGCGATATGAAAAATGCTGGACATGATTCCACTGCCATCAAAGATTCCATAATAGCGCCCTTTCCATGATCAAAATGATTTTCTCGCACGAGTCCAAACCGAAGGTCGACACAGACGACTTTAATGTTGAGTTTCTTTAATGCGGTGTTTAGGTCTGGGATTACCTTTGCATGAATGACCTCTCTCTCTCCATGCATATCGTCGAAGGTTGATGACAAAAATACGCGGATAACTTTCCAAGAATCAACACCCGAAGAATTAGTACCTTTGCTAAGTGACATTTTGCGTACGGCGTGTCTAACAGGGTCCCATTCCTGTCGTTGCATCATAGTTCTTTCATATGCTTCTTGCTTCGTAGGCATTGCCTCCTCTTGTCTCCATAACGCGGCTGTCTTATTCAAACGAGGTGGTATACGCCGGTTTTTATTTTTTTCGTCGTTATGAATACTCTCGTTTGATTTGGTCCCTGTAGACACCAAAATCTCGTTTCCAGTTTTCATAGACTCTGAGTTCACAGTCCTCAGAGACTGTGAAGTTAGTAGAAAGGGCGAGTCATCATTCATGCTCGTGCGAGAGTATGGCCTGCCAAGTGCTGTGCTAGGAACGGAACACGCAGACGTTGAAGACAAATCAACAGCATCGTCAAAAAAAGGTTTTGGCTCATCGTATTGTTTACCGTAATTGACAAAGGGATCGCTTTGAAAGAGCATGTCCAGAGCGTTAAAATGCTTTGACTCTCGGTGCTCCTCGCCGAACATGGTAACATCCACTTTATGCAAAGTGCTCGAAACACTGTCTGGGCGCGAGAAAAGACCGCTACTAAGACCCCTGGAAAACAACAGAGACGGAGAAATCGTTCGATCGATACTGGAAGAGCGCTGATACAATGCTCGTTTGGGAGCTTCGTATGGCAGAGCAAGTGACTGTCTTGCCAACCCTGCAGAGTTCACTACCTTTATAGGGCCTAACGTTTCTATTTGAGTGCGCCTAAATTCAGCTTCGGGGAGGACGGTGTTCGACTTCAACGGGACGAATCCTCCTAGAATACTTGTTGTGTACCTCCCTTTAAACTTGGCTTCTGCTGACACATCTACAGAATTGAGCTTCTTGAGTTTCTTCCCACTTGGTGGTTTGATATTCCAGGTTTTACTCTTCGAGTTATATAACCCAGATGACCAGAGGGATGTGGGAACACTTTGATTCCTCTCCTCTTCCATTGGTAATGAAAATCGTTCCCTTCTGTCACTGAACTTTACTTCCTACGAAAAAAAAATTGGGGTACGATTGCTTCAGAACGGGCCGAGAAACATGTATACTAGTTTACTCAAGCATTTTCATTTCTCGCTACTACCAATGTCGAGGGTTTTACGGAGTTCGGACTGCAAGTGTTCAAGTTTTTCTGCATCCAGATTCATTATTAATACCGTTGACCATCGGCAATATTATATTTCAACGATAGTGTTTGGCAAAATTTCTCTCTATCTATTTGTTTGCTGTTTGTGGCGCAAGAAGAATAGCATAATAAAAAAGACAAATCCAAAGGGTCCTCATCCTATTAGTTCTCGTCTAGAATAGGAATACTGCAACTAGTCTACTCGTAGACCAGACAGAAAGAAGTGAAGATAAACGTTAGCATGTTAGCATAGCAGTTCTTTCGCTCGCGAGTCGTGTGATCTTGTGCAACCTCTTGATAAGTCGAAATGAAATGCGCACGAAAGGACTAATTATTATGTGACCAAAAAGTCTTGCTTCTGAAGTACGCTGAACTTTCCCAAGAGAGCATAGATGCTTGAAACGGAGATGCAGCTTGTGGAGGTCGCTGATTTTATTGTCTAGACCGCATTCGCAAACGCTGATAGTGGTTCGAGAGACCAGCGAAAACGTGTGGTAAGTAGCATGGCGGAATTGGGCGGAGCAAAACGTGTTGCAGTACCAAAGGTGGCAGACGGCGTGCCCGAAGAAGAGGAGGCAAATTGGAGAATTCAGGCTATTCGTGATAGAGTAGAAGAGCACCGGGTACAAGAGAGAAGTGATGCGCTGATCAGTGCCGCAAAGAAAGCTATATCAAATAAAAAGCGGCAACTTGCAGTTGTCAAGAAGTACAAAGATAACCTCAAGAAACAAGAAAATAAAACAAAGGCAGACATTGCTCATTTTTCCAAGGGGATGGAGAAGTTTTTGGATGGTGCTGATCGGCAATGGATGCTAGATCGATCACTGCGATCAATGAACCTGTCGTTTCGTTCATCATCGGAAAGACTGCGTGATAGTCGCTTTCTTTTGTCTCAGGCAGAGGGTAGAATCAGCCATATTCGACATAGAATCGAGAAACCATTTGATGTCCCGTTAACAACGATGGAAAAAATAGAAAATGAGCTTCAGCGTGATAGACCAGTTCCCCTTCCAACTGTGATAGAGAGGCTGGCAAATGGCATAGCACATGACGGAGAAAACCTAATAGAGGAAGAGAAAAAATCAAAACTTAAGACGAGGTGTTCCTTCTGCAACAAAGTCGTACTTACAAAGATTATCAAAGATCATGAGACAAGATGCGAAACGGAGAGCAAAAATCTATCTGTATTATATTCTCAAGGAAAGGAACAGACTGCGGCCGAGGAAATGGACACGGCCTTACCCCCTCAGCCGCCAATGAGTGTTAAAGTCAATGCAAAAACATGCGACTCGATCACTTTGTCTTGGGGAAAACCAATTTTTGATGGTGGTGCTAGCATTGAAGGCTATGAAATACGGTGGTCTCTGTGCCACAAAAAGAAAATAGGGAAAAAATACCAACGAACTTACGAAGAGCTACCCGTTGTTTGGACCTCAACATGGTGCTTGGAGGAGCCAATAATGCACGAAGGTTACACGATCAAAAATTTGATTGCTGACACAGAATTTGGAAAAGTCAGAGTATATACTAAGAACCGCATGGGATACAGTGGCCCAAGCAACGAGATCGAGTCCATCGAAACAGAATTGCCGTTGGCACCGTCTCAGCCCCTTTTTCTTCAAGTCACAGATATCGGGTCTTCCTCGCTTTCGATATCGTGGGCTGCTCCTTTATTTTCGGGTGGATCAGGTGGTTCTGACAGTTTCAGTTACGAAGTACAATACACTCACCAAAAGCAAACTCCCATAGAAAAAGGAAAAGAACCGGGCATGGTGGATGTGCACGAAGTAATTCAATTAGAAAACTCGAAAACAGAGTATACCTTAGTTGACCTGATGGGCGACGCGGAGGTGCGAATGATTGTCGTAACAGCCATTAATTCTTTTGGCATCCGTGGCCCGAAGAGCGATGAAATCATGAAGGTAAAAACCAAACCCCCAAAATCTTCTCAGGTATTTAAGCAGGAGTTAGACCGGGTAAAAAAGGTCAAGGGAAGGTTCGTCGAATCGAACTTGAACCAAGGATTTATGCAAAGGTTTGAGAAGAACAATTTCATTGCGATTCTTCAGGGGAAACTGAAACTGGCAGAAAAGGACGAGGCGGACGAGGAAGCAAGGAAGCAAGCTCGGGAAGATCGCATTAAGAAAGCGGTTGAAGATATAGAGGGACCATCAATCGCAGAAATCGAAAAAAAATATGCAATTCCAGAAGACGTTGCCAAGCCAGCAACGTCGTCGGATCAAGATTACGGTGGCACCGACGAAGGACAAAACAATCAATCTGACGAAGACTCTGAAAATGTCTCTCAGGAGGACGATGGAGACGTGCTGGATTTTGTCCAGAAAAAGAAGCCACCGATCATGGACGCCAGAGCAAGGCGAAAAGCAGACAAAGCTCGGGCAGCTGCTTTGCTTGCCCGGCGGCATCTCGTTCGGGAAAGACAGTTCAACGACAGGATGGGCGTGTTAACCAAATTGATTCAAGCCGAGATCGACAAACGAGCTGACATAATTGCAAAGCGGGCGGAGATATTTTTTAATATTAAGTTATGGGCGAAACGGACTGACGAATTGCAACCTGAACTGGACCGTGCCATGCTATTTAGGGGACGTTTTATGGATTCGAGTGTTATGCATAATAAACCCCAGCGATTCCTAACCACAGGTTTGCAAAAGGTATTGATCGAAGAGTTGGAGCTGAGGCTGAAAGATATTGCTGATGGCAAAGAAGAAATGATTATGCTCGAACAAGAAGCGGATGGCGTGAAGCGTAAACAAGAATATCTAGAAGTAAGATTAAAGGATCGACAAGCTGCATACTTTGCATTCAAAAGAGAAGCTGCAAAAGAAAAAGCCGCACAAAAAAAGCTGGAAGAGTGGTCCGCCTCTGGACTTCACGATGCGTTCGATGCATGGAGAAATTATAAGCAGAATCGGCAAGGAGACAAGGCAATTATGGCGAAATTCATCCGAAGGTTTATGAACGTGGAGTTGCACGGAGCCTTTCAACACTGGCAAAATGTTTTGAAGCAGCTAGATCGTATTCTCGAAGCGAGCAAAGAGTCTGAAGGCGGTGCAGGCACGGCAAGTCTCGAGAAAGTGTCTCAATTTCGCGACGTGTTGCAAAAAGAGACCGCGTCCATTCTTCATATTGTCTCCCAATCGCAGGACTCCCTTGATAGTGCGAAAAGAACAGCAGATCAACAGCGCTTGTTCGACGAGGGTATGGAATTTTTCAAAACTTACAAAGCTGAAAATGAAGATGAAATTATGAAGAGTTTGTCCCCTTTGGAAATGGCAGAATACAATTTTGGAATTAGTTACGCTAAGAATGGCGACTTTGTGAAGGCCATTAAACATTTTTTAAACTTTTCAACGTCCATGCAAGCAAAGGGTAACTTGTTGATGATGGCCCGTGCCTGGTGCGAAATGGGCGGTGCGTACACGAATCTGCAATTGCCAGAAAAGGCTGTTGTCCACTTTGACCGAGCCATCGCTTTGTCGCGGGAGGCAAGGTCTACAAAAACGTTAGCTCAGAGTTATTATGGCATGGGAATAGCATTCGAGGCGCAGGTACAGCATCGAACAGCTTTGCGTTTCACGGACCGTGCGGTGCGCCTGTATTCAATGATGAAGGACAGCATGAGCGAGGCAAAGTGCTATCGTCTGAAAGCAAGTATTTTCAAGGAGTTAAATGACAACGAAGGAATTGCTCTCAACGAACAAATAGCTAACGACATTGAGTTTCGGGCGAAAAAAATTATTGAAGAAGGTCAAAGTGCGTTAGATGAATTGGCAAAAAAATGCTCCGCGTCAACAGCAGACGAGACCGACCCATTTTTCGTCGAAGTTTGCACTGCCTCAGTGCCTCGAATCCGGCGAGAAATCAAAGAACTGCAAGTGAAACTCACCGAGTTGGAGAGAGAGCCTAAACGCATTGATAAGGAAATTGCCAATGCTAGAAAATTTCAAGATCATATGAAAGCGCAACTCATCGAAGCAAATCGGAGCGAATCCACATATATGGACTCGGACTCGGTACATGGTGCATTCCAACGGTTCAATGTGAAGGAGCTGCGCAAATCATTGACTGAGTACATCGTCACATTCGATGAAAAGTGCGCCGCACTTGCGAAAGACAAGCACAAATTCGAGATTCTTATATCAAATACAAAAGATGACATGTCAGAGCTCTTCGAGGAGCTCGACACAGAAAACGGAACGGTCATGCGTAGAGCCATGGAAAAGAATCTAATGAGGGCCTGCTGTCTGAATCCAGTCAACGGTCGTGGTCATGACGTGCTGGGTGGATGCACTGGAGGGATCGAATTGTTTGCATTCGCCGGCGGAAAAAGAATACATTTGCATGATTTGCAAGGAACGTGCAAACGCATTATTGAAGGTGACAGCCCTGGCGCTCACATCGGCGATATGAGTGGTCACACGAAGATGGTTAGCTCTCTCTGTTTTTATGGGAGCATCATATACAGCGGTTCCATGGACAATAGGATGTTTGTTTGGGACATTGATCAGCACGAATGCGTGCATATTTGTAAAGGCCACAAAGCCACAATCTGGGCAATTGATGCAGATGCGGTCAAAATTGTTTCTGGAAGTGCTGATAATGAAGTGCGCGTGTGGGACGCGAAAAACTTCGAATGTGCGCATATTTTGTTGGGTCATAAGCGGGCTCCAAAATGTATACACGTTGGGCCGACAAGATTCGTCACTGGTGGAGCTGACTACGAAGTTCGAGTTTGGAAAGTATCGGAGAGCATTGATGATCCTCTCGACAAAGTTGAGTGCGAGCATCGTATGCTTGGTCATGGTGCCCCCGTTACCTGCATTAAACTTGCAGTCTCAGAGATTGTGAGTGGTGCTGCAAACGGTACCCTTATGGTGTGGTCCATAACGCATGGCCATTCTTTGTGGAAGGTAGATGCTCACGAAGGTGCCATTTTGTGTCTACAATTTGACGCCACCAAAATTATTACAGGTGGCCGAGACATGACCCTCAAAACTTTCGACATTTCATCCGGTCATTGTCTGCAAACATTAAGGGGCCACTCTGCGCCAATAGTCGCTCTAGACTTTGATCATACCATGATATTGACGATATCCAACGATGGCATGATGCGGCGATGGCCCTTTCGAGTCCACGGACGAAAGGCGGTCCACGAGCTTAAGTATCACATTGTCGAACCGAACGACCACATCGCTAAGATTGCGATTAAGTTCGAGACGACAGTGAAGAACTTGAGAGAGTGGAATAATATAAAAGACCCTGTGCTACAACCATTGTACCCTGGGATGAGACTCATCGTACAAAAAGAACGAAAAGTTCATACCCGTCTAGTCTGCAGCCCGTCAAAAGCGGAGCGGGATGCTGAGTTGCTGACGAAAGCGCGCTACGTGCCACCAGGAGGCGACAACTACCGCGTAGGCGTTCTATCAGTTGCGCATCAGAAAGAGATGGCAGATGCTGGAATGACAGCAGTAAGCGCGTTGGATGACATAAAATCTAGATTTTCCACTGGAAGTCAAGTGCAGAAAAGGATGGACGAGCTCTCGACGATTACAGCGGCTGCGACGGGAACGACTGTCGGCAAATAGGCGACCTTTGCACAATACTAGACTAGAACTAGATGCGTACTGTATCAATGAATCAATACAGTAATACAAAACAGTGCAGAAAAAAAACTGCAAAACTGTACTATTCTATTATTCGGTCAATCCTCAATCCCACCCTAGCAAACATTAACAAACATCGTTGATTCGATTTTTTAATGAGCGATGGTTGCAGGCGGGCCGTTTGATATGCAACGATATTGTGCGTACCATCGTACGATCGTACGATCCATCGTTCGAGATGCAGCACGTTTGGCCCGGGAAGTTGCTGTGAATGCAACGCATGCCTTCGAACTTGCCGCTCGGACCCAAGATTCGCGACAGACAAGATGACGAAAGACGGGCGGCCTACAAAAGCGGTCGTGTCAGGCATTGCCTTTGGAGCGACTATGTTTTCGTCTGCCTGCTTGAATAACTTGTTTGTCACGTATTATTTGGAGCTCTTTCTGTATATTCAGAAAGTTGACCCCGCATGGTTTTATATTGGACAAATTGTATTTATGATTTGGAATAGCGTGAACGATCCCTTGTTTGGATGGCTGTCCGATACGATTGCTCCCCTGACGTACCGTGGTAATCGGCGGCTGGGTGCCATCCGCTACGGAGGCTGGTTGTGGGTAGTGGCATTTCTGTATGTATGGTGGATACCAGGGCCCTCTGCATCGAGCGCGAGAGGCGGTGCCCATTTTATTTTTTCACTATGTTTTTATGACTGTATGTTGACGTACGTAGAAGTGAACCATTCTGCGTTGCTGGCGGAGCTCTCTACGTCGAGCAATGTTCGCGCAAATGCGAACATGTACGCTGCAATATGTGCTGGGCTGGGATCACTATCTGCATTTTTCTCACGAATGTTTTGGTCTCGAGACGACTTGTTCAAGTTTCAAAAATATTGTGTTTTGATCGGTTTTTTGGCAGTTCTTGGATTTGAAGTTACTGCATACTTCTTACACCTCCCGCCTTTATGCCGCCCAGACGATGCGGTTTCCCAAGAATTGGCAAGTGATTGCGAGGAGGATCGCGATCGCCAGAGGTCAAATAAGAAGTTATCCTTTTTCATATTTGTGCAACAATTGTTTCAATCACAGAACTTCGTTTATTTTTCCGTGGTCAGTTTATTGCAAGTCTTTGATTGCGCCTTTGGAAAGAACTTTTTCTCCATTTTTCTTGCGGATTTTTCGGGCAATACGATTGGTCCAAACTCGCAGGGTTTTGTTGTTTCACTGTCCTTCGTTTTACCATGGGTGTGCACAGTATTTTTGACGCCAATGGTGAAACGGATGGGTGTCTACCGCGTCATTGGGCGCATATTTGTTTTGCGTATAGTTATTGTTATTTGCGGTGTGCTTTTTACTTTGCTTACATACCGAACGTCGTGGCTTTATTTGATGGTCAATCGAATTGTGTCCGAGTGCGTTTGCCGGTTGATGCCGCTGGTCAAATCAGACTTAGTCGACGAAGATGTTTATTTGCACCGGCGTCGCCATGCTATGAGTGCCTCCGTGATTGGGTCGTCAGAATTTATTTCCAAGAGTGGGCAGTCATTGGCTCCTATGCTCGGGTATTTTATCTTACGCCACAGCGAAGGTGTTGGAGACGGTGGTGAAACGGGCTCTTACCAAACCTTTTGGCCCAGTATGTCGGTCGCGATGGTGTCTGGGTTTGTTGTGTTGGCGCAAATGATAGCGTGGGGTAAGTTTGGGCTGCACGGTCGGCGACTGAAGCAAATTCGGGAGCATGCGGGCGAGTTTGAGCCAGAGGTGTAAGGCAGTAAAATGGTATCGATTAAAAAGCTTATGGGTGTGTGACAGTAGTCGATGATATTGTATATATAAGAAGTATATATATATTATATAAAGTGCCATCTCATTTTACAAAGAGGATACTACTAGAAAAATGAAAAACAAGTTTCAAGAAAGGCCCCAAGACCAAAACACAGGGTCTTGCATATAATTCATCCTAGTGATGAGGAAGTGGCATCATGCTAGTACATTGATGATGCACGATGCATCCGAGAGACCTTGTTACTTGCTGTCACCGTGTACCAATGTATCGATAAGTTTCTTTAATGTACGACGTTCTGTTGTTTCATTGAAACATACTAAATATATCATCAATTTCGTCTTTATTTTTGTGCCGTTTCCGCTTCTTCTTTTTTTTCTCCTTTTTCACTTTCTTCGCCTTTTTACCACTCAAACTTTCCTCTCTTTGATCAAGTCCTGCGTGATCTGGAACAACATCATCGCCTTGGTTTCCCCGTACCAAGCCAGACGAACCACCGCTTTGTAAAAAAGCATCGAAAGAAGTATCTAAGCAACCATTCTTACCAACCCGCTTGTCTCTCCGCACAACACTCACAACCCCCTCATCCTCTTCGTCAAGCGTCGGGAGAGGACTGCGGAAGTGCTGCACAGAAGATGTCGGCGCTGTTGCCAGTTGGGTTGAAGCATGCAGTATATCTTTGAATTGTTTAAGAACCGATAGCATTTTAGCTAAAATAGCGATAGATACCAAGGCAAACGGCATGAAATAACTTCTTCCTAGGAGGATGGTGAATATTTCTGCCGTCCCAACTAAAATGTCGATACTCTTTTCAACGTCGGACGGCAAGACAAGTTCTTCCCCACGCTCAAGCAATGCACGTATGCTCCCTCTGGCATGCTTCAATCGTTGGAAATACTTAGTTTTCTTGTGTTGGTTTGAGTTTTTATGCACAAGTCGGTCAATCACCCGAAGTTCTTCGAACAAGGTTTGCCGACAGACGTCGAGCGACAAGCTTTCGGCCATGAGCGCCCACTCCACCCTTTTTCACTCCTGGACGTGGCCACCTGAAATGTTTGTTAACGACGGCGTACACCAAAAACATTAAAAAACATTGATTTAAGTCGTCAGAGGCTTTTATGGACCTGGTGGTATCATACGGAAGAAACCCCGCGTTATTGAATGCGCATATGCATACACACCTGCGGTGCTAAACTTTCACGCATAAGCAATATCAAAATCATCGGTTGGTCATCCATAATCCATCATCACTCCGACCTTGCATCCTTGTGGTGCTCGTCTGGTCTATCTAGGGTCGTCGAGGAGCGTTAGAATATGAAACCAGTGTACATAACACGGCTGACGCGGCCTTATGGCTGATAGCATAGGCCGTTCGACCGTGCGAGGATTGTTGTTTTCTTTCTTGTTGTTGCTTGCTTGCTTGTGCGTGTATGTGTATATAATATGGTCTCTCTCTCTCTATCTGCAGAACGTTCCTCCTTTTCTTCTTTCGTTGTATTTTATTGTTCTGAATGAAGTTTCAACTGGCTCCTTGCTCTCTTGTTGTTGTTCTCAGAACGGCCTTGAAGATCATGACTCATAAGATCATTTTTATTCTTCTTCCCTCCCCACAGTCTGTCTATGTCTACGAGGAGTCCGTACTACGTTGAACAATCGAGGCCGTGTGCTTCGTTCCTCCCACCTGCAGCTACTGCGAACCGGGGAGCACCGTGTGGATAACCGTGCGTGTGCGTGATGGTGGTCGGGTGATGGCCATGGTCAATATTCGTGTGTCAACTGGTTGACACGCACACCGCTCCTTGATTGCCCCCTCTGCTGAACACACAGCTGTATCTTTAATATTAACAGCACAAGCTACATGAAGCTCACTTTTGCAGTGTCTACTGCCGCCGCGCTTTGCTTGGCCTCTTCGGTCACTGCGTTGACGCCGCTGTTTCACCAAGTTGCTGAAGCGCAAAAGAAGGCCGCGTCTGACTGTACGCGTCATGGCCAATGCTACGATATGCGCCTCCAAAATGTGCAAGGATGCACAGATGGCTGGACTCTGCACGGGCTTTGGCCGCAGTGGGGGGAATCATGCACACAAGAAAAGTTTGATTATAGCGAGATCCAAGATTTGGCAGACGACTTGAAAGAGTACTGGCCCAGTTGCCAGGGTTCCGCGCAAGACTTTTGGGAGCATGAATGGTCCAAGCATGGAACTTGCTCTGGAATGAGCCAGCACGATTTCTTCTCAACGGCCATAACTCTGTGCAAGAAGTATCGCGGCCAGTGTTCCAACTCAAACGATGGAAACTGCAACATCTGCCTCGACAAAAATTTGGATTCTACCGAGACGTGCGATAGTAGCAACGGAAAAAAGTACGCAAACATCAATGCGCCCTCGAACTCTATCGGCTCCAAAGCGAAAAGCACGGCGACGGTGCCTGTCCACCGCGAGGAACGAAATAAGATCATATCATCAAGCGATTGCACGCGCCACGGCCAGTGCTACGATATGCGCCTCCAAAATGTGCAAGGATGCACAGATGGCTGGACCTTGCACGGGCTTTGGCCGCAGTGGGCAGAATCATGCTCCCACGAAAAGTTTGACTACCGCCAGATCCAAGATCTGGCAGATGAGCTAAAAGAGTACTGGCCCAGTTGCCAGGGTTCCGCGCAAGACTTTTGGGAGCATGAATGGTCCAAGCATGGAACTTGCTCTGGAATGAGCCAGCACGATTTCTTCTCAACGGCCATAAATCTGTGCAAGAAATATCGCGGCCAGTGCTCCAACTCAAACGATGAAACCTGCAACATCTGCCTCGACAAAAATTTGGATTCTACCGAGACGTGCGATAGTAGCAACGGAAAAAAGTACGCGAATATCAAAACTCGATTTCACCGTCACCATTGAAAGAACGAAATTGTAGTTCGTCGTTGATCATGTGTGTGAAAGTACATTTTTATAAAAATGTATATAAAAAAAATCTCTATTACCTCTGTTACTGTCGCACCATCGTAATATAATAATACATTCGATCAGAAGATATGAATTAAAAGAATAAAAATTACATTACTACACTACAGTGATGTCATACTTCGTATTATGCGTACTATGCGTTTTTGAGATTCGTTCGGGCATTCGTACTTGTGCGAGGTACAGTATGATAGATATACCAAGCCACACTAAGACAAAACACATCCATCCGCTGGAGTCAAAATGTCCCCTCTACTCGATCGCCACCTACTTTTCGAATCCTTGAAGTTTGTTTGCCGATGATACTCTTTAGTTTCCTCTTCTTCCACTTCGTGCGTTGCAGAAGACACAGGAACGTCACCAGAAATACTGATACTGATTCGTTTTCTCTCATTACTGTTGCATTCACAGCCTCGTGATGGAAAAAAACACTGAAACAGGTCATGTTGGTCTGTGCTTCCGGGAGATGGCGCACGATTGGTATCTTCGGCGAGAATAACCCCTTGAGCTCTGCGGTAGGTTTGGACATTTTTTAAAAGCAGCTCGCTCACCCTGAAAAATACGTCTTGCTCACTGTCTTTTGACGTGCGGATAAAAGACACACCAACACGTTCGGCAAAAGCAGAAGCATCTTGTGCATCTACTTGAACTCGATCGATCGGTACATCCCACTTGCACCCGATCAAAACAAAGGCGTGTAAGCCTTGGGCACTTCGTTTCAAGTGAGACAAAAGCCGTTTTGCTTTGATAAAAGACGGGGCATCATCCATGCTGAAACATATTACGTAACCGGTGGGATATTGTCCATTGAAAGCGACAACATCGCCAGAATGTTCAGATTTTATTTCAATAACTTCCAGTTGACTCATGATGGTTTCCCCCCGCCACTCGCACGGCTCTTCAATACGATAGTTATCTTGGGCAGAAGGGAAATCTACACCGTCTCTGCTCATTCGTTTGTGAATCAAACTGGTTTTCCCGCATCCGCACCCTCCCAAAACATACACACGGAAAGCCTCGAGGCCTTCCTTTCTCCTATCTCTCACCCAACGCGGTATTCCTTGTCGGTCATACTCTGCCCGCCTGTCCTCTTCAAAGCGCAATAGCCTCAAATTACGCTTCCGATCGGGGGGCAGGCATTTGCTTTCCTCCTTGTCCACAGACATGACTGTCGTTACTGCAGCTTGCAGTCCTCAACATGGGAATTCACCCCAATCAATTCTTCCCGCGAGATACCCGTCTCTTCCACAACACAGAAACTGGCGTATCAGGGAGATGTGGTTGCCAGAAAATGCGCTGTGGCAAGTTAGACACTTTCATTACACAACAGCATTTATTTTTCTCGTACGACATGCAAATGACGTACGAGGAGACATATGTTCGGTGGAAGCTGCACACCACCATGACCGTGTTATTACGTTATTACAGGTGTCGTGGAAGTGAGTCGGTGGTTAGTGGTAGTTAGATCATTGCTGGTCTAAGAGGGACGTACGCAGAAGACATCTCCTCCTTCATGTTAAGTATTATGCTGTAGTCCTGATGTCGGGGTAGACTACGGCACTCGTCTACTAGGTGTGTAGATATGGCGATCAGTCCATTTTATATGTTTCTCGCTCTCTGTTTTGTTATGTGTGGATCGGACGCAACCAAATAACCAAATGCAGAGAATGAAGGACATCAATGATCTCATGTTTCTCTCTCTCTGGTGTGGATAACACGTAGTTGATTATGTGGCTCCCCGCAGGGAGGCTGCCAAAGACAACCTGTGCCGGCGATTAACGTGGACACGACTCTCCGGTTTCCTTGTCCCACTTTCGTGCCAACCAACACTACGTTCGGGCTACCAACCATAGAACGCTACAGGCAGGATGTTTTGTTATTTAATGCTGATTTTTCTGCTGTTTATGGGTGGTCACTTCGAATTGTCTACGGATGGACACCCGAATAAGCAAAATAAGCGGCCGATTCTTCCTAACGCTGAGGTTCCACGACTAGCTCCTCAGCCTGAGTGGCGATGGAAACATGGCCTCCTGTACTTTGTGGGGGACCCAAAGAAGTTCTTTCGTCGCAATAATGCCGAAAATCAACTTTCTTATCGACGGAGCGGCGCGACCATGTACTTGGAAGGCTGCTTATCTTTATTCATCCTCGCCGTCATCAGCACCTTCGTCGTGTTGTTTACAGTTGGAACCTTGCAAATGGAGAAAGATTCTTACTGCCCACTTCACGGAGATTTGAAGTGGCATCTAAGCGCGACTTTGTATTTTGGCTTCTTCGCAACGGCCGTATGTTGGTTGTCTACAGTACGGGGGTACCCATCATCCAAATGGTATTGGATATTCTTGTACACCGCGACTTTGGTGGAGTTTGTGTTGAACTCGATTGGAGCGGCTAATATAGTGCGCGCGGTAAAGTCGTTGTGTTCGGAAAGTGCACCTCTACTCTTTTCAATGGAAGCGACATGTATCTTCGTCTGGGCGTTCATAACGAGCTTTGCAATCTTTTCTTTCTTTATGTACCTGAAAAAGTGGAACTCTATTCGATTGCAGAAAAAAGCTGCTATTTTGAAAGAAAAGAAATGGATGTCCCCGCAGAAAAAGGAAGGAAGGGCCCCGAAAGACCTTGGAGAAAATGTGAATGATTCTTTGCTGAAAGTTATAGGAGATGAGGATAACCAACTTCATGACGATTAAAAGCAAACGTTTAAAAAACAGACACACACATTACGTCATAAAATCACTGTCATAAAAACACTGTGGTTTTTAACCAATCGACTAATTGCGACAGAATGCCCCCACTTCATCTCTTCTGATACTAAGTACCATATACTTGGCCGGAATAATATTATATCTTCTTTGACGAACATTGTTTATATTGAAATTCTACAGCTCTACAGACGAGAGTTATAAACTTTACCTACCCAACACACACACCCATTAGTCGTAGTTGTACGAGTCATCTCCTCCTAGCCCAGACCGAGAAGCCGTGAATGTGTTTGCAATATAACCATGCTTTGTTAAAGTCATGACATCGTCCTTGCTATTTGCTTTTTGGGACAAATAGTGTTCTTGCCACGGTTCCATCCCCAGTTTAACCATCGCTTGACGTACATGCCATGGGTGCGAACAAGACATGCTGTAATGTAAGTTTTCAAATTCTTTATTTCGAAGATCCTCTTCTTCGCTCAAACGGCTCTCTATCATGCGAGTCAATTCATCGTTGCTGAGAGCAGAGCGCTTTTTGCGCATATAATCGTTCCACGGTATATCAGACGTACCATTTTTTTTAAATTCGGCTACGATTGATTTCCATGCAAGAAGCATCCGTCTAACCTTCGATCTCCAGGATGGCACGCCAATGTCGACGCCATCTTTTTTTTGCCAAAACACTTCATCCGCGATGCATGCGTGTTTTCGCCGAAGTAAGTGCTGTGATCGAAGAAGCCTGGCCAATTCCAGGGAGTCCAAGGTAGCAGAGAATGTGTTCCTAGAAAACACGTTCATACAGCGCTTCAACAAGGTGTGCTCGTACAACGCGCAAGCCATTTCGTTTCCATTATTCAGAACAAACTTTTTTACGAGCCGCACACCTTCATGGTAGCGCCCCTCTTTCCATCGCTCCAAACGAAGCGTCTGGAAGTCCTTCCACCACTCTATATACGTTGTTTTTTGGGACATAGCCTCATATCCCCTGAATCATGCGCAGGACGCAACCGACGATGATGCTCACGCATTCATACTTGATGTCTCTACAGGGTTGGCCAAGACTCGACGACTCCGCCATGTTCGTGCAACGCATGCATTGCAATAGACAAACAAACAAATGCACTTCTGTGCACTACACTATCAAGTATAGGTACAAAACTACAAAACACACACTGTTTTTCGGATCTCAGGAGATTATTCGTTACACCCCGAACCCGAACATTTTTGCATAATAAATGTTACATCTTCAATGAAGAATGTCCGCATGCCGTCTCGGGACCCAGACCGCAAATGCATGCAGAGATCACGTACGCGCAGATTCGTGATCGTCGTTACAAAGCCACGGGGTATACGCGTTTGCTTTGTTACGATGCACACCAACCAGGAAACAGGAACTTTCTTTTGGTATCCAGAAAATAGCCAAGGTGCATGGCAGAATCAGTTCGGAATCGGAACGATTAATACGCAGCGGCTGGCAAACCAACAACACCCTGTCAAACCAAGGCCTCCTCCACGGTGCTACCTGAATGTCGGGAGACAATCGCGTGCAAAAAGCGACATTTTGCCTCCAAGGTATAGACCCAACGAAGATTTCGGACGCCGGGTTGATGTTGCACCAACCTTCGGAAACACGTTTCCATCGAAGGCGAGGGTACACATTCAGTTCGAAGTGCCTGGCCCAGGAATGTATCGACCAGAGAAGGCACATCCATTGACACAAAAATCATCGCCCCAAGTTTCCATGGGAACGTCCCAACGCCCAAATTACTTTAAAGAAGTTATAAAAAAAGCACAAGAGCTCCCTGACCAGAAAATGGTTGTCATGAAAGACCCCAAATGGGGCCCATCTGTCGTTCATTACTATTCGGAGTTTCCATCATTGAAAGAGCCTGTCCACGAGCCTGGACCTGGCCATTATTTATCAGGGGTGGCGAGAGCACGAACAGATGCAATCATTCCTGCATCTATGAGATCGAGTGGTCAATCTTTTTCACGAGCACCACGATTTTCACGTAGAGATAGAACCCGGACAGAGACCGCCGAGGAAAAAGAGTGCAGGCGTGCACGTTGTGATTATGTTAACGAGAATTCACAGCACGTGAGAACGGACAGTGACAAGAGATCAACCATCGAAGCGGCAACCATCAAGCGGAAGGAGCGCGCACTGCAAGCCCAATTGAACCGTGAACTGAAAGCAAAAAAACACAACGAACGGCAGAAAGAGCTGGCAAAAAATTACATGGCTTCACAAAACAGACGAAAGATATCATTTTGGATGCGATGTGTTTCTTATGCCACTCGAACAGTCCATTTTGCAAACAATTTGGAGCGAGTACGCAGAGAAAATTTGGAAAAGAACATTCGAAAAGCAGAGCAATATCGTACGAATAGAGTCTTCCGTCGATGGTGCGCGATGTTCGAGGCCGAGCGGAGGAAGAAGAAGGGAATGATGATCATGAGTTTTATTACACGAACAGTAATACGACGCCGCATAGAAAAAAAAAAAAAGGGCGCAAACATCATCCGCCGCATTTTGCATAGCGAGCAAGGCATGGACACTGCCTTGAAGAAAATCCGCATCTTTCGGCATAACACCAGGAAAGTACAATCGTTTTTAAAAAAGTGCAAGCTTGCCACGGAAAGTCGTGTGGAGCTTATTTTTCGGCAGGTGTTTAGACTCGTTGTGAAAATGACGATTGTGTTAGAAGCAAAAGAGAACTCGGAAGTACATGCAGCCATGGAAACCGCAAGTTCGAATGAAAACAAGCACCTGGATTCGGATGCTCACATGAAGGCAAGGAAAAGACACGGGAAAGGGCACCCCCCAGGAAAGTTGAAGGGAACAAAACATCATAAAGGAGGCGGTAAAAGACATACCATCAAAAACGGAAAGAGCGAGGCACAAAAGCCACCGCCCGCCGGTTCTTCTAACGATCCCATCAAGGCAATGGCGTTACGCCAACAAAGATTGGATGCTTTGAAGCCGACATTGTACGAATTAGCAGAAATATATCAAGCAAGGGGTTGGGAAAAATTTAAAGTGAAATTCAAGAAGAGGTATGCGGCATACCAAGCACTCCAAAACGACCTACGCGAAGAATTGTATGATCGTACCCGAGACGAATTGAAGCAAAGAATACTCCACTTTGAATGGCCCCGCTATTCATGGTTGGCATCAGAGGCGACGATGGTGGAGCTGGGCCATCTAGCGATGAACGAATTGAAAGAGGTATTTGAATTAGTCAAAGAATAAGCGTTGCATTGCGGGAGATGTTGCGATCGGCTTAGACTACTTTGTAGAGGTACTATGATGGTACGGTACGGTATGTTCACTAGACGTCAAATAAAAAGCAACACAGCATTATGACCCGGAATATGTGAACACCATATTCATACTCACAATACTGTGTACTTACTGCGATCAACCGTAGATACCCGCTGTAATACCACCACAAATGAAAGGGGTATGTATGTATGGCTGAATGAAACGCGCGGAGAGGTAGGTTTTCTTGAGGTCCGATACATAGCCATACCAAGGAACCAAGGACCCCTGGCCATGACGGACGGTATGGATGGTCCTCATTTCATTCCATCGACGACAAAAAGTGAGCGTCACATACGTCATATACCACACAGCAGCGACACGCTGACACTGCGAAAAAGTACTATACAGACGTCGACGTCATGTCACATTTATTAAAATGAAGACAGACTAAATGTGTATATATGTATGAATATTGATATAAATATGTACCACATACATTGTTTTTATAATAGTTGTGTAGAAAATGGGATCCTGAGTAAATGTGGTGGTCTGCAAACCGCACTTCGCGCCCGCTTATCTTCCTAGTTGACCTACCTACCTTCCCTACCCTCGTGAAACGGAAGGAAGCCTGCCGGTGGATCGTGGGTGGCACCATTACCTTCCTGTCACCCTGAACTTTTTGTCCACGCACATTTTGCTCAACTTGACACATACTATTTTCAAACCCAATCCTTAACATCTACCATGTCAAATACTTTTTTGTTTACTTCTGAGTCTGTCAACGAAGGACACCCAGACAAATTCTGCGACCGCGTCTCCGATGCCGTCTTAGACGCATGCCTGGCCCAAGACCCGCAATCCAAGGTTGCCTGTGAGACGTGCACAAAGACCGGTATGGTCATGATCTTTGGTGAAATTACCACAAAAGCCAAGGTCAATTACGAACAAGTTATCCGTGACGCCATCAAATTCATTGGGTACGACGACAAAGAAAAGGGCTTCGATTACAAGGAATGCAGTGTAGTTGTCGCCATCGAAGAGCAATCCCCGGATATTGCCCAAGGTGTCCACATTAACAAGGCCCCCGAAGAAATTGGCGCTGGTGACCAAGGCATTATGTTTGGATATGCCACCGATGAAACGGAATCGTTGATGCCTTTCAGTCACGACATCGGACAAAAACTTGGAAAACGTTTGACCGACGTACGCAAAGACGGTACCCTCCCATGGGTCCGCCCTGACGGCAAGACCCAAGTTACCGTCGAATACCGCAACGACAACGGGGCCATGGTCCCCGTTCGTGTCCACACCATTGTTATCTCTACCCAGCACTCGCCAGACGTTACCCAAGAGCAGATCCAAGCTGATTTGAAGAACGAAGTCATCAACAAAGTCATCGATCCCAAGTACTTGGATGACAAGACCATCTACCACTTGAACCCATCTGGCCGTTTCATCATCGGTGGCCCACATGGGGATGCGGGTCTTACTGGCCGCAAGATTATCGTCGATACATACGGAGGATGGGGCGCCCACGGTGGTGGTGCTTTCTCCGGAAAGGACAGTTCCAAGGTGGACCGCTCGGCTGCTTATGCTGCCCGCTGGGTCGCCAAGAGTCTGGTTGCCGCCGGTTTGTGCCGTCGCTGCCTCGTCCAACTTTCCTACGCCATTGGTGTTGCCGAGCCATTGTCTTTGAACGTGGAATCGTACGGCACGTGCAAGGAGGGCATGACCGAAGCGCAATTGGTAGAAATCGTGAACAAGAACTTCGACCTTCGCCCTGGTTGCATCATCCGTGACCTCGAATTGACTAAACCAAAATTCATGATCACCTCTGCTTACGGCCACTTCGGTCGCGACGAAGACAGCTTTACTTGGGAAAAACCGAAGACTTTGACCTTGTAAATACGACGGCGTGTTGTACGTATGATAGCAGTTTCAAAAATGTTGGTGGGATGCATTGACTGGAGAGCGCGAAAGCAAAATGTTTGTGTTTTGGACTAGTTAATGGGTGCCGACAGAATATTTTTTAAAATTACTATCATCACTAGTGCTTCCACCAAGTGAAAGTTTGTAAACAACCTCGTATGTTAAAATTACTACTCTACTTCTAGTTACGATATCTTCACATCTATCTGCGCAAATAAAAATGAACATATGCACATTCAGATAGATTATTATGTGCTATCATCATATCATACTCACAGAGAATACTTCTTAGTATACGGAATGTTTATATTCCAACTTGCCTACCCCAAAACGACTACTACCCTTGTTTTGCATGGTCATGTTTTGACACAACGAACCCCTCAATCCATTAAACCTGAGTAGGATACTGGTTCGTCCATCGAATTCGCATCGGGCGAGTCGCTGTTGTTGATTAACGGTCGCATGGAATCCTCGACAGGGCGTGCGAAACCATCTTTCCTCGCGCACGGATGGCAGGTTTGCCCCATAGCGTAGCAGTAGGCAAAACACCAGAAAAACAAGGCCCACAACAGCCACAATGTCGTTACAGACATGGTGAAGACCGGCTTCTTATACACATCGTCAATAAGCCCGATCGCGATCGGCGACGGGACGTCACCCAGTGCATGAATGAATAGAACACTTAAGCCTAAGGCCATACTTCGATGTTCGCTTGGAATAGACCAGAGCAAGGCTCCATTCACACCTGCAGTTGTAGTAAACAGGGCCAAGCAGCCGAATGCAATGCCTGCAAAAAATATACCCGGGTTTGAAGATTGTACCGCAAAAAAACACACGGGGATAGCGATAAATATTTCAATGGAGATTTGGAACAGAGCGACTCTGCATTGTTCCAGACGACGCTCTCCCTGCATTCCCGCATCTTCATGGTTGGATGCCTGCTTCGCATTCACACAGTCCAGTAATTTACCTCCAATCACCGTCCCTAGCAAACCGGCCGAGGCGACAATAGCTCCGAAAATTTTGTCCGCTTCCAACTGCGTAAAATTCCATGAGTTCACACACGATGGGTCCCCGCTGCCGAGACACGGATTGTTCTTTTGCAAAAATTGCGGGGCGTAGAAAGCAAAACCCGCGACAACGGCGGTGTACGCAGCATACCCCAAGCACGAAGCGACATACACAGGATGGGAGAGAAGCAGCTTGATTTCGTAAAAGAAGGACAGCTTTTCTTCTCGACCGTCGTCTCCCAATACTTCTCTCTCCATAAGCTCTATGTCCGAATCGTCGCTGTCCTTGCGGTTGCTGCTGGGGTCCTCTGACAGCCCGTTTGCCGCATCGTCTCGGTCAGTATTTTCCGACGCTTTCTTAGGCGAACCTTTTAACGAAAAAAAGAGGATAGCAGCGGGCAGCATCAGCGGCACCTCAAATAAGAACGCCCATTCCCACCCTAGGATTTTCGAAATTTGGCCGCCCCATATGAAACCGAAGGCAGTCCCCACTGGCACGGCTGAAAAATAAATGGCCAAGTAGAGGCCGATAGACTTTTGATCAACGATGTCGTCGAGGAGAGGGACTGAAATGGTCGCAAAGGATGCTTCCCCCACCCCACTGATGATCCGCGCAAAGACCATCAGATAGAATGCCGAGCAGGTTTCAGTCTGCGTCGGCTTTACCACGCCGGCCTGCTCGCTTTTGCACCAGAGTCCCGATAAGCCACTTAACAATACGGCCAAAGTCCAGATGGAGAGTCCTACGCCCATGAGCTTGAACTTGCTGTGGCGGTGTACCAGGTTACCGAAGACTAATGCGGCAATGGAGTAGCCGAACATGAAGGACGACTGCAAAATGCCCAGCTTCGTCGTCCCAACGCCAAACCCGATCTGCTCAATTTTGTGAGTATCTTCGTTACAGGAGTTCCCGCACACCGCGCTCGCACAGGAGGCGTTGCAGAGCGGGCACGTGATGCACCAATCCTTTGGCAAAGGCTTGTTCGGCTCCAAAGTAGGACACATAGTCTTCTGGTTGTATATGCACCCTTTAATGTCGGTGCCCGCCCCTGGGATGACCCCACGATCAATGTAGTTGATCAAATTAATGAAAGTAAAAATGACGAGTGCCCGGCGCGGCGTCAGCACCGTTCGTGCGTCGCAGGTGGGCATTGCGACGACGTCGGCGTTGAAAAAAGTCCGGCAGCGCGATAAGGATTGGTATCGATCTTCTTGGATGTTATCTCCACCGCACGACGTCCACGGTCTCCCTCCGCGTGTCCGTCCATCCATCCATCCATCCATCCATCCATTGATCCGTCAACGATTACAGTATTCTGATATTCTGATATGATCCCTCGTCATCTTCAAACAGAAAATACCCCCAACAGACGAGACAGGTTGGCAGGTTGGGCGTTGCGGCATCGCATGATCTTGTCTTATAATACGACCTACGGTAGGTAGACCCTACCTACCGTACGAGGATCTCGTATGTGTGTGTGTCTTGTATGCGAGTGAGTCAGTAGTCAGTAGTCGTAGTCACTCCTTCGTCCTCATTGTACAAGTACTGTATTTATTACATAGTATTCATAGGACGTGCCCCGGTCAGTCTGTACGAAGCAAGTACTTCTGTACTTCTTCGGTCTGAGGTCTAACACTCCGTGGATTTTCAAAAAGGTTTTTTCTCTGTTTCACCTTCTCCCACCCTTCCTTGCCTCGACAAAGACGTTTTTTTGGGCCGGTTGAGAGTGATAGCGGTGGGGGGATAGATTCGTTCGTGAAAGAGGGGAACGATGGAAGGCAGCAAAACAGAATACTCGTGCCCGTATGCATACGACTTTACCGAAATGCAGGAAGAAGTGAGTGACGTGGTGAAGAATGTTATCTTCAGTACGTTAAACGGTAAGGTATTTAGTAATAGTAAAGTGCAGTCATGGATAGATGAGATCGGGGATTCGGTGCTGTCTAGGTTGAAAGGGTTGAACGAAAATTTTAAGTTAGTAGTGTCGTGTGTGATCTCAGAACAAAACGGTGCAGGCATTTCAACAAGCGTCACATCTCTTTGCGATGATGTCACGGACGGTTGTTGCACAATAAAATGGGGAAACGAATCCATACAATGCATTGTGAGCGTGTTTGCAGCCGCATTATGAAAAATATTCACCCAGTACCACCCGGAAGGCTGCTGGAAGCTCCTTCTGAAAGCAGTGGTCTCTTCACTTCATTCAAAATTGGCGAAATATTCCATTTTGATCTTTTGTCATGAAGGCAACTCTACGCCCGCTTCATCATGTATCACATTTCCAAAAAAATCTGTCAATGTGGAATCGAAAGTGAATCATCGTCATCATCTTGGCGGCCGATGTTAGCATGCATTGCCTTGAAGCCCAGTCTTAGTGTCATTTGAACATGTTATCGTAATACGTATGATGACGATGTGTGTCGTTTTTTCCACTTTAATTGAATCATACCGTGTGTCATATGATAATATGTCTATATACACAAAGGATATTTTTTGAGAAAAAGTGATGAGGAGGAATGCTCATGTTGCAGTTCATCTCGGGTTGATTAATCAGTTTCAGGAATGTGTTTATTTTACGTAAATAACAGCCAATATATTATGATTGTTTATAAAAAGTATATTGATTGGCTGTTATTTACGTAAATAAACAAGTTTCAGTTGATTTGTTTTTTTTTTACTTTTTGAGTGTTGCGAAATGAGAACGCTTTTTTCCCATCCATAATGGTCAATTCTATATGTACGGACTTCGGAATTTTTGGTCTCTTTCGTTGTCATGATTTTCTTGAGGACTGCTTGTCAATGATTTGTTCTTCAGTACACACAAGTTAGATGATCATAACTTTTAATAAAACAATGTGTTGTATTGTATGATCATATATATAAAAAAGTTATAGTTAACTTACAATAAAACAACGTGTTGTATTGTATGTTGTATACAAAAACTAGTATAATGGCTGTATTTAATTAAATAAACAATGTTCTTCACATACATGAAGTTAATCATGACCCTTTGATGATCGCGCATCAAACAGGTGTGCATTTGCTGATCTTAACCGAGCAACAATCGAATTAAATATATCAACAGGATATTGATTTTTCGATTGGTGTAATCTGTTCATTTTTTCATGAAATGTCCGTAATTTCCGGTATGACCGGATGTGAAAAGGTAGATTCCGAGTATTGAAATTCATAGTAGATGACGTAGCTGTATCAATATCCTCCAACTAAAATTCTGCATTACTTTCAAAACAGTGGCCTGAAGTTTTTGAACGGAGCCTGGTGCTGTCATGAAAAGCATTATATTAGAAGAATTGGCAGTCGTGAGATTTGTTGTATCTTGTATAAACTTTTACATTTACATATTGGTATAAATGACAAGTTATATGTCAGCTTAGAGGGATGAAATAAGATTAAGTACATTAAGAATAGTTATCGCAAAGATAAAATCGACGAGTAGACACTTCTAATCACGGACTTCTTTTTTAACACATTACTCAATCTAGAGGTTCACAGAACACACCACAAGGGAAAGGATTAGAGAGGTTATATCCCTGCCGTCACAAGTGCTGCAGAAAGCATGCAGGCGACGGAGTTTCTAAAGAGGATTAGGATAGATCCCCCCCCTTGGAAATGCGACACATGCTATCTCAAAGCTACTAAGAAATCGTACAGCAACCGCCAGTGCCAGCGGTTTCTCTCCAGGGATTTTCCCGGTCACTCTCAAGCGGATTTGGAGAAAAAGGTTCGTTCGTCTTCATGACGAAGTCAACAAACTCAGACGCACCTTCCTCTGGCGTTTTCAAGGACTGCAAAATCTCCAACTGAGTCTCCAAGGCTTCCACTTCCTTTTGAATATTTTCAACAGCATTACCCCCGGACATTTTCCCGACGCAAGTATACCCTTTTCAACTATAATCTTCTAGCCGTGTGAGTTCTCAAAACAAAACCAAGGTGTTGTGCCGTGGATGTTCACCCGTATGCGTTGCGCGTGTGTCCGTGCCGTAACCACTCACGGAGAGACAGCAGCTCAACAATATCGGCGAGAAAATGTACGATGGCTCCGCCACACAGTTCCTCCGCGATGCGGCCCGAAGGCGACCATCGGCCATACCCGCCGTACATCATCTCCACCTACCACCTACCTACTCATGCACTGCCCCCCTGCCCCAACGACTGAATGTCCGGACGGATACTACTACCCTACCATGCATAGAACCGAGGAATGTTAGGTTTCTTTTAATTATATGAATGATGCTACTACTTGTAGAAAAGTCTTCAGATACATATCCAATCTAATAGTGTGTCCTGCTAACTTCCGTTCTTACATAGCACACGCGGTGGCACGCACTCTCCTGGTGTGTGGTGTGTGTGTGTGTGGCGAGGGGCGGCGACGGCGAGAAGTCTGTCTGTCTGTTGAGAGAGAGAGAGACACAGAAGACATGAAGATAGATAGACAAAGAAAGAGTCCGTCCTCTCTCTCTCATCAACTATCTTGACTCAACTCATGCACACACACCGAGCCTTTCTTTATTTCCATTCTGTGGGTGTCGGACACAACTCGCTCCAGGCTGGCTAGTCTCGGGACTCTCTCACTAGTGATGTTGATAGAGGGAAATAGTATACGATTATTATGTATGTTCTACTAATACTGTATGTGGTCTCTCACTAGTGATGTTGATAGAGGTAAATAGTATACGATTATTATGTATGTTCTACTAATATGTGGTAGATGTGATGAGACACGTTCGTCGTCAATGATATGACGAAGTAAAAAGGACTTTCAAATTTTCATGTCTAATCTAACCTGCAAACGAGAGAAACGTACCTTCATTCGATCAAACCAATGCCAAGAAAAAAACGTTCTAGACTTCTTCTGCAAGGATACGGAAAGTGCGAGCGGCGACTTGCTTTGTTCATAAATCTCCGAACGCTCCTCCTTTTGCAATTTAAAATGATACCTTTCTACCATACGCTTTGGCATATTCCTACTAGTCAATATCATATGCCTGCAATTGTAATCTTGGCGCCCTTGACTGCCGTTGAGGAGGGACTGACACGTATTGTAGTCGTACAATCCGTCCAACGCGTCCCATAGCCAATTCGTATCAGCGCGTTTAAACCAAGATCTGCTAACCAGGCAGCATTTATACAGGCTGGAAGCGTCCAAGAAGGAAAGTATGTCCACGTGCAACTCAATAGCAAGTGCGAAGAAGGTAATATGTTTCTCCGCAAGTCGCTCACTACAGGACTGCTTTTTCATAGTTACCGGTGCAGCACTAATTGATTTACAAACAACCGCTTCTTCGACACGCCGCACTTTCAAACTTTCCTTTAAAATGGCTAAATGACGCCCAAACACAGAGCACTGATCTTCAAATACCTGTCCACAGCCCCACAGCTGTTTCAAAGAAAACAAGGAGCACAAAATTAGGTTCTGACACAACATTTGTGATACCATCAACCTTGTCTTAGCAATGGATGACCTGGCATCATTTGACCATGCGAACGCACTTAAGCCCGGCGCAAATTTGATCACGGGTGTTATACTTATATCAAAATACTGTAGATCCTTTTCTTTCAAGACCATCTCTTTCGAGAGGAGGGACAGACCATGCTTCAAATTATTCGAGCTCAAGGTCTTTCGTACAGACGGAATGAGTTCTTCGAACATGGTGGGTTGCCACACTTTAACATTGAAGAGCGTCTGACCATACCCAGAAAGACGAATTTTCGGGCGCAACATTTTTGTACCGGTGTTAATCTCTTCATAAACAGGCCTTTCTGTGGGCGGCGTCTGTACGAGCTCCAAGAAGCACCTTTTCACCTGCTCGACGATGATAGCCTCGTTCACTAAATTGGGACTCTCCCTTCGAAAACAATGACCGACCATTCGAAGAATGATTAATCGTGCACTGTACAGCGGAGGCAACACCCCAATTAGAGTTTTCAAAGAAGAAATATGGGCAGACTGTTCCGTGCAGCAAAAAGGGAGTACTTCTACATGGCCACCAGGCTCAGTCAAGTATCCAATAATACGTAAGTCGCACTTCATTTGTCTCCATACCAAGTCGTCGTGGAAGATACAGTCGCTGGGAACACTTAGTCGGAACGCAGGGGAATCGCCGCTCAAATATTTTGACACAATCGTGCGTTCGGTCCTTTTTTTACTCTGAACCATTGCCACAACTCTTTTTCTCTTTTTAGCGCGCTTCAGATTTCCTTTCCAAGATCGTTGGAGGGGAGCAACGCACTTCAGGGGGGGGCCGCAATCTATTGCTTCGTTTACCTCATTAAGGCCGTATATTTCTTCCTCGTCTGAAGAAGCGAAAATATTTTGATATTCCGACGGATCCAGCAACTGGATACGATTGCTGCATGTACGCGTGGTATTTTCGCCACTTGAAGCGGGGCAAAAAGAATTTTGCACACCAAGTTCTACTTCAAGTTCACCGGTTGGTCCCGGTTCTACTTCTAACTTAACCAAAGAGTTGCCAGCAGTTCGTGCAGACATGGTGTGTACAATGCTGTTGAGTTAACCGGCGAAAGCGTGTATTTCCGTCTTTGCGTGCGAAAGTAGTACGTGAACTGCTGGGCTTTAAAGCCAACAATTGCACAGACACAGGAATTGGCCGGATCAGCAGCTACAAGCAGGACTGTACTCAAGTGCGCCCTCCTCTGAGTTGATATGAGAAGAGAGAGAGCCCACAATCATTATATAAATCAATCAAATAAATAGTAAGGCTGTATTGAATTAAACACTTCCTGTCTCAAAGATGTATAAAAATGATGTAAAACCCTATCACTAACACTGACATGTTAAAACTTTTTAGCCAGCATCAATCACTTTTTCCCCTTTCCTTTCGCAGATTTCTGCAGGCACCAATGCTCTAAAATAACTTTTAGTGTTTCTGGAAAAGAAACTTGCTTTGCAGCCGTTGCCAATGACTTAAATATTTTCATGCAGTTGTCACGGTCTTTTTTCTCGTCCAAGAATCTATCCAAGGCGTTTTTGATGTTCACCATCGAGCACATGGTGCCACCATTTTCGAAGCGTTTAACTAAGTGCTGCAAAGGAAGGAACTCTTCTATCACTCCCAAAAATGCTTCTTCTAAAGAAGCATTGTATTTCATTACACGGTGCATTAAAGCTGTGCTTGGGACCATATCTGAATCGTATTTGGATTTGGTACCAGCCATCCCGACAAACCAAGAAATGATGATATCTTGGTCGGCGCTTGCTACCACTGATGTAAAAAATTCTTTCATTTTTGTCTTGTATATGCCGGCGCCGTGTTCAACCAGAAAATGATGTTTCAAGAAAGTGGGAAACGGTTCCCGTTCACCACCTACTCGGTTTGCCTTTACTTTTGCTATACACAACTTGGCGATTTGGCTGAGTGTTATTCGCCGCACTGCAGTGTCGTCAAGGGTTGCTTTCACCGTCACTTTTCGTGCCGCTCCCTCTACTTCGTATTTGTCCTTGTCGGGTGGTGTAGATGTCAATGACAGTCGGTCCATTTCTTCTCTGTAATTTGCCTCTTCAATCTCTTTTTCTAATGCAAAGTGGTCCTCTTCGGCACATTCTTCATTCTCTTCGAACAGATTCTCATGTACCTTCAAGATGTGATCGATTAACATGCTTAGCTTCTTGCTTAATTTTAACTTTGTGTCAGCCACCGTTTTCGCATACATCAGCTCGGACACTCTTCCAAGGGATTCCAGAAAATCTGTAAAACCTATTTCGGACCTTAATGTTGTCCGATCTTCTATTTGTTCCCCTCTTGGTGATTTCAATTCGTTTACAACACAAAGGATCGAGTATGCAAACGGAATGGCGACATCTGTACGAGTGAAGGTATCGTTGATGAGCTCGGTATTCATGCAGAAGTGCACCCACTCTCTTAGACTCATTCTATGGCTTGCATCAAATGTAAACGACCCATCACCGCGTGCAAAATGATCAAACACTTTTTTCAACTCAATTTTGTGTGCCCATAGCAAATCATTGATTTCAACAAAATACAAACGATTGTCCCTAAAATTATCTGATCCACGAAAAAACGATGGCCCAGGAAAATGCCCAACATGATCTGTGTGAAACGCGTATGGGAGGATGTCAACGTCCATAAACTTTCGCAAAGCATAGGACGGAGTGAGCAAGGGCGCAGGATTTTTCCTGCTCTTCGAAGGAAAATGGTACTTTTTTAACGCTGTCCTTACAATAAGTTCCAAAAATTCATATCTCATCAGCCCTTCAATACTGTTTGACTCATCTCCAGAATCGTCTCCGCCTTCATCGGTGACTGGTATGCCCCCGCACCGCCGAAATAATGTTGCCAGATCGTTCGGCTTGAGCTGGTCATCGTCTATAATTCTCATTTCCTGGGAGAACTTCTGCCAACTGAGTTTCTTAAATAGCATTAGTTTTCTGTTGGCACCCAAAATGGCAGCATAATACCTGAATAAGTCCCAGATTGTTCCGTAATACCGGGAGAAGATTTCATGACATATTTCGAGCTCATCGATTTCATAAATCAGCGATGGGATACCTGATAACTCCCAGTCGGATTCGTACGCCCGCCTGAGCACGTCATCATTGTCCCAAAATGTTGCTGCATCAGAGTCGCGGCAACGATCTTGCCATATAGAACGGTAAACTTCAGCTCCATCAGCGTTAAGATCCTCTTCTTCGCCAGAATCTTCATCATCACTCGCGTATTGTTGAAAGACGATCCCATCTTCCGCGACAGGCAAATCCAACGTCACATCCGTAAACATTTCTCTTGCGGAGAGGACTTCTCGACGGAGGGCAACCAGCCTTGCGGCAGGCGTAGTTTTATCTCGTTTGGTACTCATATCGCAAGCCCGGATGCATCTTAACACTTTGATTCCTACGTTTACGCGCAGGCATTCAAGCAGAGACGTGACACCTTTTTCTTTTAAACCATTATAACTGATGTCTAAGTACTCTAAAGCAAAGTTGTTCATTAACGCGTCTGCCAATGCTTTTGAACCTGTAGCACTAATATTATTGTTTGATAAAGTCAATTGTTGGAGCACATTATTTTCTTTTATCCACGCTGCCAAGCTAATAACCACTTTGTTATCTAACCCGTTCCAATCAAGGTTTAATACAGTCAAGCCCGGAGTAGAAGTTGTATCAACAAGAAGGGCTTCAGCAAGGACCAAGCCGCCTTTACTGCACAGGTTATTCCATGCTAGGTTCAACGTATTTAGACTATTTTGCCGCTCCAAAAATTCAGCAAATGCAGCTGCACCTTTCCAACTAATTTTGTTATGGCTTAAATCAATTGATTTTATACATTTGTTTTGTGAGACTATAAGTGCTGCAGAAAACTTGACGATGAAATCATCCGCCAGACCATTTTTTGCAAGGCACAATTTTTCCAGTCGATTGCTGTGCCCTAAAGCCTCGGCCAGAGGGGTTAACGCTCCGACCAAGGATCGCTTGTAGAAGCCAAGTTGGTTACTGCCAACATCAATGCTAAGTAAACTCATGGAATTCTGTACAAATGCTGCTATCGAGGGCGCTGCTTCTGAATCAATGTTATTGTCCCTCACAATCACATTCTGAACGTCGGATCGACCATGGTCTAAAACTTGGAAGAGACAAATGGCACCCTTGGATCGAAGGCTGCCGTACTTAAGTTCTATGGTATCCCGATCTTCACGCAAAGCGTAAAGAACTTTACTCACAACTTGCGTTTGAGAATTTTCACAACACGATAGATACAGTTTTGCGAGAGACGAACCAGGCGATTCGGACACTTTGTCCCCGAAATCTTCATCACTAAACGATCTTTCAGAGTCACTGCTTTCGTACCCATTTTCTTCGAAGGCTAAACCCGACCCTTTGTACCCAAACAAAGACTCTAACTTCTTTATACTTGCGTCGAACGACATTTTTTCGTTCGCAATGTCCTCACTAACACCAAGCTCTGTCAAATCAAAAACACCACGAAAACTCTGTCCTTTTTCATCAACAATCTCTTCTTTTCCTAGCAATGAGCTTGCGTCATCATTGGCATTCATT
>JACKZZ010012194.1_pt1 | contig 44797 bp, 44 predicted proteins | sample 8027871 | NCBI WGS metagenome assembly JACKZZ01 (sample SAMN15724774, study PRJNA655200) | protist metagenome | isolation source: fluorescence activated cell sorting (FACS) single amplified genomes of... | place: USA: West Boothbay Harbor, Gulf of Maine | collected 2000-07-19
ATGGAGCTTGCCCGGCGTGCGTACAGAATTTGCAAAAGATTCGATGTGGCTATAGCTGTTCCCCGATGCAGTCAATTCATGTGAAGACTGTGAATCACCATGATAGGACCAAGAAGAAGTATAAAGTTAAATCTAGGTTTAAAATCTGTGCATCAACTTGTTATGAGATTTTCAAATCATGTGGATCGGTAAATGGCATAAGCAAAGTCTCTATTGTCTCTGTGTAAAATTGAATGGCCTGCTCTGCCTCTGGCTGTCGAGCTGTGAATTCATATATATATAAATGATGTATTTAACCTGTTGAATGCATATGCATACTGCTCGGTTCTATATATTTGTATCTATATTAGGTAGTTCATTCTCCTCACTTGAGTAATGAAACATATTTCGAGTTATTCGCTCCTAATGCAGAAGGTGATATGGTACGTGCGTCGTTCCGTGTCGAACGTTTTGTGAGGATCCGATCAGTGGTGTAATATATATATATATATATGTGTGTGTGTGTGTGTGTGTGTGTAAATATCAAATATTACAGATGAAGGAAGCTGCCACGACGTTTTGTAAATCTAAGATATTCGATGAGGATGATATATCTGTGGATATTGTTGAAAATGAAGATCCGAAGTCATGTTTTGCCCTTGATAATCCTGAATCTACGTGTGAAATTGTATCAACCAAGGTACTGTTTTGTGTATACATTGCACACCCTACTGTATATTCCTCTAGAATGCTACTACATGCTACACATCATAAACTTTAATAATTATACATATCTTCTAACATCTACTCCTATGTCTGGTATACTTGTATATATATGCACAGATTGCACTCACAAAAACCACAGCCCATATCTATGTCATGCTGGTACGTTGATTATATCTATATACACTGTCGTCATAGGTAATTATAAACCGTCTTGCTTATTTCAATGATAATAATCTTGTTATATTTTTGTGTAGTCCATGCTGATAGCAACAGCGATTGGTGGAACGATCCTTGGGGTGTTTTTAACAGTCCGACAACGAGAGGAGAAATTAGCACAGGAACGGAGAGAATACGGAATACGGAAAGGTGATCAAGGATTTACGGATGATTCAAGTCCCGCATCTCCGTACAATTATTTACTTTCAAGTCATGGGGGTTTCGAGGAGGAGAGTTTATCACTTTTGAATGTTGATGCGGGAAGTACAAGAAGAACAAAACGACTTCGATCTAGGAAATAATATATTACATGATCATAAAGCGGCAAAAAATGGGTAATTTAGGATAAGCATGTGACAAATAAACAACATTATAAGGAAATACTTCTTCCTGTGTAGGCATGGAATGTGTATATATATATATTCAACAAACAACAGAAGGCATTCACAGTCGAATTTGCATTTTCTCATACATTTTTTCAGTTTTTGTACAACAGCCTACAACATATAATACAGTTTTTATACACACCCTAATGAGTCACATCATCTACTGAAGCTGCGGCGGTAAATTTTCTTCCCATTTCTTTGATTTCGTGGTAAATTTGTCAATCAATGCATCCTTCACTGCCAGCTCCTCTTGCAGATCACGAATTTCACGCTGTAGCTTCATGGATTCATCTCCTACAGAAGCGGCAGCAATCGTATCTAATTTCGTCTCCATTGTCTTGGCAACAGTGATGAAGCTCATTATCAGCGACTCTAAATCTGCGTGTTAATGAGAGTAAAAATGTAGGAAAACTCTGTGTTACAAAAAAATGGCTGGAACCATAAAAAGTAATGGAAAACCTACCACTAGAACTGATTTTATCCCCACTCATGGATCCTAATGATGATAAGGTAGAGTTGTGTATATCTATCGGTGATGGCGCAATTTCTTTCAACAACTTTGCGACAGCTTCATTCAGCTGTGGGGCCAAGGTGTTGACTTCGTGACATAAAAACACATACAAAAATGAGTGATTTAAAATTAGAATCAAGTAGAAAATTGAAATCACCAACATATTATTCATATGACACGTACTATCATTGATATTGTCTTCCATGGAATGGGTAGGACTTCAATTTTAAAACTCACTTAGCGAACAAAAATCACTGGAGTAGTCAAAGCCACACGACCCTCGGCATTTCTGTACTTGTGAAGAGCCAATTGATGTACGTGCTCTCGATTTGAGCAAATTACAGGCGATTTTATCGTATATCATTCTTAATTGTATAATCTTACGATTTTTAGCAGGAGGAAAAACATATATTGTGAATGTTTTCGTTATAAATTAATGCTGTTCGAATTAGTGATTGTCAAGTTCAACTGCAATCATTTATTTCAGTATGTGATTGATTCACTCTAATATTTTCCCATTTCCCAACCCATGTTTATATAGTCAATACATGTATTAAAGTAGAATTAGAAAATACACATGAGAATACCGTTTTCCGCGACCGTACCCCATATGATTTGGATGGTCGTAATACTATTGTCTTTGCATGCGTTGCCATTGGTGGTCCTTGCAGGTCAACGGGGGAGCCCACATAATAGTTTACTTAATCATGGGATAGATCTATTAGTTAGGAAACAGTACGAGCTTGCGATACACTCTCTACGGAGTTATGTTGAGCTCTACCCTGAATGCGCGAAAGGGAGGTATCACTTAGCAAACGCATTACAAGAGGATGCAATGGATGGAATAGATTGTGATGAGGTTAGAGTTTCCATGAAATTGTGTTATAGTCAAATTCCAGATGAATCAGCGAAGGAAATTATTGAACAGTATGAGCAATCGATATGGCTCGATACCACGGTGTCCGATCCACACGTTGAATTAAGCAAAATTTTCATCTTTAGAGAGGAAAGGATACATGATGCGATGGTTCATATATCGAAGACCATCGAATTGCAGGATGGTAACATCATGGCACATTACATACATGGTGTCGCCTTGCAAGCGAACGAAAAGTATAATGAAGCCATCGTCGCCTACAACAAGGCATTTCATAGGATTCAAACCAACGCTGACTTCGCCGAGCATTTAGATGATATTACCCCGTTGATTGCTTTGGCTAGGATTCACGTTAGATTAGAGAATATCAAGGCCGCTGTTTATTACTACGAAACAGCCCTGCTTCATGCGTCTGATACCGTCATGACGCCTGAGTTGCACTCATTCATAGAGAACGAGCTAGGAACAGCCTTGATCCACTTCGCCGAATTTGATAGAGCCGAGAGCCGGTTTAGAATGTCATTAAAATCTCAAATTACAATAAATGGGCATGTCGGTTTAGGAGATGCTTTAATGCAGCAATCATTCGATGGTGGAACTAGGGCAGTTTGGGCACGAAGTCCAGCAATTCTGTAAGTGTTTGCTGTTCTTCTGTGTGTATTAGTTACGCTTCCGTTTGAGTGTGAGCCACAAAATATGTAACATGTTTCTTCTCCCTTTCAATATCTTTATCGCTTGTGTAGTACGGTGGAAGCTGATAATAATTACAAGGCTGCCGTTTCAATAGATCCCATGCACTCCGCTAGTCGCATACGATTGGCACGATCGGCCATGTCACGGGATGAACTCGATAGTGGTAGAGAACACATCAATAAGGTGTTGTCAATGCCAGATGTTAGTATTAGTGGTGATGGTGACACAAAATCCTCCTCCTCTGCTAATGTGATGATGATGGCTCAGTATCTCTTGGGTGAATCCTTGCAGACCGTGGATGCCCACAAGGCGATCGAAGCGTACCAAGCCTCGATTGGTTTGGATCGTAAATGTGGTCCATGCCTGTTTGCTCTGGGTGCAATGTTCGCTTCATTAGGAAAGTACAATCGTGCCAATGATGCCCTTCAGGAGGTAGTCGTGTTAGGTGATCAGGTGCTTCAATTCCAGGCCCGCTTAGCTTGGGGTGTGGTTGCGCTCCATTTAGATAACTTCGATTTAGCGTTAAAGAACTTCAATGTTTGTTTAGAGATGATAGAGGCCAGAGCTGTGGGTAAGGATGCCACCCTTCAATCAATATATCTCAATGATCCCGAATATTCGATGCAAATGTACTTATTCGGGGTGCAGAAAGATTTGATAAGAAGCGATCCGAATATCCTCGCGGTGCTACTGAACAACATCGCCGTAACCTACTTCCGAATGGGACGAACTTCCAAGGCTATAGACGCCATGACTCATAGTATTAACACATCCCCCAGTATGCCATTGATTTACCGGAATATGGCACGTATTTTAGCCGCTGTGGGAGAAAGTCGACCAAGTGTAGCCTACCTAGACCACGCTGATGCGCTTGATGCTGAACTATCGAAAGGTGAAGCTGATGATGATGGTGGCAACAACGTCGCTTCGAGGTACATAGAAGTGCGGGATTCACTTGTCCGTAGCCCGGTGATTCTTGAAGATAAGGATATCGATGTGATTGTTCGCAGTGGAGCGATTGATACAGTGAAGATTGTTGAAGTGGAGGAGGTTGACAGTGGTGGATCTTGGGCTTCAATGTTCATTGATACGGTTACCTTCTTTGGGCGTAGGAAGGCACCCGAGGTTACCAGTGAAACGACTGCTACCGGTGCAAGGGGGAATATGATTGGAGATTTAAGTCAACCCGCCAATACGTTTACCATGGATGTTAATGGAAAGACAAAACCGATCAATATCACTGCCGCCGCTGCTGCCTCTAAAGGTGCATCTGACCCTTTCAAGCTACACTCTGCCTCAGCCCGAGCGACTGTCGCTAATGTAGACCTGAATGCGTTAAACGGGAAAGTGCCTGGTGTATTCAATACCTATTCCTCTCCAATCTTTACCGCGACAAATGATGGTATGTTTTTGATGTTAATTATTCTACCGTGTTCTGTACAAATCAGCGATCACCATTATTTGTAAGGTTTCACGTATTGCGTCGTTCTCATTGTATTGTTTTTCTTTCTCCTTATATTGTACATGATATTATCATAGACACCGATATTCCAGTGGATACCATGAATTCGGGTAACGTTGTGTTTAAGGATCACACAGATTACATGGCGATTGATGATGATAGTGGTGAGTGTAGTGCGGCAATCAAGGCCGGAACTCATCCTGCCAAACTGATCGCTCTCTCCAAATCATTGCAAGAGCAGGGAATGCATCTGCAATCGAAGAATTGTTTAAAGCATGCCATCAAGGTTAGTTCAGAGGGTGGCCCATCTACTCTGCTGGTTACCATCCAGGCCCAGTATGAGTTAGCCTTACTTTCCTTGTTGACGAATGATGTGAAGGCTGCTGATTTGTTGTTCATGGAGGCCGTTGGATTAATGTCATTGCATCCTGAGATCATCATGGCCCTGCCTCTTGATACATTCATTGACATGGTTTCCTACGCAGCGACTGCTGTTCTCAGGGATGGGACAGCAGATGCAGTGTACACTTCAAACATGTGGTTAAAGATTGGGGTAGAAAGAGCTCCTTTGTCTTTTGAACTTCAATATTCCCTCGGAGTGGGATATACCACCGCGAACGAGTACCAAAACGCGTTGAAGCATTTACTAATCGCTGAGAGCTTATCATACAATAGCGACATTACGCCGGATACAATCAACCGTGCCAAGAAAGCTGCCATGTTCACTGTATTGGGTGAGGTGTACTCAAAGCTTGGACAGGGACAAACTGCGGCAGACAAGTACATTAAAGCTATAGAACAGGATATCACGTACACCACAGCGACTTACCGTCTTGGCAGCTTGCTTGAGAATGACGGCCAAGCCAGTACGGCTGCTGGATTTTATCGCTCTCTCATTGCCGCTGTTGGGAATGCTGATGTTAAACCCCGCATCAAATTAGCAAAGGCGCTGTGGAAAGCTGGTCGAGTGGCGGAGGGTATTGCCGAGTATGAGATAGCCGCCTCACCTGAGTATGATATGGGCGAACATCAATTTCACATATTAGAGCGAATTGTCTTGGGGAAACGACGACAGGGTAATCCGGTTGATGCACTCAAACACGCGAAACTGCTGAAAGCTGCAGTTGATGCTGACAAGGCTGGTGCGGTTACTCTGCTTAACGAAGAGGAAACAGCACCGTCTTGTACAATGCCAGGAGCTTCTGGAAAGAGTGTTGCTTGTAGTGAACTAGTGTCGTCGGCTGTTGATAAGTTGGTCTTGATGCTCACCAAGGAAACCGCCGTAGTGAAGGAAATATCGGTACTTCTTGAGGAAGCAGATCAGGCATCTACGGACGCTGATGTCGCTCATGCTTGTGAAGTCGCCGAGCCGGTATTAAAATCTGCACCCTCTTCCATGCGATCTATTATTCATGAGAAAATTGCAGGCTTGTTATCCCGGTGTGGTAAATTCGAGGAAGCTGCCGCAGCGTGGAAGCAGGCCCGTCTGTTTAAGGATGCACCGCATCCCCAGCAACTTTTACTCAACGAAGCTCGTGCTCTCCGTGATGCTGCTTTGATTGACGAAAGTATCAAAGCCTTTCAAGAGGTATTGTCCCAGGGTACGTTACAACCCGCGATCACCCCACTTGTCCATGAGACACAAGCGGAAGCCCTCGAAGTATACAACAGTGCGTTGTTCAATGCTAGGGCCGATCTAGCGAGACTGTACGCTGCAGAATCAATGTATCCCGAATCACTGAAGCTTTACAATGCATGGATCCGTGAAGTACCGTCTAGTGATGTTGCTCACTTTGAGATAGCAGGCGTTAAGCTAAATATTGGTACCCCGAAAATGATTCGAGGTTCAATTGAGGCTTTATCTTCTGTCATCAATTTCCCAGACTCGACGCTTCGAGTTAAGGCAGCTTTAGGTTTGGCAGAAATTCATCACCAACAAGGCGGCAAGCTGAATGCAGTGAAAGCGTACGAGCAAGCTTTGGAATTGTCAGAACATCAATCCATTGCTGCATATATGGGTTTAGCTGTAATCCAGCGGAAGGTTGAACACTTCCGTTCCGCGGCAAAGTTGGCAGGTATGGATTGTACTGATCATGAATGTGTTGGTGACGTTCCACATTCCCTCTTGTCCGTACCTCTGGACAATTGGATGATCATTGGTTCACTATTATCTGGAAGAGAGGCCGTTGATGTGTTGAAGGCCGCGAAAGCGCAAGCGGGCACCACATCATCCAGCGATGTTTCCTCCGAAACGTTAACCGAGCTCTACCTAGCGCTTGGTACATCACAGGTGGCGGTCGGTGATTATGATGATGCGATGAGTGCTTTTTCGTACATCTTGTTAGAGCTACAGCCGAAGCACTTGAAAGCGCTGAACAATCGCGCTATTTCATATCAGTTCATGGGTAGCTTCCATCTTGCAGCCCTGGATTTTGAAAGGGCTTTAACTTGTGGAGATGACTTGGATACTAGAGTTAACTTAGCGGCAGTATTGATCAAAGGTGCAAAGCTTGGTGATGCTGGTCAGCACTTGCATCAGTCTTCTAGAGAAATTCAAAAGGTGTTGCAGCGCAAGCATCCAGTGCCATCTTGTGTGGATATTCAATCCTTCCAAGTCTCTGTACGTCATTTCATTGTTGTTCAAGCTGCGTTGGCATTCGAGTTGGAGTTGAAAGGAAGGCATGATGCCGCGATTGCACTTTACATGGATTGTATCACAGTGGTAGAGCTGGCCATTCAGCAGAGCAAGCCGTGTGTTGAGCGGATGACACCAACAACAGATGGACCATTAAATTCGGTTCCTTTATCCATGGTTGAATCCGATTTGCATGCCTACCATGGTATGGCGCTGTCTGGGAAGGGGCAGCACTACGAAGCGGTGGCGTCTATCAAAACAGCGATAGCCATGGAACCGCGCTCTGTTTCGTATCATGTCGATCTATCAATAGCACTATGGCGTGCTGGTCGGTTTCATGAAAGTAAACAAGTTTTAGTTGACAAACGAATGAAATCCTTGCTTTCATCAACTCCCTCTAGCCGGGCCACTGTGCTACACAATCTTGGGGTTGTTTCATACAGTCTTCGAGAGTGGAAGAACACGAAAAGCTACTTCGAGCAAGCCGTTGAGATCAGTAGTGGAGAATTCTCTCCATCCGTTAAGTACCTGAAAGCGATGTCAAGATCCACCACGGAACGCTATGACTATTCGTTCCTTCCTGAATCCCTGGTTGAAAGAGACTCTTACCACTTCGGAGAAGACATGTTGATGCTGATCCAATGATGTTAAGATGGTAAAGGAAACAATAGTATGCGTGCACACGAAGTAGCAGCTTCTCTTCCCTTGATACTCTATGGAAGATTTGCTTTGCTTTTTGTAAAATATATTTGTAAATTTTTAACTGCACATAAAATTAAATATTTGAGAGTAAAAGAGGGCAGGAGAAAGGAGAGTTTCCTTCTCCATCAAACCTCTCATAAGTTATAAGAGATATATATTTTATATACCAAAGTAATAAACATATATTTTTGAATGTATTATATATGAATTAGAATGTTTTAAATTATATATTTCTTGAAGTCTTCAGAAACATTCTTGTGAAGTATGTCCAGTAGAGCACAGCGAGCAACAAACATTACTACTTCCACAGATGACTAGTAGATTCTCTTGACATATCATAGATTCTCTTAAATGGTATCCCTGACGTACTTGATATTCGTTTGAGATGTTCAAATTCAGGTTGCACATTCACCACAACGCCATCCAATGTTGCCACCTTTGTATCAAAGTCTCCATAAGATGTATGGATTCGTTTCATTTGTCTTGAAAGCGCAAATTTGAGGACTCTCCTAACCCGTACTCCAATTGTAGGAGTGTGAGTGTAAATCAATTCCATCATTTCATGCAGTTTCTCAATGTCGCACAATACATTCAACACAACAGCATCCCCGCGTCCTTTCTTCATGGTGCAATGTACAATCCAGACATCATTAGCACCGGCATCTATTAACAGTTCCTGGACCAAGGCTAGCGTCTGTGGTGTTGTGTCATCAATATTGGTCTCTATCACTAAAGCTTGGCTTTTCGTTGTATCCTTAAATGATTCCAATGCAAAGTCTTCTACCTCATCTTCCTCCTCTAGTAATGAACGTAATGGTAGAGTATTAGATAACTCCAAATCAGCAGCAGATGCATCTATGAAATCAGTGGCTTTATCGGTGGGACGGGTAGCGTTAACAACGGCACCGTTATCGCAAGATCCAATCACTACACGAACTACATTCGGATGCGTTGCAAATTCTTTCGTTCCTGCTCCAAAACCGTGTTTACTTGGTATGAAACCTGTAGGTGGGGTACTGAATGAAGTGGCTAATGCTACCATCAAAGCAGCACCTGTTGGTGTGACTAATTCACCCGATGGTTCACATGGGGCTTTACGAGTTGGTACCCCTCTTAATAGATCCAATGTGGCAGGTGATGGGACGGGAAGAACACCATGAGCAGTTTTGACCATTCCCAATCCATAAGGTAACGGGGAACAATACACGTCTTCCACATTCAACAAATTGAGGGCAAGCACCGAGCCTATGACATCAATTATACTATCAATGGCCCCGACTTCATGGAAATGCACCTCATCTATCGATGTGCCATGAACTGTAGCCTCTGCCTCCGCCAATTTAGTGAAGACACGAATACTTTGACGCTTCACCCGAGTTGGCAGATCTGAATCGGTGATCATTTCTGTGATAGTTTTAAGATTCCTCTCATGGCCTACTACTCCATGACTGTGGCCATGCGCATGTGCATTGATGTCTTCATGACTCCCATGACTGTGGCCATGCGCATGTGCGCTGATGTCTCCATGACTCCCATGGCTGTGACTATGCGCATGTGCACTGCTGCTGCTGCCTCCATGATGGCTGTGTCCGTGAGTACTCCCATGGCTATGACTACGGTGATGCTCATCATCATCGTGGCTACCATGCAAATGGCCATGCAAATCTGCCGATGGATTAGTTCCAGGAGCAGGTAATGGCTCATGGTTGTAAATTGACATCACATTAACTTTGGTTGCCTTGATGTGACCATGCCCCTTGAAAACGTGCCTTGCTGATATATTCCATTCACCTTCTAGTTTTTTTATCGTCTTCAGGCCACTAATGATATCTTCTAAATTTGCCCCCTGGCAAAACCAAATGAAATGAATGTATTAATGGGTGTTAAATCGTGAAATTACTTATTGCCTCACAAACAAAGATAATAGTGTATTCGATTCATATAGAGCATTTGTGATAACTTACAGCATCAATGAGTGAGCCAAGAAGCATATCACCGGCGATTCCACTAAATGCGTCAACGTATGCGATAATTTTCGTCATTATTTAACGCTAATTCTCACCTGGTACATGAGTACTTTTGTTGTTGGGATAGCATTGCTTTTTTCGGTTTCAGATTAGCTATATAGACCAACTCAAACTTTCGCTCATAGCAAAGGTATGTAGATGAATTGTGTTTGATATAACACTTTAAAATGGGTGTAATTATGTTCAAATATAATTTATGACTAGTTTAATGCTCCAATTTCTTGACGTACATGTGCTATCATCTCGTCATCTGAATTTTAACCTTAAGGTAAATTTAATAACATTTTACACCATTTATGGATACATAGCTGCAACGAATAACTATCTCTAAAGCACATTACAGTATTGGTTTAGTTATGTCAGCATTATGCAAGCCGAATGGGTCTAAAATAGCCCCTGAAGACGGTTCAATGGTAGACGCGTCATCTTTGATGAAGGTCGCCACAAAAAGTCCAGAAGAATCTGACGATATATTGGACAATATTGGGAAGCTAAAACTGCCATCTTCTAGTAGAGGTATATTTAGTGGATCTATAACCTCTAAAATAGCCCCCATATCACCACGACATCCATCATCTACTACTGAAGATGATACTAAAGAAGCAGAGGGGTCGGACTCAAATGCCAATGTTAATGAAGCAATCGAAGTAATTGAGAATTTTAACGCCTTGATTGAGCAGTGGAAGAAGCAAATAACTTTAACATCAGAGGATTCGTTATTTGCATCCATTATCAAATCAATTACCATCAGTGTGGTCTTCTCTGTATCTGGTTTAGGTGTGGTTGCATTGATTCTATTCCCGCTTCTATTCTGGGCACCAAACACTAAAGAGGAGCTCATGACATCAACCAAACTACTCAATCTATCGTTTCCTATCAATGGGACTGAAATGAAAAGTTTCTGTGAGTTTGATGAGGACTTTGTCACACCAGGATTTACCCCATTCGACCCCACCGGATCGTACTACATAACTAAGGTACTTCAAAACCTTGTAATGTACGTATCGACTGGTTTCTGGTATATCAGCTTGATTGGGATGATAGTTAGTAATCATGGTCATTATCGCAGGAGAAAGGATCTCATTTTCTCATTAATGATTCTACCAATGATACCAGTAAGTTGGGCTGTTAGCCACTATGATATCATGATGTATGGTGGTTTACCTCGATTCATTGCCATCGCATCGTACGGGATTTTCGTCATGGTTAATGGTGTTTTTCTAGTCTATGCTGGGAGCTATATACGCACGGAGCAGGATCAACGATTCACCACATCAATTTCTGGCTTTATCCAGTTGGTAAGTTTGTTACATCATACACGTATGAAACAGCCACATCTCATAGATATTATGTAGTATCAGTAAGTTACAATAATAGTGTATGTAACTAGTAGTGCTCTGACATATATATATGAATGTTGTGCGCAATCATTTGTTATGTTGTCTACTAATATATATATATATATAGGTAATTGCAATCCAATTGCTACAAATAGTCTTAATTCTGATAAACATTATGATCGGGAATGTCGGAGATGATTGGGCTAAGTATAAATCCATGTACTACTATTACGGCCTTGTTGGGCTACTTGTAACATCGAAGGGTTTAGAATACGGAATCAAACGTAAGATTTGTGTACATAGCAATTTCTATACATATGTCTTATTTTAAATCATTTGCATACCCATTGTGTACACTACTTGCTTCCTTACATATTATATATACTTCCTTCGTATTCTCTTTTTGTGTATACATATATGTAGTCATGGGTCGCCGCTGGCCAAATATACCCATACCTCTGATATGCGGACTTGCCTGTTGGGTAGAGATGCTTGTTTCATCAGAATACAGAAGAATTTCACAACTGAATTCCAACAAAGTTGAACTCGCGGGAATGTCTTTGACCCTGTGTATCATAGAGATTGGATCAAGGATGGTATTGTATCTATATATGTACACTTATTTCACCTTTAATGAACACGCCACTGACGAATTTATTATGCACTTGGTGGATTGCCGTTATTGTTGTAAAAAACGCGTTGCACGGCGTCCGACCGATTTTCTTGAAAACCCATTTAATAGGTGATCATAGGCTATCACGGGAGGAACCAATTGAAGAAAATCTATGAACGAACCGATTTGACGAAGCTTGGGACAGTGGATCGCTTCGTATTACGTCGTCCATCGTTTGAGCGGGAGAGTCGAGAAGATATTTTACGGGATCCCGAATATGTGACACGAAAGAATCAGGAAGATATTGCGTTCTATGTAAACATGTATGAAATGGACACAAGTTCAGGGATATTAGCCGAGTACGCGTCAATGTTTATCGTCGCTGGAATCAGAACTGCAAAGTATCATATTCCATATCTAGTAGAATCCCCGGTAGAAACTTCCTTGGTCACCATTTATACCGATCTTTTGATGCAGATTGTATTTGAGGTGATTTCAGATATAGCGACGCTATGGATTTTATTTCAGCTATTATCTATGTCCCCAGTGGAAGTGTTTAACTTTCAGCGAAGGAAGTGGTTATGGGCTGCATTTACTGCTACAATTCTGGCTGTAACATCCTATACGCTTACAATTGCTACAGAATGTGTAACTTGCACTTTGTGGGACAGTGAAGTTTGCTTTCAAATGACTCCTGAGTCAGTAGTGGCGTCGTAGCAATTATATTGGAAATGTGTGTTAAATACAGTTTTTTTATGATTGTGTAATTTATATTTTTATATTTACAAATATTGTATCATTGACCTGTGTTTAATACAAGTATACCCCAAAGCAGACGCAAGAACAAAATAAGTGCTCCTATGATTGGGTAAACGAGATATTTGAAATTGAAATTGTTGAAAGTAAAAATCAATGTTAGTGATGTAACAAGTAGACTGTTTTACTTATGTAACAATTGCTGTCGTAATGTTGAGCATGCAAATATATAACGTACATTAATAAATGTCTCACTAGCTTGGCTATCGGTATTGCTGTCCCAGAAGCATCTACTTCCCATTCTAACCCCCTGTCCTCTGTTTTCACCAATTAGAACTTGAACCATGAATTTGTACCTTGGTAATCCAAGATCTATAATAACCAAATGTGGTGAATAGAACAGTGTGGAGAGCTTCATGAGACATTCTCTTCTACAATCAGTAGACAAGAGTTGTTGATGAATGAATATTTGTGTACTGCATCATTCACCTTTCAGTTTTTGTTTAATCTCGTCTGCAATCTCTTTCGTCCATGTCTGTACATTCTCCACCTATATGTATAAATGGCATTAATTCACATTGATGAGCTTAACAGTTTTTTTAACCAGAGCAAGTGAATCATCCTTCGATGATGCAATCACTCCTTTGATCAAGATTATTCGTGGAAACGGCAAATACCTGATACTCTACTCCTGTTAATTTCGCTGCAAGTGATGTGCGTATAATATCCTTCACCCGTGTGCTTGGGAATCTGATAGATTACATTCATCGACCATACAGGTGACCGAAGCGCATACAAAAACCATGAAAAAACAATATGAACTTAAGCATTCTTGAAACTTTTTGATATATACATATAATACAATAAGCTCAATGATATTTAATATTATATTGGAAATGTTCAATATATTAATAATCAAGTCGAAAATGCGCAACTTTGCCCAACAGCAACTTAACCAGTAGTTACAATGAATTGCGTAGTAAATGCGGTATATTGAAGCAGAATAGATTATATAAATAAACCCACATTCAATTACTTACTTCTGCTTATATGAAGGTCGTGTTGCATATGAAGAAGAATCTACTGCTGAGGCCATTTTAAATGTTTGTTCAACTGGAATTTCGAAAATGAAACGTTCAAACTCACACGAGCCGTACTACCCCGCTAGCGAATCAAGCTTGTTGATACAGCATTTTCCTCGATTTAAGGACATGGCAAAGTCAATTATCTTGTTTTACAACATCTCAAATGAGCAAGGAGAAGATACAGCACACCCTAATGCGTTAAATGTATCGGTTGAGGGATCATCGGCCACATTTGGGGATGTGATACGAAGTTGGCCTTTCTCGAGTGCAACTTTTAAGTTCAAAATGCCCAATGTTGGTGGGGTTAGTGGAGCACCGCACGTTTGGTTACATATTAAGGACCATTCTCAAGAAATTCCTGTGTTTAATGGAATGTATTTCGCAGAAGTTCTTATGGACGAGGATAGTATCTGTATGTAGTGAGATTACTATCCTTGCCTTCCGATTCAGCTATCTTTGTGCATTCAAAGTGATTTCTAATTTATTTGTGTGGTTATTGGTTCTGATTTTGTGTGATACTGTAGTTTATTCTGATGAAAACGTGTCCGAATTAGCTGTATCAAGTTCCGCTGAGAGGGCAGGAAGTCCAACATCAACTTCAAAAGGAGGGGACCGCGGGAGAAAGGCTGCCAAAAGTAGCAACAATGGGCATCATACAGTATCCAATCACGTCTCTGATGATGATGATGATGATTGGGACGCCTTCAACGATGATAATTCAGGTGCAGATGTTGATACATCATTGGATTGGGGTTCGATATCAGATGATCATCCTACGCCTGAAAAGAAATCCAAAAAGAAGAGTAAACGTACCTCCTCAAAAAGTCCAAAGAAGAAGAAAGGAGGAAGTAGTAGTAGTAATCGGGGGGGTGGTAGTGAAGACTATGATGCACGTACTGATGAATCTGAAGAAACTCGAAGGAGGGGAGGATCCACTGCTGGAGGGGTGTTGAGTGGGGCATTATCAGGTGAGAGAGTTAATGTGTGTGAAGTGGAAACATAGAACACCATGGCAAACACACTCCAACACATGATGTAATGAATGTGCACTAACATCTTAATCTCCTTCCTCTGTATGATATGTAGGTGTTGGTAAATGGTACAAAAAGGGAGGAGTATCCGACGGTAAGTAGTCTGGTGGTCCCTGTATACTGTAGTAGATATCACCTCTGTACATAATATCGTCTAAAGTAGTGCATTCATCTCACTTTTACCCCATTCTACCAATGCAAATATATGTAAAATATTGTCATCGTTATCTACTGTGTGTAGTTAAAAATACCGTCACAGGTTTCGCTGGTGGATTTGCTAAGAAATTGGGTGGATTAGCAGGGGGGTTAATTGGTGGTAAATCGTACATAATCGAAGGAAGTACTGTGAATGTAATCCAAAAGGTAGCTGAAGGTGGGTTCTCGGTGGTTTATCTCGTCAAACATGCAAAATCTGGACGGACGATGGCACTCAAGCGAATTATTTGTAGAGGTATGTGTGATGAGCAAAAGTATTTTAATTTTATTGCGTAGATTGTCAAGTTGTCGTGGTTCATCAATCTATTCTCTCTCTCACACACACCCTGTACATTAAACATAGATGCAACTTCTGTTAAGGAAGCCGAGTCAGAGGCAGGAATACACAGAGCTATATCTCATCCTAATGTACTCCCCTTATTCGGGTGTGATACGCTACCTATGGAGAAGGGTGTGGCCGGAAGACAGGTCTTAATGTTGTTTCCTTATTGTCCCGGTGGTTCTATTTTCGATATTGTATGGGAGGCGGAAGAAGCTGGTGGTTCAATCCCATGGCCGTTCTCAGAACAGTGTGCATTACACATTTTTTTGGGGATCTGCCGTGGTACACTGGCCATGCACAAGAAGGGTTATGCTCACCTTGATATAAAGCCTCATAATGTTCTCCTAAGTGGTGATGAAGAAGACCGTATCGAAGATAAGACACCAATATTAATGGACTTAGGTAGCGCGGGTCCGTTGGTGGTGAAAGTGAAATCGCGATCTCAAGCCTTAATGATCCAAGATGAGGCTGCTTCTAAATGCTCTTTACCTTACAGGTTTGTAATATATTGTATTACTTTGATTACACTTCGGTAAAATAAGTTAAATCATGCAGCAGCTTTGCTTTCTATCGTTGCTCGACAATTAGGCTCATTATTGCATTAACTTGTTTCATGATTTTATTTATTTTTATTTTTAATCATATTAATTAGGGCCCCTGAACTGTTCGATGTAGAAAGTGATATTACCCTTGATGAGCGTAGGGATGTGTGGAGTCTAGGTTGTACCCTGTATTCGATGGCCTTCGGTTGGAGTCCCTTTGAGAGCCCAACAGAGGGTGTTCAGCCGTTGGCGATCATGAACGGAAATGTTAGCTTCCCACCGGGGAATATACACTTTGATGTGAAATGGTCGGATAACTTTTGTAAGTTAATTAAATGGATTCTGGTAACCGATCCGAGAAAGAGACCGAAAATAAAGGATGTGATGAGAATGACCGAGAAGCTGATAATATGATGACGACCGTAAAATCTCTCATAAGGGGAGAGATTAAATTTCGAAATTTGTTCTTAAATATCAGCAATGTATATATATTAAGTAGTGGTATGATAACTTCTTCAATGATTATATCACGTGGCTGTATTATGTGCTCCTCGTGATCATAAACCGAATAGTTTAAATGAACGTAGTTATGCTCTATTTCGCTGATTATTTATCAATTGTGGTGCGTGCTTAATTCTTTAATCTGTTCGAATGGGTACAAACTGGTTCTGTGACCATCGCTCCAAACCACAGCAACAGCGTAGTTACCTTTAGGTTCAATGGCTACCGGTTCAATATCCATCGATATGGAGTCATCCTTCAACATCTTTACACCGGTTACCTCATCAACGCACAATGCACACTTGCACTGTAATCGCAACTCTCTACTTGGTACAACATGCTCGCTTGCACTGGTTTCACTGTGTATGTGTGGTGGAGGTTTTTATTAGTTAGTAGGAAGAACAGGAGAAGTGAAAAAGAAAAGGGGGCAGTGAGGGAGCATCAACACAGCCACAGCATAAGTGGTATTGAACATAGGGGAATTATGGCAATTGCAGGCGCAAACGATGGAATGATATTGTAGCAGTGCATATATTAGTGATTGAAAATTACCTGATGTATCTAAGTACTAATTTCTTGGTATCTTTGTCGAAACTGATCGACGGGGTTCCACCGTACTGCATAGCATGTGATCCTTGAATTAATTGCCTAACAATACTTGAAGCTAACTCAGTATAAACCTGTGGTGTGTATCAAATAATTGTAACATAGATTAGTTCAGTAAGTTAATTGGTTTCACAGTGTGTCGATTACATGAGTTTATGTCCCGTGTACACACATTTTGTGTGCAAGTCACATGTCGTCGACTGCGCATCACAGGGGAAAGCGTAGTACCTTGGTGGTTTCAGAGTCAGGGTATTGAAGTACCATCGGTGTTCCACCATCTCCACAATGGGATACACTTTCCTCAATCGGAACCTTGAATAGATTTGGTATTCCATATTTGGATTGAATGGAGTCTGAAGTGCCTTTACCAAACGGGTGATAAATTGTACCATGCTCACATTGGAAGTAACTCATATTCTCAACTAGTCCTAACGTTGGTACCTTGAGCATTCCAAACATATTAATACCCTTTACCACATCCACTGTACTCAGTTTTTGAGGTGTTGTGACTATCACGGAAGCGGTTAACGGCAACATTTGGCACAGTGTGATCGCAATATCACCGGTACCGGGAGGCATATCAATGATCAGATAATCAAGATTTCCCCACTTTGTGTCCTGAATTAATTGTTGAATCACCTTAGAAACCATGGGTCCGCGCATGATAGCAGCACTGTGCAGATATAGTATATGTAACAAAAACAAAATATGCAAACGATTACAAGTTAGGTTGGTCCTCGCTCCATTGTTCAATGGTAGAAGTACTGTGATTGTGATTTTTATGTAGCGCATCCATTTGTATAAATTCCATATGTAGTACCTGTCAGATTTGCTTCCACTATCAAATAATTGTATGTTAAAAGTAAATGATAATATATAAACACCATTAGCAATCACGTTCATTCAAGGATTCAATCTATTCTTTATCACACAATCAATATTATACATATATATATATATGTTGAGTGAATAAGTGTGAACTAGTATAAACTACAACAACAAGAGGAGGAGTAACCACAGTACATTGCCTTACCTAGCTTTCGATACAAAGCCGTATGACATACATTTCACACCCTCGTGTTCTACTGGATGCAACATTCCATCCCCCTCATCGCTACTAGGGTCTAGTAATACATTCTTATTAATCATGGTAGGCAAGGATGGACCATAAATATCAGCATCGAAAATTCCAACTTTCGCCCCAAGCTTGGACAGACTATATAGATATATACATTTTATAATATCATAACATCGCACCACCACAATACTATTATGAAATGTGCATCGCAGTTTTAAAGATGTTTTGTGTACAGTCAATGATACTCATATAACACTAGCTTAGTTAGATATACCTATATGCCAAGTTAACTGAAACTGTACTCTTGCCTACACCACCTTTGCAGCTCGACACAGCGATAATATGGGTGACATTATCAAGCGTGGGTAGGTTGTGTCTCCCGCTCTTTCCCTTTGACGAAGATGCACTGAATGTGTATATATGGACAGAGATACAGTGTATTTTTGCAAATATTTGAAAGCATGCATACGTGTAATTTCAGTGATAACCCGCTGGTTTTACTATCTCGCTCTATTTTTGTTGCGTGCCGCTTGTTTCGCACAAAAGCAAAGAGTGAAAGTGTGGAGTGGCTACAAAAGAAGAGCTGAGAATGGAGAGGAGACAACGTTCTCACAAGAATGTCAACAATCATATTCTAATAAAAACCTTGGTACCCCGTACACATGACAATAGATTTCCATCACACGTACATACCTGCTAGTTGGTGCTCTTGGTGCATCAGATGTGAATTGAATTCGTGGTATTTGACTTGGATCAGAGGCTATCCATGGAATGCTTTGCAGAGCTCTATTTATTACACTATTTAATCTATCCTTGTCGGGATATGCTGGAGATGGCAATTTTACGGTAATTACGGGATCGGAACCTAATTTAAGTCGCTGTATTAGAAGCAGTAATGACGAAGTAAAACACAAGATGAACTAGCGTGAGAACAGTTTGAGGTTTTTGGAAAGAATTGACACATTAACAATTTTAACAAATTACTAACCTTAACCATCCCTAATGATACAATATCTTTATTCGATATTGGCTCCTCTGTGTCTCTCAGGGCGGTCAATATTTGGTCTTCGCGTTCTGCAATTTCACGAGCTGACAAACTTGAATAGAATGCAACTCTTTTGTACATCGTGGCTTCCCTTGATATCCATTTATATGATCTTTGAATACTATTTAAGTGAATTGCATTTCTATTTGAGTGGATAAATTTACTAAACATGTTGAATTTTCCTTTCAACTTTCAACTCTACTAGCCTCTGGCGTAGGGCTCTTCTAGAAACCATCCATTGGGTTCGAAAAACTATTAAAATCTAGGTAATACAAGTATTTAAATGTTACAAATACAAGTATGATGATTGAATTGTGGTTTGATGTCACGAATATATTATTGTGTTGTTGAAAATCATAGAGAATGGATGCTAAATCGATATCAGAAAGGCAGCTAGAGGTTGCAGTAAAAATTGTATCGATAGCCTCACATCTGGGATCGAATATGCAGGATGAGATCACTAGAGACAGTAAGACAAAGATGACAAAGGTTGATACGAGCCCGGTGACCATTTGTGATTTTGCAAGTAGGTGAAATATATCATTTTTGAGAATACAGGAAGCTCCATTCTAAGTACACAAATCTATTTTCTCCCTGTAATCATACTATAGTCCAAGCCTTAATAGCATTATATTTGAAGCAAGAGCTTGAACTAGAGTGTGGTGGTGGAGATAACTTTCGATTAGTGGCAGAAGAAACAAGTTCTGAGTTGCGTGAAGCTACGGAGGAAGCAGCCGTCTTGCGTGGAAAAATCACCGATTTAGTGAACAAGTATTACCCATTTGATGATAGTATACCAAGTAGCACTAGTTTCACCGAGGAAGAGGTTCTAGATGCAATTGATATGGGAGGGGATGAGGCAATTGAACCATCCTTTTGGGTTTTAGATCCTATTGACGGAACAAGTGTACGTAGTAAAACGGACGTTGTAGTAGTAGAGCCACCACTCAGTTGATTAGTTTGGTGTAATCACGTGTGTATGTACACATTAGAGGTTTATTTGCAAACTAAGTTACAATATAATAAACTTTTGGCTCATAAAATTTTACAGGGGTTCGTTCGTGGTGCGCAGTTTGCCATTGCGCTTGGTCACATAGGAGCAGGTGCTGTGGTAGATTTAGCAGTCATTGGTTGTCCTAAGTTACATACTACTAATGTCTACGATGAATCAAAGACATGTATCAGTGATGATGGTGAGATAGGGTGTATTCTATCCTCAGTGAAGGGTCAAGGTACATTCCTTAGAGATTTATCAGGTTCTATGATACGACAACTGTTTGTGAATGAAATTTCCAATCCTTCTGAAATGATCGTGATTGAGTCCTATGAATCAGCACACACGGATCATACACTAAGTGAGAAGGTTTACACACAATTAGGTATAAAACACCCACCATTGAGGATGGATTCATTGGCTAAATATTGTTCCGTTGCCCTTGGTTATGCTTCACTATTACCGCGAATGCCGAGAGGTGTAAAACGTGAAAATATATGGGATCATGCTCCAGGTGAGTGATAGCATGATTTTATCTATGTAACAACAAAGTGTTGGTTTTTAGTTCAAGGATTAACGTGTATGACGTGTTTTACTACTATGTTTAGGTGTTTTGTTGGTGGTTGAAGCCGGTGGCACGGTAACCGATGCGAGGGGAAAGGAATTAGACTGGACAAAAGGGCGAAAGCTTTTTGATAATGAAGGTGTGATTGTATCAAATGGAAATGTACATGAAGCGACATTAACAGCACTGCAAGAAGTGTGGCTTTCTTGATATAAATACTCTGTTATGGAGCACGGAAGCGAGTATATATTACAGTGTATGATTCGTTGTGTAATGTTGGAGAGGTATGTTGTTCATATTATTGCTATCTTCATAAAAATATATAAATTACAAATTATTATACAATACATTTAGCTTAGAGGTTTAGCAACATCTATCTATATTAGTCTCTACAGTTTCCCTTGGCTCCAACAGCGAGTTCCACCTCTGTATATATGACCATTTTTTGTTTTTTAGTAAGATAGGGTGCTGGTATCACTGATCAGGGTGTTAAAAGTAAGGTTTCTTCTAAACTTCCACATGATGAAGTCGGTGAATATGTAGCTCGGTTATTGGTTGCGGTATTCTCATCATTGGTATTATCAAGAACCCATGCGATCGATGGTCTCTCTGCTGCTTCTCTGTGAACAACTCCCCTGCTACCACCGTAAGAATTTCTACTGCCCGTTGGACTACCTTCCACTAACGTTACTGAAGCAATAAATCCATTTGAACTGCTTGGTCCCTTTGCTGTGTTCGTGGTATCATTGATCAACAGCAAACCGGGGGTAGATGTTTCCTTTCTCTCCTCGTCCCCCTCTTCGGTAACTTCGGTAACAGGACGAAAAAGCTCAGCTCCTGGTGTGATCGCATGATCATCGTCCCAGCAGCTGCTACTAGCAGAACTGGCAGGTGTTATGAAGATTGAGTTTACAAGTTTCCGCTCCTCTTCATCATCCGATGATAGACACTCTGCTAGCCACGGGTGTTCTAGTATCTCTTCAACATTGTAACGCTCGTTTGGGTCAGCACGAAGCATCATCGCACACAAGTGAATCGCATCATCTGAAATCGACACCCCCCATGTGCTCACCATCTTTTTAATTTTGGAAAACCCGCGCTGGATGATGTTGTAGTAGGCATCGTTGATGCTATTGTATGGTGGCATTCCCCCGGTGAGGATTGTGAAAAGAATGACCCCCAGACTGTAAATATCCGCCTTCACTGGGTCGTAAGAATTACTCATAGTTATCCGACTACCACGCCCAGCCGCAGCATGAGTAAGAGAGGGTTCAGACGAGTATCTTCCTCTGTTATTGTAAACACGTGCGCGATGCCTTGCGTTTTGGGTGTTAATTTCAACAACCTCCGGAGCAACGTATCCTGGCTTCCCTGGACATTCCCAGTGATTCAAACTTACCCTTGGTGAAGAAAGCGGGGCACTGTTACGGCGACCTATTGTGTCAACAATGTCGTCTATGGTATCATCTAATGAATCCGCCAAGTTCACAGCCTGTCCGTAATCCGAGATCAACAAGCGGAATGATGATATATTAATATCATCCTTATATTCATGATCGTCTTGATTAATTAAGAGAATGTTTTCAAGTGATAAATCCCGGTGCGCGTAGCCACACTTATGCATATGGTTAACCCCGGAAAGCAATTGTAGAAACCAGTTCTTTGTCTGTCTCTCTTGAAGTTTCTCCCCTCTAGATCTTAGGTTTTTGATGTACGTGTACGCATCGCCGCCGTCCGCGAAAGGCATTGTGACATATATCTTACGCATATCCTCGAACTGTTCATCATGGGTAGAGGCACTGAGTAGGGATTGATGTGGCGCTGAATCCCTGAAATAATTTAATAATTCAATCTCCTTCGTCCCATCCTCGGTGATCCCTGCGTATCCTGCGCGTCTCGACCTCGCCATACTTGCTGACGATGCAGATGGATTATACTTTTGACGATATTTCAATGCAGCTTTATCTAAAATCTTTACTGCCCGTTTGTGGTGTAGCTCCCGATGTTGTGAAATATGAACGCTACCATAAATAGCATCACTGATCTTTTCAATAAGCCTAAATTTGTCTTTAAAAGTATGTTTGCACTCTCCTCCTCCTGCCGAAAGAGTTTTGTTTCTATATTCTGGCATTTTGTCTATGATTTCAATGAAAACAACAGAATAAGAAGAGAAAATATGTCAAAACCGGTAACAAGTTTGCGCAACATCATATTGATGATTACAAAAGGACTAAAACATTTAGGTGGTAAATTCGAAGTGACCACTTTCCACGGGAAATTCATTATTGTAGGGAAAAATTAGATTATTATCAAGTTATGCTAGTTGAAATGTATTTAAAGTATCAATTTCAATATGATTATCAAGTTTCATCCCATAATGTGTGTATTTATGATGCAAAATATCAAATTTCCCACTTAGTTCTCAAAGTGTTCCAAGCAGGCATTGAGTAAGCAATATCCACATGAGAAATCAAACTGACTCATCATGTGAACAAATAAAATACAAAAATAGTAGTTGTTTGCGCTTATAAATACCTTTTGTTTAAATTAGTGTGTTTAAATTCCTGTAAATTCCTTGATTTCTACGAATCCACTCTGTGTAGAGTGATTTTGATTCTTCCGACAACATTTGGTTGGGGTAGTCTTAGTATTATCATTATTAAAGTTTTCGAGGGACAGACGTTTCACTTTTTGATCGACTCAAATCAAAAATGCTTTCCATCAATGCGAGGAAGGCACAGATTCATAATAGAGGAAAATCAAGGCACGAAAAGGGGGTGAAGAATCATCGAGAGAAGAAGCCATGGGAAATTGAAAACATGGCATTGGATTATTGGGAGAATCTAGCAACGAAGAATTTACATGACCCACATAGAGGTGTAGATGATGACCTTTATTACTCGGATGAAGGTGACGAGGAGTTACCAATAGATGTAGATATGTTTGAAGAAGGTAATATGGGGCACAATGGTCCGGCTACTAGGTATGGAGCCACTGTAGGTGCAAGTAGAAGTAGTGCAGATGTGAAACGGCGAGTTGGGGTAACGCGATATGGTAAAATGCAACGAGTTGAAGATCATTCATACTCACGTCCGAGTAGCAGAGGATCTGATATTAACACTGTTAGCAGCGGGTATGGATCAACGGGTGGGATTGATGTAGAATTTGAAAAGAGAACCTTCAGCAATAGCAGGGCCACAACATCAAAAAGTTCATCTCAGAGGCAACAAAAGAATGCTGCAGGAGTACCAAGGACTTCGGGGAGAGCTATACGTCGAAATAAATCATTTAACAAAATTGAAGAGTTTTTCCGAAAAAAGTTTGAAAAATCAGAAGTCTCATCATCCAAGATTCAGCAAAAACGTCGACGTCCAAGTTCTGCGATTTCAACCACTGAATACAGCAAGGGTGTTATGAAGAATCTACATCGACATGAATCATTCAAGAAGCTGGAGGCATTCTTTCTACAAAAGTTTGAAAATGAAAAGAAGATGAAGGCTAATGAGCGTGGTCGTGAAGGTGATAGTAATAATAGCAGTAGCAGTCGAAAGGAATTCGTCCCCTCAACTACTACAATAAGACGACCTACGGCAGCAAGCAACAATACAAACACTTCTACTACATTGAATCCTCACCGTCGCCCGGCATCTGCAGGGAGTCATAGAAGTACCACTGAATCACGTGGTAGAGGTGCCAGTAGCAGTCGAAGAAGACCTTCCTCTGCAACCCCTGTTAGACGAGCGAGTAATGGCGATGACATGGAGGCTAAAACAATGTCTTCAACGGTTAAATCCCCGTCAAAGCTGCACTGGATAATTAATCATTTGACAGAATTAATGCGCAAGCGGTTGTATCGGATCATTCCTCCAGAGAAAAGTGGTCTCCCATTTGATACTCAGTGTATAAGCTACTTCCAGCTCTTCGGGGATGGGAAGAAGAATACCGGTGATTTCATTTCATTCGATGAATTTATTAAAACTACGGTTGAAAAGCTGAACATTGATGATGTCTCTAAGCCAATTATGCGTCAAGTATTTGGGTTTATTGATGCTAATGGAGATGGTCGAATTAGCTACCATGAATTCGTGAACGGGGTAATGGGTGGGAAGATGGTATTTGATACTCTCCCAGATCCAACTGATAAAGAGATGATACCAGGAGGACGACGAAAGACTGTCACTGCTACTAGGGTAGTATCATCACCGAGAGTATCGGGGGTGAGTGCCTCTAAAGAGAGCAGTAGAACAGGAACCCCAAGAGTAGGAATGCATGATGACATCGACAATATGTACCACCAAGCCTTGCAGGCTAAACGCGATCTAAGTGATGCTCATGTGATCTCCATCATTGCTCAGCTTTATGATAAATTAGATCAAAAGACATCTTCTGACAAGGATCATTATCGTCAGGCTTTCAAGGTATTCCACAGTGATCGTGATGGTGGTATAACCCCACAGGATTTACGCATCACCGCGAATCGTCTGGGCTTAGAGTTGACGGTAGAGGAATCTCTTGCAGTTTTTAGAAGGTTTGATAAAAACTTGAATGGTTACGTAGACTTACATGAGTTCATTGCAGGGATGGAATCAGCTAGGATGGCACAAAACTCGTTGCTTAAGAAGAAGAATAACGCTACCAACAGCATGATAGGAGGGGGCAGTGTTATACTTGATGAGGAGGACAATCGGGAAGTGACCGGGTATTTCAAGTTCGATGAAGAGAAAACGTTTGAATTAACGGCTAGGGATCGAGTGTTGAAGAAATTCAAGAATGAGGAGCATGTGAATGATTGGCCGCTGAAGAAAATCATCTCTCAAATCAAGAAGAATATTCTTCAAACCATCAGTCGAGAGAAGGATAGTGTACGTCAGGCACATCGTGTTCTATTGCCAGGGGAGCAGTTTGCTGACTCAGAGAGACTACGTGAGGCTTTTGAGAGAGTGCATGTTGAGATTGATTCAGAGAAAGCAAAGAAGATTATGGCCATGTATGCACCAACAAAAAAGAGTCGCTCGGCAACAGCAGCAGCAGCAGCAGAGAAAGTCAGGGTTCATGATTTTCTTGTCAACTTCTTGAAGGATGAGGAGACAGAAGATTTTGGGTGGGTAGAACGAAGTGAGAAAAATACTCAAGAAAAGATCAAAGGCTGGAAAGAAGAAATGGCTACAGCATACGCTAGTTTATACGGTGATAAAGCACGAACAATGCTCGATGAAGCATACGAAACGGCAACACGTCGGGTCCCCGATGTAGAGAAAGTCATTCATACAGATGTATTGCATGAGCTTCAACACAATATCACAGACCGTAGAAAGAGGGGGGTTATCAGTGAATTAAAGACGAAATCTGATCTAATGCAAAAAGAGAAAGATATTGATGAAGTTGATGACGACGGTGCCACACTGATGAAGTATATTAAGGATTACGAAGCAAGCCATGGTAGCGGGGATCACGCTATTCTAATCGATGCTACTGGGGGGGAGTTTGATCCCGTGGAACGGATCATGGCTCCGGGGACAATCCGTAAATCCAAGAAAATGAAGCCACATGTTGTTGACGATCGATTCGAGAAGGTTTCTCAATTATTTCCAAGGAATGATATCAATTTAGCTACATCACCACGCAAGCGGTGTGTCAAAAGTATGAAGGGTTTGATTGATTATCTCTGGATTGGTCTGAATGCGGAAATGAAAGGAGCAGATCACGCACGGCAAACTCTAACACGGGCTTTCGTAGAACAGGATCCACGTCGTACAGGGAGAATCCCACCGATAAAATTCTTCCTTGGATTATCAAATTTTAACATGAGAATCGAGCCTGAGATAGCTGAAGCTTGCAGAAAGTTTTATGGAACCGAAAAAGGAAACATTGCCTATCGTCTCTTCGTACGAGATGTTTGCAGTGTCGGGGCGCGAAACTATGATGCGATTTTAGAGACCGAGAAATGGAAGCACGGTCATGATATGTCGAAAGAGTTGATATTGGAACTAGAAGAAACGGGTGACCAGGCCAGTGTGTCCCGCAACGCCGTCACTGGTGCACCAAAGTTTACTATCATCAACGGACGACGATCTGCAAAAGAAGAGAGTGTAGATGGGATAGACGATGTTTACGACTTAAGCGTGAAAGCAAGTGCAAATAAGAGCGTGATACGTGCAGATATTGATGACACCAAGGCAAAATATCAGTTATGGGGTGATCGAGAGGATAGTAACTATGATGATAATCGATCAGACCGTTCCAGTGTGATGTCACGGAAAATTGCCACTTCCCCGTTAACCAAGTATGCGGTGAAAGCTCATGATATAAATCAGAGAAAGCAGCAGAGCACCAAAGTAGCAGCTACTACTAGCAGTGATGAAATCTATAGAGATTATCATGGCTATAACAGTAATAACAGGCGAGCTGCTGCTACTGCTTCTCGCAAGGTCCGTCCTGCATCCGCGGGTGCTGAAAGAAATGTTTACATAAGCAAAAGTGGGGTACAATTCCTACCTGAGAGACCAAAAAGTGCTTCATCTCGCGCGACTAATCGGTCAAGTGGAACGACTAGATCCCATGTTGCTAAGGCGAAGTATCAACCGATAAATTTGGCTTCAAAAATGTATGGAATTGATCTGGATGCTGTCTTGGCTGCGAGGGAGCGAAGTAAACACTCCACCGGCGGTGATGGTATGAGCACGGCAGGGAATGGTACCATGAACCGGGATCATTCCAGTGATACCAACAGCAGTAGAAGAACTCCCAAACCAAACAGGCATCGACCTCGTAGTGCTATTGCTCGAAATAGAAGGTACCAACCTCAGATTAATTCAGAGGGTAAAATCACTAGGGCATACTTTGGCAAGACGACGAAGGACAAGAAGAAAACACTTTCGGTATGATGATTCATAATCTCACAAATATCATATTTACACACTTTTTCATAATATTGATTTAATCTCGTTGTGCTCATTTGCATTCTAAACTTTACTCGTGTGTATGTCTACTATTTCTGTTTAACAGCGCGGAGGGTGGCTTGACGCAAATAATAAACCATGGCATAGCTCACAGCTAGATTCACGTAATGATACAACCAAACGCCCGAAGCGTCCTCAAAGTGCTGGTGGGTTTTATTCTAGACGAAGTGGGAATCCTCGTAGTGGTTGGAGTAGCCGTGTGCAGAGGAGACCAAACACTGCTGGTTCTGGTAGTAATAGGTCGACAGCTAGTAGGAAATCAACGAATCATAAAGTGGGGGGGCGAAATAATGGACCTGTTCTTGCTACGAGCCACCATGCGTCCTATAACCATAAAACATTTGAGGATGATGTAGCCATCGGTGCCGATCTCCTTCAGTACCGTGTTGTGACGAACTTCGAGGTTGCATAGCTCTAAAAGCAATAGAATCACATTTAACACATACTACTACTACACTCTATATTGACACAGTATATAACATCAAAGCCAACAGCTCGGTTAGCAGCTCTTATGATAGACATATATAAAGTATATAATAGTACTAGTTACACCATAAATAGAGAATAGAATATAGAGAAAACTGGTGAAATATATATATGGTAATTGCAGAGAGGAGCCGCATGCGAGCCAAAACAGAGCAGGAGACTGAGATTACTAAATGTATATATATATGTGTATATTAATTATCATGAATACAATGTAACGGAACAACTTTCAATATATTTAACTAATCTATACGTTTCGATTAAATTATGACATAAGAACATAATATTATCTAAAACACCTTACGTCTCATGGCTCGGGTGTTACCATCACCTCTACCTCTTGGGGCACCTCTCGGGTTTGATGTAACCGTCTTTTGACTCATGTATCTTAATACCTCCGTCTTAATTGTATCAAGCTTATGGGGCATTGTATCAACCTCGTTATCACTATCATCTCCATCCATCTCTCCGTATTCATCCATACTCGGAGCTGCGATCCGGAGCTTCTCCTCCCGTGCAAGCATCGGTGTCGGAGGTCCTGTTCCAAGTATACTAGCCACGGCGTTCGATGTCGGTGCACTTGATGATACTCCGCCCATCTCACTCTCGGACTGCATTTTCAAGTATTCAGATATAATGAAACAAATATATATATATATATATGATGAGTGACTTTTCCAGAAAACAAAATAGATTTTTTGAAACATAGAACATGTCATTACATATATAAGTATCAACGGGCATACCTTGTTGTTATGAACACACCACAGCTGTAGAATTTCATTGGTACGCTGTTCAATCATACCGAGGTATTGCATCATGTTGGTTTCAGTAACAGCCTCTCCAGCCAGCATCTCACTCATGGCACTGCTTGTGCAATCAATCTTGCTAAATATGGATTGAATACCAACCTTCAATGAATTGACAGTCTTTTGTGCTTCCGTGAACTTCAATTCAAACTTCTCCTTACTTGCTACAGTCATCTCAAGTCTATTCTGAAGCTCCTTTCGCAACTGCTCGTGTTGACTATTATCCTCCCCACTCCTCTGTTGATATTTAAGTTCCTCATCTCTCAGCAATGCAATCGTTTCGTCTAACTTCTCAATCTCGTTTGCTTGGCCACTGACGTAGTTGAATAAGCTAAAGTTCTGATCCTCGTTGGCGATAAATGTGGTTACCAATTCATCAATATCCGCAATGCCGGTGGCTGCCTTGATCTTGTGGAAAGCCTCCTCATAACTTTGAACCTTCTCAACAGAAACTTGAACGTTGGCCTTATCCTTGGCCACATTCCAGGCACTGCGAGTGACATTTCTTTTAAGATTCTTTTCTTGTTCCAGGGTCATATCTCCACGTTTATCCGCCGGTGATAAGACATCCTTTCTCATTCTATCCTTCTCAATTTGACGCGCTAGCAAATCCATCTGTTCCTCAAACTCAAACCTTTCCTTCTCGTTCTGGGCTTCAATGGCGGCTAACTCCATCTGCCACTTATCACGGGCTTCATACGCTCGGTTAGAGTCTTCGATTACATTCGCCATCTGTTTCTTCTTTTCATGTAACTCCTTCTCTAGCTTGCGGTAAATGTTATCAAACACAACACGCTCACGTCGAAGGTTGTCGATCGTCTCGCGCAGCTTTTTATTGTTAGCCAAAGCTTCGTTAAATTTCACTAAAGCCTTGTCCAATCGGTTTTCAAGGATTCGAACCTGCTTTTGAATCATCGCCTGTCCCTCCTTAGCTGCATTGATTCCACCCATCTGACGGCGTCTCGTAAGAATGTTGTCCTTGACCAAGGAAATCTGCGTCTTCAGCTCCTTTTCATTCCTCTTCGAAACCTCTACCTTTGAATCAAAGATCTCACATTGATCCATAAGCTCTGCGATCTTTGCCTCTGTAGCCTTCCCCCTTGGTCGACGCATGTAGTTTCGATGTTCCTGCTTCAGGTACTCATTGTCCTTCTTTAGCTTTTCAATAATTTTCTGCTGTCTGCCGATAGTATTAGCACTATCTGTGGCATAATCCTTACGGTTTTGCTCAAGAAATTGATATTGGCGGTGCAAACGCTTGAAATCTTCGTCTAATGAAGTGCCAGCCATGGTATATATATGTGTAGACTTAACTTGCAAGCTTCTACAATGTGAAAGGTTCCATTAAAGCACAAGGACATCATAAATATGGTATTTCAATCAGTCAGCTAATTATAGATAGAATTTAAATCAACTATGCTTTTCATATATGCTAAATTATTGTAGAATACATGAGAAAAATGCCACACAAAGTGATACACAACATTTTTGTAACCCTCCGCGACAATGGAATTCATACTGTAAAGACCCAAGCATTCTAATTCACCATTAATGACAAATTTATGAAACAAATTGTCTATATGTAAAGATTATATGGTAAATATTTCATAGATTCGTACCGATTTAGCAGACTAGGTTGTGAGGCTTTGCAATTTCGAAACGGTCAACCGAAAGTAATTACAATGATGATACCAATGTAACTACCCCATGTCACACATTGAATGAGTTTGCCGCGACGTGATTTTACCATGTTATTGACCCGGTTGATTCTTATATTTTCTTTATTTACACATGCAATGTGTACTGAATTTGTAAGCTAGATGTTATATAATGCGAATTTTGTTATTATGTCTCAAAACCTGATTTAAACGAACATTCAAGTTGACTTTTCACTTTTTTTCTGTTTTCTGATATATCTCATGTGCTCATGTGTTACATAGCCATCAAAGTTACCATTGCGATTTAGAATGCGTGAACAAGATGAAGAATTTGAATATTTTGATCATTTGCATCAAATGCATGAGATTATGGTAAACTCGGGTAACATGACGAAGCTACAGGAATTAAGTGTTCATTTATACAACAATCATAACGTACGTAAACTTGATTTCAATGTTTACAACACTTTTGAATGAATAATGAATTTTGTGGATGTTAATTTTACACGTGTGGGTAATGTCATTCTTCGACTCTTTCCATGTACAAACGCATTGCTTGCTTGGAAAACACAGAGTCAATACATCGGACAAGTGAGTGTTGGAACGCCTCCTCAACAAATTGAAGTGATCCTAGATACCGGTAGTGCCAACTTCTGGATCACGTCTTCTCAATGTAAATCGGAAGCATGCTCAATGCATAGTAGCTATGATCACACCCTAAGCAGCTCTTACACAGAGGTTGGGTTTGAGATTGAAGTTACCTTCGGGACTGGTGCGATTACCGGGTTCATGTCATGTGATGATTTCTATATGGGCGCGGTCAAGGTTCAGGGGCAGCATTTTGGAGAAATCACCAATGAAGATGGTATGTAGCAGTCAATTCTGTGTGTTTTATATTGGTTTTGTTCTGCTGTAAGTCACGCAAGTAGAGTGTGTACAGAAGTAGTAGAATGTTTTTATTATTAAAGTCTCTTTTATACTAAAATTTCTTTCTTCTACTACTTGCCTCACTGCCTTGCCGCTTGGTATTCTCTTTGAATCAAACTTATCACAGGGAAAGTCTTTCGAACATCTGCCTTCTCCGGTATTCTTGGATTGGCATATCCAGCCATGGCAGCGTATGATTTCACCCCCATGTTTGATAATGTAATGATCCAAGGGCTATTGGATAATCCTAGTTTCTCCTTCTTCTTCTCTGATTTCCCGGTACAACAGAGCGTCTTCCTATTAGGAGATCCTGACCCATCCCTGTATGTTGGGGATATTTCATGGTTACCAGTGGTGAAGGAATTCTATTGGGAGGTTGTGTTGACGGTAAGTGTCGGTTGGTTTCATTTGTCGAGTGTTCAGAAAAGCTGCTGCCTGGGGGTTAGTTACTGCTGGCTGAATCGTTTGTCGTATATATTACAATTAACATATCCTGCTTTCTAAAAACACGCTGTTAACGTATATCCTCATACACACAACCAGGATATCATCATCGGTGATCAGAGATTAGGTGCTTGCACCTTGAGCGGTGGGAAATGCAAGGCTGTCTTCGATACTGGTACAAGTCTACTAACAGGGCCCACTGATATCATGACTGAGGTGTTCTCAATCCTTGATGTAAATCCCATGTGTGATGATTATGCAAATCTTCCGACCATTACCTACGTCTTCGAAGGAGAGGAGCATTTTACCCTCTACCCAGAGGATTATATCATGAAAACCGAGAGTACCAATATTTGCAAACCAGCAATGATGCCGCTTGATGTTGATCCCCCAAGAGGGCCCATGTTTGTGCTTGGTGATGTATTTACTCGAGCATTTTATACCATCTTTGATCGGTATGTGAAGTCTATCTTTTGTTCGTCACACTTCGTGCTGCCACTGCTTGGTACGAATTTTTGTATCCATCCAATGATTTGATTATACTAACCCCCATGAAATCTTTTACATTTGACTATTACATGGCATCTTATGTTTTGTTATTTAGTGGAAATAACCGTGTAGGATTAGCCACACCACGGCGGCAGGATGCGAATGACGGGTTTGCTACCGAGGAGGCTGTACAGGCATCGATGGCTCGCTTTCAAGCACAACAAGCCGAAATCAAGGAGAATGTAGCCAAAGAAGCCGTACTAGAGGCAGCAAATGAAGAAAATAAGGCGGAGAAAGCTGAAGAGCGAAGTCATAAAATGCAGGCAACTGATTTGATGAAAGATAAACTGCAACACTCTGTAGATACCTTGAACATTTTAACCAATGCGATGGAGCATGGACAGGCGACCGCAGCAGATGTGTTCCCGGCATTGAATAAGACAATTGATGAATTGAATGCAATCATTTTGAGAAAGTCAGTGGATGGAGTAGAAGATGGTGGGGCGGTGGATGGTGGTGCGGGTGCTGTCCATAGTGATGGAGAATCGAATGGTGTAACGACCGCCGCCGCCGCCGCCGCTGGTGACGATCTTGACGTCGCTAAAGCTGCTGCTGCCAGTATCAACATGGCAGAAGAGGTGGTAGAGCAACATGGAAAGGATGGAGAAGAGGCACAGAGTTCCAAGGAATCGAATAAAGTGTTATCTAGTGATAGCGAGTCTGGTGATTCTTCTGATATTCTCAGATCCAACGCAAATAATCCCGAACAACTACTAGAAGGAGCAGGGTCTGTTGATTCCACTGCTAGTGACTTCTTTTCTCATTTTGATGAAAAGTCATCCCCGGAGGATATGCTCCGAGTTTTGATTTCTTTAAATGATGATGAAATTGCAGTATTGAATAAGGAAGATGTCGACGATATCGCAAAACTTAGTAGTAAGGAGGAGGAAGGGGCATCAGGAGCTGGGTTGTTACACACGGACGAGACATCATCAGGGACAAGTGAGAACAATGGCTTGCATCCAAATTATGACAACCCTTTCAAGAGGGGGAAGGATAATAAGAAGGGATCAACCAATGAATCATTAGTAGATGAAAACAACAGTGATTTGATGGTCAATCTGAATTTCAATGTATCGCATGCCCCTCCAAGTCCTGAGGATTTGATAGTCACCTCTGCCATGTTCAATGATGAAGAAGAAGACGACGATGAATGGGATGAAGACGACGACAATGATGATGATTGGAGTGATGATAATGTAAATGGATTCAACTCAGGCTCAAGGATGCTCCGAGATCAAACCCAAGGTGATATTTGTATGCACCCCATCATTTTGCAGGGACCTTCTTATTATTTACACTCTATCATTTCTGACGCTCTTTTCGTAATTTGGTATGTGTGTGTGTCCATCTATGTAGCTAATTTGAGGAGTAATTTCAAACCGCAAAATCTACGACGGCCAAGGATGTAGAGTGAATATGTATATATTATGAAGAAGCTGACTACATCATTGTCTGTTATGTTGGCCGTGCGGTGCGTGGCAGGAGAAGAATGTTCAAAGTTTTGTAAAATAGTAAACTAATGTTAATTGTTATTCTATCTGTATACCAATCAGTTCTTGGATTTTAGGATAAAATTAAATATGACGTTGATGACGTTGATGTCTGTATATATTCGAATATACTGGATTTGATTATAAATTTACGAAAATTACTATTGAGATACGAGAAGCGAGGGATCTTCTTAAACAGGTACCGCCATACAGCTTTCCCTCTCTTTTATTAATTCATCTGCGGTAATCTTCAAAGCGTTCCGGATTGTATCAACTTTACTATCTTCCGCAAAGTACCATTTACCTTCTCTGGTTTTCACAGGAAATGAGTAAATCAATCCCTCTGGTACCCCAAATGGGTTTCTATCACTACAAACAGCCATTGACACGGTTTCATCCTCTGGTGTTCCTTGTACCCAGGATCGCATATGATCAGCGGCTGCGTATGCTGCACTACAAGCGCTAGATAGGCCACGTTTTTGAATCACCTTAGCGCCACGAGTTTGAACGAAGGGGGCAAACTCGGTTTCCAACCAAGCATCATCCTTAACCATATCACGGACAGACTTCCCATGGATTGAGGCATTCTCGATATCAGGGACCATAGTTACACTGTGGTTTCCCCATACAATGATGTTCTTTACATCCCTCACTGCAACGTTTGCTTTCTTCGCAATGACACCCTTTGCACGGTTTAAATCTAGTCTACTCATAGCAGAGAAATTCTCACGAGGAATGGACGGACAAGCATTCATGAGAGTCAAACAGTTGGTGTTTGCGGGATTGGCGACAACCAGAACCTTCACATTCTTGTCAGCCACAGTATTCAACGCGTTGCCCTGCTCTACGAAAATTGGATAATTTTTCGCAAGCAAATCCTTTCTAAGCATACCTTTCATACGAGGGAATCCACCCACTAGGATAGCGTAATGTGCCCCATTTAAGCCAACCATGGGGTCAGTGGATGGTATAACTTCCTCAACTAATGGATATGCGCTATCCTCCACTTCCATGACAACTGCATCCAATTTGTCTTTACACATAGGGATGTCCAAAAGCTGCAAGCGGATTGGCTGATCCGCACCAAAGACGGTACCTATGTACATGAATGCATATACGAAATGATGCATGTTTTTAGACTCTAAACTGATATATATATATATATATATATGCGATGGGAAAAAGTCGACAACCCAAGAATTTTTGCCAACGAATTGAAAGTCACGCTGGATGTACGGCAGTAGGTAACATTCTGTCTAAAGCTTCTCCAAATAAGTTTAAATTCATATGTTAATTCATACACAGTTCGACTATCCGTCACTTGTGGTTCAGAGAATGCATATATACATGCAATACTTTTTTCACAATGAAACCAGCCAGCAGAAGAAAAATATGAGGTAAACGTTGACATTACCACTAGCAATCAATGGAATCAAAGCATAGCCAATATTTCCAGCTGCCCCGGTAATTGAAACATTGATTATATCCTTCATTTTAATTAGTTTACGATCACAAATAGCAATTAATAATTGGTGCGACCAATAAAGTACCCCAGATGATTTCATTGTAACTGGGGTATTTTGGGACGTTACTGAACAACCTATCTGAAAAAATTATAAAATGCCAATTGATAAGAAATCTGCGAAGGCTAGGGGAACTTACACCCGTCCAGGACGAAATATAATTCATAAACGGTATCAAAGTTCGGCTAAGGTATGTGTTTCTAATGATGGATATACATGAAACACAAAGTCAAAAGTGGTTTCTGTAAAGTAGGTTCGGTAAAACTCTCACTTTTTTAACATTGCGATGAACATACAGGGAGTTCACATTAGTGATAAGGAAATTGAGGCAGCATTTGAGTTTCTAGATCATCGGGGAACTGGTAAAATTACCTTAAATACGCTTCGGGTGAGACTATTTCCGTTTATCTGCACATGCGGCTTTCTTCTTGATTACATTTACGGCTTTTGTTGGACCATGAGTTCAAATCAGTTAGAATAAACGAGAATTTATAACGCAATACACCATTTTAAAATCATATTAATCCAATGTGCAACTTATCACTCTCACAGACGCGAATGGGAGCTTTCTACACAAACCTTCCGATTAAGGAATACAAATTTCTCATGAACGGAGAGACGGAATTGACATACGATGATTTATACGATCTCTTAAAGAACAACGAAGTTTCTAACTTTGATCCAGTGGCAGAGGCATTCGCTGTGTATGATCCCCTCGGGACGGGATTTGCGGATAATAACGTGTTGAAGGATGTTTTCAAAAACCTGGGTTTCGGAGAGCTTTCAGACGCGGATGTTAAAGTACTGGTAAGTTTATGTTGCTTCCTTGGTGTAGTAAATTAGACTATAATAGTGTTTTCGTTTTGATTTAAAACTAGTTGGTCATTTATTAAACGCTCTCCTGTTGACGGTTGACGGAGTAGTAGGCCTCTCTCTACTAGTAGTAGAGTAGTAGTGTGCCAGCAAAAAATAATCAGCAAGTCGTATATAAGAAGGAAGGGAGATGATATAACCCACAACTAATTGCTCACAATATATTTCTGCAATAATAATCCAATAATTATCTAAATGTTTACAGATTGACACCGCAGATGCAGATGGCGATGGAAAGATTGGATTAGAGGACTTCAGGGGAATGCTTAATTACAAGTAAGTTTAATTTATTAGTAGATGCGTAGATGTGACAATAAATAATCTAGTAGGACCTGCTACCGTGGTGAAGTGAATGCTCAGTAGTCTTTCGGTTGTTCAGTTTGGTGAATGCATTGCCTTAGCTATACACTCTTCAGGTCGTCTTTTACATAACATACTGAATACACGTACAACGTACGTACGTTATTGTTTGATTGTTACTGTATACCACACAGATCTAGGTCAAAGAGGATCCCAGATGAGCTAGTCAGTCCTAAGAATGCAACTTCTGCTGCTCCCACGGATGATGATGAAGGTGATGTCGCTGATGATGAACTTGACGAGAAGATAGTTGATAAAGAGGGGGGGAAGTGGGGGAAGGAGGCATCTGATGCCGATACTGAACCTGCTGATGAAGAATAAAGAATAGAAAAATACTAACAATATACTGTATATAAATATAGATGTAATATACCTTCTTTGCTTTTCCCTCATCATCCACGCTCAAATCTTGGTGAGCCAATAGTTGGCCAATAGAGACGAAACAAAGCACAATTTATTATTATTTGGGGATTTTTTGTTGTGACGCCATTAATTCAATACAAGCGTTGCAATAGAAAATATCTTGTAATATGCATATTATTTATTTCGTGATATGTATTCAATATTTAGTTTTTTTCTTTCCTCCTTCTTCATCATCCCAACTTTCAGCCAGCAACACAACAAGCACAACAAGCACATGGCGGCACACCAGCAGGGGCAGCAACCCCAGCGAATTCTACATTCAATATACACAATTTACTCACATTTTCGTACGAATCCATTGATATTCACTTGCTATGCTTCTTCTTCTTCTTTCTGTCCTTTCTCTTCCCTCCTTTAGACGTGCTGGTGCTGCTGGCAATGTTAACGACATGACTCGGCTTGTGATTCTTCCAATCTTGTCTCTGACATTCCTTTGAGCTATATATAGGACAAATACATGATGGTATACATACCAGTGACTGAAGTAGATATGTATTACATAATGTCTGTTATTGTTATTGCATAATCTTACCAATAAGCAACAGCAAGGCAGGCACACTTCAACATAGAAGTGCTCTCCTTTCCACAGAATTCACACTTCTTAACCCTCTTGGTTTTCTTAACCTTGACCATTGCCAATTCATTGGTAGTATTACTAGTCGGGTCTACACTGCCCTTCAACATCGATATAATATCCGAATACCCGAAGTGTGTTGCTGCGTCTACCGCTGTGTGCCCAAACTTATTCACAGCTTCTACATTCGCCCCATTGGATATTAGCAGTGACACGACATCTGAGTGACCATTTTGGGAAGCAACATACAATGGAGTACATCCATCCTTCTGTGCAGCCTCTAGATTCGCCCCATTGGATATTAGCAGTGACACGACATCTGAGTGACCATTTTGGGAAGCAACATACAATGGAGTACATCCATCGTTTGCTGCAGCCTCGACATTCGCTCTATTAGATAGTAACAGTGACGCCACATCTGAGTGGCCTTCTGTAGAAGCAATGTACAATGGAGTACATCCATCGTTTGCTGCAGCCTCGACATTCGCCCCACTAGATATTAGCAGTGATAGTACATCCGAGTGACCTGTTACAGAAGCAATATACAACGCGGTAACTCCACTATTTGTTGCAGCCTCGACATTCGCCCCATTAGATATTAGCAGTGATACTACATCTGAGTGACCTGTTACAGAAGCAAAATGCAACGCGGTATCTCCATTCTAACCTGCAGCCTCGACATTCACCCCATTAGATATTAGCAGTGACACGACATCTGGGTAACCTTGATGTGAAGCAAAATGCAACGCGGTATCTCCATTCTTATCTGCAGCCTCTACATTCACCCCATTAGATATCAGCAGTGATACTATTTCTGATTGACCTTGATGTGAAGCAACATGCAACGCGGTACCACCATCCTTTGTTGCAGCCTCGACATTCGCCCCACTAGATATTAGCAGTAACACGACATCTGAATGACCTTCTGCAGAAGCAGCAGACAACGCGGTAAATCCACGATTTGTTGCAGCCTCTACATTCGCCCCATTAGATATCAGCAGTGATACTATTTCTGAGTGACCTTGCAGTGCTGCTTTCATCAATCCATTAACTCCATCTGCATTGGCAAAATTTACAGCTCTGTCGAAGGCATCTGGTTTCTTCTGTTGTAAATCAATGATCTTCTCCATATTTCCATTTACACACCATTGAAGAAACACAGCCCCCTGGATTGCATCTCTTCTTACTGACATGCTACTTGTGTAAATATTGAATATGTATGATTCATATTGGTATAGTAAAATGGAGTAGAAAAATTAGAGAGAGAGAAACAAGCAGCAAGCAAGAAGTAGTCCAACAGCCACGCCAGCACGCCAGAACGACGTGAGAGAGTCAAAAGTGACTGTCACATTTTCATACAATATAATGAAGCAAATGAGATTGCATCATTGAAAACCATAAATAGCATTCATCATTCAATTGCATCAAATATTAAGTGAAATGTGGTTTAAAATATGCACGAAAAATGAGAAGCAAGAGGTGCGTGGTGTTGTAGAAATAGTGTCATGAAGCACGGAATCACTAAAATACAATACATTGCACACCACGAAACATTAGAACACAAATATATCTATAAATATAACGATAATTTAATGTAATCAATGTGTGAATTACATTTTAACCCCAAACTTGACATCGAACTTCGAATTCTCAAACTGCTCCAGCAGCGAACGAAGTTTTGAGTTTTCAACAAAAATCAAGATATCACTTCTGCAAGGTGAATATTGTCACATTTTATACTAGATACACTACTTAAACCATCTTGATAACGATGTAATTAAATTAGGTTTGAGTTTACTTGATAAAAACGGCATTTAAATGAGGGTAGACTAACCAGTTCAGTGAAATATGTTTTGGATGCATATTTAGGGAATTTTGAATTTGTTTTTGATATTTTAATTCATAAGGCTTCTCTATATATACACTAATTATTCCAAAAATGTAATTATTTTCATTTTCGATTGTCAAAATGTGCTTGAATCAGATGTCAAACCCTGTTGTGATATCGTTGTACAGAAATCTACTACGTCTGGCTGCGATACATGATCACAACCCCAGTTACAAATTCATGATGGCGTCCTTTAGATCACACAAACGGTTTAATGATGTAGAATCAACTACGTATTTTCCGAAATGGATGCAGAGGGCGTTTGGCACGAAGAAAGGTACAAGCTGTCGGTATACAACGAGTTCCAGTCTTGTAGACACCGTTAAGGAGATATTTAGAGAAAACCAAGGTTTAGATGACGACGGTAGGTATTCAACATTATTGTATGCATGTTTAAGAAATGCAGCAACATCTGCTCATTTCTCTACTACACGACATACGACGAGTTGTATGTATTGATGTCTTTTCATGAACTTTTTTTCATGTTCATAAATTTGCTATACTGTACATACAATATATAGATACTATTAACACCTTTATCGCAGAGGGATTTCTTGCATTTCGGTTGCTATCCGGAAACATTGCCTTTGGTAGTAAGGTTGGTCATCTACCCCAACAATATCCTCCAGTACACGAGGAAGAGGAAGTGGAGACTCCTGCTACAGAACAGCCCCCAAGATATACAGAATTGAAGCTAATCGATGGTGTCAACGCAAAGCGAGGGAACTTACTTTTGATATACCCCGAACTCTCTTCATACGAGATTAGCCACTTCCATCATAGTCTTGTGCTCCTGCTCTCTCGATCCGACGTCGATGTGCCGTACATTGACGCCTTTGGAGCGTATGACGATGACCTACCACCCCCGTCCCCAAAACACGGAGGAGCGGTGTGTGGTTTAATCATGAACGCGAAGACAAATGTCCCGTTCTCTCAAATACACCCCCCAGCCCTGGATAAGCACTTGGACCCTGTCTATGAGGCTTTCAAGGACAACATTATTTACTACGGAGGACCTGTGCAAATGACACGCACGTGTTACCTTCACCCATATGGTCCTGATCTTATACCCGGAGCCGCAAGAGTTGCTCCTGGAATTTACGTTAGTGGAGATTTGAAAGCTGCTGCAAATCTAGTCGGAGCTGGTGCGATCAAGGCATCGGACTTCAAATTCTTTTTAGGGCACTCGAATTGGGTGATTCCTCAGTTTATCAATGAGTGTGAGAATGGAATGTGGTTTGCCTTAGAGTCACAGAATCAACATGAACTTTGTGATATCGTGTTTAAGACAGTTCCAGAAGCGAATAAAATTGAAAACAATACAGACATTGTTTCTTCTTCTCCTACATCAACAACAGAGGAGGATGGCGAAGGCGAGGGGGAGGCTGAGGAAGCTTCTCGTCCTGCTTCTGATGCTGTGGCGTTGTCACGAGCTTCATATGAAACACCTTACACATGTGACAAGGATGAGAAGTTAACAAACAAAATACGTTTACATGTTTGGCGAGATATGATGAAATGTCTCGGAGGAGAGTATGCTAAATTGGCTACACAACCATGGATCACAGCGAAGGTCGTTGAAAGTAAGTAGAAGTGTAATAATTGTGTATTATATATACCAAATTCAAATTCTATTTGATGGAATGCGAGTAAAGATGAGATAATTGTGGGATGGAACAAGAATGATTGGAAATAGTGTTAAATAAGTTATACATATAAACAATAGATACATCCTTAATAAAAGATTATACATTAGAGATGAGAGAGATTGCTTTTACTTCTCGTATCAGTCTATATAGTAGAGTTGAGTGAGGTAGAGTGAGTATGTCGCGATTTTTCTATTATTTGCATGTGTTTTCTTTGTACATCCAATCTAAAGTAAATCAATTGAAATACCAAAGTGTAAAATGATATTATAAATACCATGATATGCCTTTTCTGCGCTATTCTAATCTTCAATGGTAGGAATTCCTTTCTCCTGTAGTAGCTTCTTTACATGAATTTTGATTTCATCTCTTAATTGAGTTACCATTTCTTTACCAGCTCCGTGTGGATCAGGTAGCCCCCAATCCCTGCACTCTAACGTAGAAAACACAGGGCAAACATCTCCACAACCCATGGTTACCGAAACATCCATAGCTTCCATCACACGATCAGTTAACGGCTTCGGGAAAACACCTTGCATATCAACACCCACATCCTCTGTAGTACACAATTTATACATCAAATGTTTGTGATATTACTTTGACTAATGCGAGGTGTGATGCGTGCGTGGTGTATATTAGAGAAGAAAAGCACACCACATGTACATACGTGATGATGTGTACAGCAGGAGCCAGACCAATATGATATATAAAATATGACTATAATTTACTTACCCATGGCTTCCACAGCAACCGCATTGACTTCTGAGCGAGGAGCACTACCACAAGAGGTAGCCCACACCCTTCATAAAATATATTAACAAATTAATTCAATGGATTACATTTTTGTTAGGGCAACAGAAACACCGCGGTTCGTTCTTGCCAACTTCTTACTAGCAGCATAAGAAAGCACCTACAAAATTATCTCTCATTAATGCAGAATATGAGAATGATACACAGTAACTTACTTCCCACCAGATAAATGACGTGCCCACGCGGCAGATATTTGACTACGTCCAGCGTTATGGATGCAAACAAATGTCATTCCCGTAACTTCGCGCTTCCCAGTTTTAATTCTGTGCATAGCTATCAAATTCTCCAGAGCAAAACTCTCAATTGCCATGGTATCCGTCCTTCCACTCTTTTCAAGCAATTCTCTACTTTCAACGACCACGCTTTGAATATCTTCGTCATTAACTACAGCAGTTCCGCTGATGAAAGTGTTCGTCTCGCGATGCCACTGGTATCTGTCTAACACATTTTTACACATTGTATTCAAATCAGGAACTTCAACAGTAGACGAGATTAGTCGGATGTTGGACATTAGTAATTGTTTACTTCTTCTAAATGCAATCATTGTGGGATAAATTGGATTTATATATTTTGACCATCATATAATAAATATATAACTACTCCAGTATATAATTTGAGAGTTTTAGAAACTTCAAACTTAGAAAAGCTGAGCAAGCTGAGCTGCTTATTATTATCGATACTGCATAGTTCTATACATATGATGTATCGTAGTCACACTATTTAATTCGTACTTCTTGATTTCACCTCTTTACTGCTAGTCCCAACATCGCAGGGTAAATCTCCCACCGATGAAATGGTCGTGGTGTCCACGTGGTGGTGTCGTGGTGGTGACTGCCTGACTTTTAGCTGTTAGCTAGAGGAGAACAATATGGGTTCGAGCCCACCATGGCGATCTAAAAAGGTGAAAACCTTCTTCAAGATACTATCATGATACAACAATAAGCTCCTAGTGCTAATGTCAACCACTTCATCACCAGCTGTTGTTGGCATCGTCATCAATACATCATTGTGCTTTCTACAAATCTTTTTATGGATTAGTTTCCAATGTCCTGCTTGACATTTCGCGGAGCAGTAAAACACCTAAATAAGAGAGAGACGAGAAGAGCACAGATAAGTTAAATAAAATGAAACAAGGGAAGGATAGAGTGATAAGAAGCGTGTATATAAGTTATAGTAGTACCTTCTTGCATCTACCGCATCTAGACCTGGCTTTCGTTAAACCACATCGTGCACACCAGCCTGATATTTTCTCAACAATATCACTACTATTAATGATGTCAGTTTTGCTGTTGTATCGTGCTTTGAGTGATAAACACGATGGCATAATGCACTGCGTAAGCAAGTACTCAACCCAATGCACTCGCATTTCATCCAACGCACTCTGTGTCAATGCTGCATGGTATTCAGATTCGTATCCATGGTCTATCGCTGACTCTAGACAACTTTCCCCTGTAGAACAGATAATGTCTCCAGTAACCTTGTTGTCCTCTAGGTAAAGCAGAGTCATGGCGCTGGTACTTCCATGGGAAGCTGCAACAATGAAAGGACTAACTCCGTGAATGCTTCTTTGATAAATGTTAGCATCCCATGCTAGTAGGTGACGAACAACTTTCATGGTACCCTCAATGCCGGCCACTCCCTCACAAGCAGAGAGCAAAGCGGTCCAATTTTTATTATTGGTGTAATTAATCCTAGCTCCAGCTTCAATAAGCGTGAAGATTATCTCAACGAACCCAAACTCACATGCGTTGTTCAAGGGTGTGGCGCCAATACTATCAGTTTGATTGACATTAGCCCCTTTTTGGATGAGCAATTTCACAATGCTATTGCTGTTTCCATGGATGCTACACATGAGTGCGAATGATCCATTGTGGGGAATAACAGTATTGACATTGAGTTCCGGTCGATGTTTAAATAACGTTTTAATGATGTCCACGTGACCCCCAACACACGCCCCCATGAGCGGGGTTTGTCCAATACCATCAACTTGCTCGATTTCAGCCCCTGCATTGATGAGCATTTCGACGATTTCAAAGTGACCCTGAATACATGCATAAAAGAACGGGGTTCGTCCATGCACATCTGTATGCTCGATTTCAGCCCCTGCATTGATGAGTATTTTGACGATTTCAAAGTGACCCTGCGTACATGCACATGTCAACGAGGTTCGTCCAGAAGCATCAGTTTGATCGATTTCAGCACCTGCATTGATGAGTATTTTGACGATTTCAAAGTGACCCTTCTCACAAGCAACCAGCAAGGCTGTGCAATTTTGTTCACCGATGGCTGCGTTGACAAGGGCACCTGACTTGACTAATAGCTCAACGATCTCCACGTGTCCTAAAGAACATGAATCCATTAGCGGCGTGCGGCCACGGTGCGTACCGGTAGCATTAATATCTATTTTCCCCGTTTCAATGAGTAGCTTTACAATATCCAAATGCCCGTGATCTATAGTGATCATGAA
>JACKZZ010004425.1_pt1 | contig 44773 bp, 25 predicted proteins | sample 8027871 | NCBI WGS metagenome assembly JACKZZ01 (sample SAMN15724774, study PRJNA655200) | protist metagenome | isolation source: fluorescence activated cell sorting (FACS) single amplified genomes of... | place: USA: West Boothbay Harbor, Gulf of Maine | collected 2000-07-19
CCGAGATATAGGCGTGGATGATGCGTACGCGGAACTGGAACCACTTTTTCGTCTGGTTCGCCTGCCCTCTTGCTGGTTACTTGCACTAGTATTTATATTACTTGATGATTGTTGGCTACTACCATTCATCAGAAAGTGCCAATTTTCTGATGGTTGTGGCGGTAGCAGCGTATTGTTGGTGGTGCTGTTTCCGTGCTGTAACTTTGATCTTGCAGATAAGCGTGCTTCGTTTTGCTTTCCTCTCGACAAGAACCTCTTTTTTGCGCTAGTCATCCAATTCATTGTTATTGCGTGGTACTATTATAATGAGTATGGTGGTATTATAGTCATAGTCCATATACTGCGTGCGCCGGGTGAATGTTCTTTGAAGAGTCTGACCTTCTTATGGCCTTTGTATGCATCCGTTGCAATTCATGTAAGCAATGCAGAAGGGTTCAATCAGTGTGGTAGTGTGTCAGTAGTTGCTTACCTAGCGGTATTGGCCATTACAAGTGGGATGATATAAACATTTTCAACACTCACGTCTTTCAGTTTCGACACCAATTATAAAACTGAAAAAAGAAGAAAAAAAAATGTGCGCCGCGCACGCGCGCGGCGCGGCTTGTGGCGCGCGCACACTTTTGCGCTCTCTCTCGTCTGCCACTCTTTTTTTTGTCTCTTCTGTTTTTTTTGTGTTGTTGTTTTTTTTTGTTTGCGCGTTCTTTTGGTGTGAGAGATAATAATTTTTAAAAGCCCTCAGCGGGTGTCATTAATTATCAGAGTCTAAGGTTGCGGATCGTGCAATTAAGTGTAACTGTGATGTGGCAATTCTCAATTCGATTTAAGATAGTAGCTGCCCTTATATTTTGTTCAAAATTGTAGACATTTGTGGTAGCAAAACGGTCAGTATATATAGACAATGGGTTCGGGTCCATCCTCTGTTTTTAGAGGAGACGGAAGGAATATTGAGCAGAGGCACAGTTCAAATATCGAAGGAATAGATGATACTATTACTTTTGATATTGGTGACACTGTGAAAGTGAACGTGGACGCCGATGTGACCAGGGAGGGCTTCATAGTGGAGCGCCTGAGCGACAACAAGGTGCGGGTGGACTGTGGGGAGCTCATCGTCAACGCACTCACAGATAAATGCACACTGATAGCCAAGGCCACCGACTTTGAAGTGGGAGACAAGGTGTCTGCGAGGACTGACGACTCCTTCTTGTATTACGTGGGCAAGGTGCTGAAGGTGGACAAGGAGAATAAAACAATCGATGTGTTGATGGATGGGGATACCGATGATGACATCGAGTACGACATAAAGTTCGAGAACGCGCGCATTCTGATGCGAAGGCGCGCATTGGTGCAGAGTCGGTGGCGTCGGGCCTTCATGGTGGTGCAGGCGGCGCGGCGCTTCGTTCGCGCCTTTAATGACAAGGAGGAGGTGTCCGCTTAAGAAGTGAGTTGCGGAGGAGTGGGTGGAGTAGAGCGTAATGTAGCCACCGCTGCGCTGCTGTACAATGCGGTAGTTAGTCAGATTTAAAAACCTATCCGAAATATCTAAAATAGTATAGTACTCAACAGTAACGTTGATGCGTGTATTTTAGCACAGAGTGTTCACGAACATACAGAGAAAAGAAATTGAGTACTGTAGTGTGCGTTCTGTACATCTATTTTGTATAATTGTATATATATATAGTATAACGTAATTAAGTGCTACATCTATATATGCCTGTTATGTAATATTTAAATGCAGTTGGGAAAGAAATTGTTGACGCCAACGATAGCTTTAATCACAGCAATAATTAGAACTGACATTTCATACGTGCAATCATCCATACTACAGAAAACAACAAGTTATACGACATTTGATAGTTGTTGCTGCTGCTCCCACCAATGCCTCACCAGGAGAGTGTGCACGTGCTCGTAGTGCTCCAAGTGCGCTGCCTGTCCCTGCATGCAGCCAGGGCGGCCGCCGCCGCGCGCTTCTATAGGCGATCCCAGCAGCTCGGGCTTCACGGCCTCCACGAAGACTCTATCCCCAAAGAGCACCCACGGACCTGGAACTGCTTTCACAGCCTTGGCTGCTTTGGTAGTCTTGACAGGTGAGCTTTCAGTATCATTCCGCGGGGCGGCAGCAGAGGCGCCCGTAGGAGCAGCAGAGTCACTTTGAGCCGACGGCAGAGAATTAGGAGCGGGTGCTAGCGGCAGCGGCAGCGGGGGTGGGGGTACAATGTTGGGCAGAGCTACATCTCCGTGGCCGGCACCGCTGTAGCTGTTGCTACTGATACTCTTACTATTACCACTATTACCACTTTTGCTCTTGCCTCCATTTGGATTTTTGCCCCCTTTGACTTTAACACTGCTACCTCTATCCTGTTCCTTACTATTACCACAACCACCACCACCAGATAGCAGCGGCTCCTCCCCCGCACACAAAAACACCACCGCTGCCGGGTGCTCCTCTCGTGCCGCCGCCACCGCCTTCAGCAGGAACTTCAGGTCCACTCCCACCTTATACAGCGCAATCACTGGGCACGGCAGCGATGAGGTGGTAGTGGCGGCACTGGCACCTTCCTCAGTGGATAACTCTGTCGTTGCTAGAGTGGTGGCTGTTGTGGTGGAACTACAGCTTTTGCTATTATCGCCAATAGTCTTGTTAGCCCGAGCTAGCGCTGTGCCCAGATACACTGCTAGCTCATCTTCCGCCGCCTCGAAGCGCTTCAGTAGCTCTCTCTTTTCCCGCAGCACCCGGCTCACGGCCTCTGCGTGCTGCCTCGGTGGGGCAGACAGCGCCACGCTCAGCTGCTGCTCCCGCTGCAAACAGGCCCCAAGGGCAGCCACCGCCCGCTGCCCCGCCAGGAAGTGCACCCGTACGCCACCGCGCTCCCGCTCGCAGCCGCTCAGCTTCAGCAGCTGCAGCTCGCCCACGCCGCGCAGATGCGTGCCCCCGCACGGGTTGAGGTCAAGACCGGCTATGCGCACCATGCGCAGCTGCGACATGAGCAAGGCAGCGCCCTTGGGAGCACCTCGTAGTAGCGACGCCGAGGAGGACGGAGGGGCAGCACCACTGTTATTTGTAGTAGTTGTTGGTGTTGTTGTTGCTGTCTTTGTCGAAGTCGTACTTGTAGGCTGTTCCGCATTGTCTTCCTTCTTCTGCTGCTGCTGCTCTAGTTCCATTGCCTTCATCATCTCTGCTATCTCCTCCTGAGGATACACGTGCCAGTCCACAGCACAGCCCTGTCTGATCATGGCGTTGACTTCCTTCTCAACTACAGCCAGCTGTTCCATGCCTAAAGAAGACGCTGCTTTGCCGCTGCCACGGCTAGAATCGCTGGCCGCAGAGAGCGTGAGGTCTACCGTAACATCCTCAGAGCCGAGTGCCCACCCCTCGGTGTCGGCCCCCAACAGCTTGTGCGCCACCGCGCTGAATAGATGCTGTGCCGTGTGCTGCTGCATAAAGTCATACCTCCGCACCCAGTCCACTTCGCAGTGCACGGTGGCGCCCACGGAGAAGGGCGCGGGAAGATTGACCACAACTACGATGTTGGGACTGTCAACGTGTTCTCGGCACACGTCTCGTATATTGTACCCATTCACAGTACCACAGTCAGATGGCTGGCCACCTCCCTCGGCATAGAAGATGCAGTCACTTAGCAATACCTCATAGAGTTCTCCTACCTCTACTGGAGCTGTAAAGCTGTCAGAAGCCTCGGAAGTATCTGGAAGTGGGGCAGCTTTAGTGCAGGACAACACAACACTATCAGAAGAGCGCCTATATGAATCGCTTTGGCATGGTAACAGTGACATATTTTCAGACAGCACTGTTGGCTTATTTTTACAACTCTAAAGTAAGATTTCCCGCTGAGAATCTGAATGTTACTAATGTTACTGGGGTAAACTAATTTTCTCAAAAAACACTCGGAAAAAAAAACACACACACAACACTTTTGGTTTGTGCAGAGCATTCGTCGTCCTCCACCTCGCTCCTCTTTACTTCTCGACACCTGTCTTGTTGATGAAGTCAATCAGAGCAAACCACGGTAATTCCTTATTCCTATAATACATGACGAAGGCCTCGTTGAAGAAACAAGCGATTCTGATGATATTGGTCATGCTTACAAGCTTATATATGAATCCACGGCATGTTATTTCGCTGTCAATCCACAGCATCAATAGAAAAGTATCTTCTCGTTTACCTCGGCATGGCCCCTACTTTAGACACAATGGATATGGTGGTTCTCCTGGGAGCAGGACGTGCTGGCGTTGTGGTAAAGGTTTTACGAGCATGAGAGATGAGCGCTACACCGATGCCAGTGATAACGACTATCTCTCTTCCGCTGGCGCCGGCAAAGTTTGGTTGGATGACATAACCAGCGTTTCCAACGAGAAAGTTAAACTCTTCCAGTCTCTGAAAGTCAAGAAAAAGAGGGATCGGATGCAGCTGGTGCTGGTAGAGGGAGCGCGCGCGTGCGGCGACGCCCTGCGGGGTGGGCTCGTGCCCCGCTTTGTGTTGCTCACACGGGAGTTCGCTGCCAAGAAACAGGGAGCAGAGCTGCTGCGAATGACGGCTGCCGTTCGCAGTGGCGCTAACGACCATCCCAGTTACATTAACAATGGTGGTATTCCCGTACACACAGGGAATACGACTGCTGCAACTACTACCAAACCTGATAGCAATAGTATAAGTAAGGCTGTGTCATCTGCAACAATGTCAGTTTCGCCTGAAGCTATGCAAACGGAAACTCACTTTGTGTCCGATGCGGTGCTGCGGGCCGTTACGGACACAGTGAGCGGCCAGGGGGTCGTGGCGGCCTTCCACAAGCCGCACTTCGACATCATCCGCTTTCTGTCATCCGAAGGCTCTGCTGCCGCTATACCTGGTGCTAGTCGTAGTAAAATGTGCAGTAGTAGTAGTAGTAGTAGTAGTAGTAGTAGTCTGAGTAGAAGTAGCAGCAGTATCGTCCGCGGCAGTAGTGGCGACAGTGGCGGTAGCAGTGGCATGGAGAGCAGAGGAGGTATCATTGCCGTGTTAGACGGTGTGCAGGACCCTGGAAATATGGGCAGTCTATTGCGCAGCAGCTACGCCCTGGGAGTGCGCGCCGTGGTGTGCATCAACAACTGCTGTGACGTGTGGTCGCCTAAAGTATTGCGCGCCGCCTGCGGCCTGCAGCTGGGGGCTCTGCCTGTGGTGGCTCTGTCGACGGTGGCCGTTGGAGGGGATACTACTTCTATTAATAGTAGCGACTATACAGTGACATTTTCCGAATTTTTGAGTGCTTATAAAGCAACTGTTCTTGCTGCAGATGCCGATGCTGATGCTGATGCTGCAAATGGTTATACAATGCCCCCACAGATTCTGATTACAGATGTTAAGGAAGTTGAGAATGGCCGTGAAAGCAGCTGTAACGGCCTCGATAATGATAATTTTGGTGGTAGTGGTAGTGATAGTAATACTGATAGCATTGGCGATAGCGTTGCCTACGACTTAGTGGACTATGTATCTGGCTCGTCGTTGCTGGTGCTGGGCTCAGAAGGTGGCGGGGTGCGCGTCGAAACCAAGCTTCTCCTGCAGCGCGTGTTTGCGGATTACAGGCGGAGCGGTGGCAGCGCGGGCTGTGCGGTGCGCCGCATACACATCCCCATGCATTGCGGCGTAGAGTCCTTCAATGTCGCAGTGGCGGGATCGATAATACTTGCGGAGGCGCACAGGCAGCAGCGGCAGCAGCGGCAGCAGCAGCGGTAGTCGCCTTTATAACAGAAAGCGTGGCGGCGGCTCCCTCTGGAATTATATTAATGTGGTTACTGCAATAAACTTTAATTATATATATGCTATACCGTACTGTAGTATTGTTTTTCAGTACTGTATATTCTGATCCCCTCTTCGATCGTTTAGATGAACCATGGAGGCAAAACATCTCCTCGTAGATAGCTGTCTTTATACATGGTTGAACTAAATATTAAATATATATATATATACTATGTACAGTTATTCATAGGTCCAGTGGTGTTCGTGGATAAATCGCCCCGCTTCTATCAAATCCTCCCCGTATCTAAAGATAGGTTCCGTCCGCTACGTTCCGTCTCCTGCTCGACTCCGTACTCCACGCGACCCTCACTAATCCTTGCAGGGCAGGGTGACAGCTGATGTGTAGCACATTCCCGGTACCAGTATCTCGCTTCACATTCACCGGCTCGCTGGCGACTCAGGCAACTCGGTGCGCGGCGTCGCATTGGCCGCGGCTGCCTTGTCAATCTTCTCTTGCGCCTGCTTCAGCATTGCCGCCACAGACCTGGCCGAGTGAATGTCCTGCAGCCCCTGCGCTTCCTCCTGCTCCATCAGTCTCTTCGCCGCCTCCACAGACGGATCATTGCGCACCTGCTCGTAGTCAGCGATGGCCGCATCTGTGAGCCCCATGCCCCGCAGCTGCTCCCGCTTGGCCGCGCGCTGCTCACCCTCCGCAGTGCGGTACTCCTCCAGCGCCACCTCGTGCTCCAGGTCCCCAATGCGCTTGCGCAGCCGGTCCATTACCGTCTTCACCTCCAGGTCGCCGATGTACTTGTCGAAGTCCAGCCCTTTCGTGAACTCCAACAGATCGTCCTCCTCTGCCACCAACTTCTCCTCTTGGCGCTCCTCCACCTCCGCTTCGCTCATCGCCCACGCTGGCCGCTGATTCGAGACTGCTTTGGCCTGAGATTTGTTATCAGCACCCTGCTGCTTCTGCTGCTGATCCTGTTCCGAGTGACCGTCCGTCTTTGCCTGTGCGCTCGTCTCTGGCTCGCTGCGCCAAGTTGTGCTCTTAGCGTCGCGAATTATCGAGCATGCCGCTTCTCGCATTCGGCGCTCGTGCTCTTGAAACTCGAACTTCTTCTGCTCTTTCTCCTCCATTTCCCTCAAGTAGTCAATTTCCAACCGCTCTTTTGTTTTCTGTAACTCGGCTAGCCACTTCCTGTGCTTATTTAGCACATTATCCTTTTTTCGCCTCTTGTCAGTCTTCGCCACTGCTGATATTTGCACATTGGCGCACAGTGGGGACGGAACTACACCTGCCGTAAACTCCGACTTGTTTGCTCTGGCAGCTCCGCCGGGCCCACTAGAAGCACCCGTGGCGGCAGCTGCAAAAAGTATGAGGCAGACAAGAAGGGAAACAAAAAATCAACAAAAATGAAATGTAAGGTGGTTCTAGTGAAGCAGAACTTTAAATATCTTTTTAAAAATTGCATCATTAATGCGTTTTACCATTTGTTCCACCAAAGGGACGGTTGCAAAGCATAACTCCTTTATAATTCCCCACTCCAGCACTAGCGGAACTATTGTCTACGAGCGACATCGTTCTTCTCTTCGTTGGTCTTTTCGAATTCAATTAATTTACAAGAGTTATGCTAGATTACTACTATTTTCCACAACTGCACCTCAATTCTTTCAGACTAAATATTCTTTCCTGGGCTTCGGAGTTTATATTCAATTTTAAAACATGAGAATATAAAATTGAAAATTGTTTATCAGAAAAACGAGAAAAAGAGTAGAAAAGAAAAAGAAACAGAAGAAAAATAAAAAAGACGTGTGGCGAACAAAAATAAAACCGAAAACCGAAAAACACGAGAGAAATCGAACACAGGAGAGAAAACGAAACGTCTCTCTCCTCCCTCGCTCGCCTCTCTTCCCAACATCAACAGTCTCTGAAAATTTCTGAAGGGGGTCGAGATCTTTGATATTTTGTGCTGCACGTGTACTTACAAATACTCTCCCCACGATTTATGGGGGTATGGTACCGATTGATTACCGATCAGTTGGTCGAGGGTCGTCGAGGGTCGAGGATCCTTTTTTTTTTACTAACGCCAGTTCTAAAGTGATTGGCGGGTAGTAATGTTTTCTTTATTCACAACTATTTCGTAGTTACGTATACCGTAAAGCGTCATTGCGTTTTTAGTTGTAGCAGTGATTGAAATTAGAGTGCTACCCCAAGATGGCGCAACTCCCGATATCGTTTAACGAAGTCCTCAATGTAAGAATCTTTATCTATTTTCCTGGCTTTTCTTAATTCGCAAGAGTCAACAGTGTACGATTTGTTTTTTTAACTGTCTATACTGTGAATATTTTTTCTGTGTTTCTTGCTGTTAGTTGGCCAACCCCCCGATCCAATGCCCGACTGAGTTTATTAAATTCGGTGCGTGTGCGATGGAGTCTGACAAGTACATCACCGTGTGCGAGTCGGGCCAGATCGCCATCATCGACATGACTGCTGGAAATACCGTCACTCGGCAGAAAATTTCTGCTGAAGCGGCTATCATGAATCCTCTGTCGAAGGTGATAGCCCTCAGAGGTGCGTTACTTCGCAATTTATTATATTTATATTTCAATTTGCTTGAAAATCGACCAATCTAAAATTCATTTTCCTTTCTCTATCATTTTTTTGCTGTCGACCCTCCGTTCTGTATTTAACATTCTTGTGTTGCTCCGCAGCTGGCCAGACGCTGCAGATATTTAACCTGGAACTCCGCGCCAAGATGAAGTCGCACAATATGCCCGCGGCCGTGACCTACTGGACCTGGATTTCCCCCAACACCATCGCGTTGGTGACCGCCGAGGCCGTCTTCCACTGGTCCATAGAGGGCGACAGCGCGCCCACAAAGATCTTTGACCGCAACGCGGCAGTGGGCGCGGGCAGCCAGATCATCAGCTACCGAGTGTCTGGCGACGGCAAGTGGTGCCTCCTGTGCGGCATTTCCGCCGGCGCCACTCCCGGCGTGATCAATGGCAACATGCAGCTCTTTTCCATCGAGAAGCAGGTGTCTCAGATGCTGCAAGGTCACTCCGGAGCGTTCACCGTTATGCAGGTGCCGGGACGCGACGAGCCCGCGCAGCTGCTGTGCTTCGAGGACAAGAAGCCCGACCAGCCCGCCAAGCTGTTCATCATGGAGGTTGGACGCGACAAGACCGCGCCTGGAGGCGTGTTCCGTGTGACGCCACAAAACATTCCTGTGCCGGCCGACGCGCCCAATGACTTTCCTATGACCATGACTGCCTCCCAGCAGCACGGCTTGGTGTACATGATCTCCAAGATGGGCTACTTGTTCCTGTTTGACCTGCTGTCCGGCAAGGCCATCTACCGCGCGCGCATCACCACTGACGCCGTGTTCGCCGCTACCGCGCACACCGCCAGCGGCGGCATCCTAGGCGTGACCCGCAAGGGCCAGGTGCTGCAGGTAAGCATCAATGAAGCCAACCTCGTGCCGTTCGTTGTGGGACAGCTGCGCGACCAGCAGCTCGCCATCGATTTAGCCTCGAGGCTGAACCTGCCTGGTGCGGACGACCTCTATGTGGCGCAACTCAACACGCTGTTGGCCGCGGGAGATGTGCAGGGCGCCGCACGCGTAGCAGCTGATTCCCCGCGCGGTCTGCTGCGCACCCCGGACACCATCGCGCGCTTCCAGCAGATCCCGGCGGTGGCGGGCCAGCCGCAGCCGGTGTTCCAGTACTTTTCCGTGCTGCTGGAGAAGGGCAAGCTCAACCACCTGGAGAGTGTGGAGCTGTCCAAGCCCGTCATTCAACAAGGCCGCGCGCAGCTGTTGGAGAAGTGGGTCAACGAAGACAAGTTGACGTACTCTGAGGAACTTGGGGATATCGCCATGCAAGCCGACGTGGAAATGGCTCTGAAGATCTACCTACAAGCCTCCCCCTCGCCCGCGGAGAAGGTCATCAACTGCTACATGCAGAAGGGCGAGTTCGACAAGATCGTGGAGTACGCGCAGAAGGTAAACTTCCATGTAGACTACAGCTACATGCTGCAGCAGCTGGTGCGCAGTAACCCGCAGGGCGCTCTGGACTTTTCGAAGAAGCTGGCCAGCACCGAGAACGGCCAGCAGCTCATTGACCCCAACTCTGTGCTAGAGATCTTTATGAGTGTGAACCTGCTGCGCGAGGCGACGGCCTTTTTGCTGGAGGCGCTCAAGGGCAACCGCAAGGAGGAGGGCTTTTTGCAGACCAAGCTGTTGGAGATCAACTTCCTGGGTGGCATGCCGCAAGTGGCGGACGCCATCTTGGGCAACGAAATGTTTACGCACTATGACCGCGCCTACGTGGGCAAGATGTGTGAGCAGTGCGGCCTGCCCCAGCGCGCGCTGGAGCACTACACCGACGTGGCGGACGTAAAGCGCGTGCTGCAGAACGGCGTGGGCATGCTCTCTCCCGAGTTCATCTTGTCGTTCTTCGGCTCCGTGTCGAAGGAGACCTCCATGGACGTGCTGAAGGACCTGCTGGCCCGCAACATCCGCCAGAACCTGCAAATGGTGGTGCAGGTGGCCACAAAGTACAGCGACCCGCTGGGCCCCGAGGAGCTCATCAAGCTCTTCGAGGACTTCAAGAGCTACGAAGGCTTGTTCCATTACTTGGGCGCCATCGTGAACAACTCGCTGGTGCCCGCCGTGCACCGCAAGTACATTGAGGCGGCGGCCAAGATGCAGCAGTTCAAGGAAGTGGAGCGCGTGTGCCGCGATTCTACGGTGTATGACCCCGAGGACGTCAAAAAGTTCCTTATGGAATCCAAGCTGCCGGACCCGCGTCCGCTGATTCACGTCTGTGACAGATATGACTTTGTTGAAGAGCTCACGGCGTACCTGTACGGCAACAATCTACAGAAGTACATCGAGGTGTACGTGCAAAAGGTGTCGCCCGCCAAGACCCCGCAGGTGGTGGGCAAGCTGCTGGACTTGGAGGCCAACGAGGAGTTTGTGCGCAACCTGCTGAACGCCGTGGGCCAGATGTGCCCCGTGGCTGAGCTGGTGGAGCAAGTTGAGCGCAGAAACCGTCTGCGTCTGCTGCACCCGTGGCTGGAGGCGCGCATCGCACAAGGCAACACCGAGACCGCTACGCACAACGCCATTGGCAAGATTTACATCACCCTCAACCGTGAGCCTCTAACCTTCCTCACCAGCAACCAGTTCTACGACCCTAAGGTCATCGGCGAGTTCTGTGAGAAGCTGGACCCACACTTGGCTTTTGTGGCCTACAAGCACGGCAACGGCTCCTGCGACGAGGAGCTGGTGAAGGTCACGCAGGAGAATGGGCTGTTCAAGGACCTGGCGCGCTACTTGGTGGAGAAGCAGGACATTGAACTGTGGTGCCGCGTGCTCAAGCCCGAAGGATACAACCCCGAGGAGCCCGAGCCGCCCAGTCGCCGCTACCTGCTGGACCAGGTGGTGCAGACGGCGCTGCCAGATGCCAAGAATCCCGACGAGGTGTCTACCACTGTCAAGGCGTTTATGCAGTGCGACATGCCTGAGGAACTCATCGAGCTGCTGGAGCGCATTGTGCTGCAAGGTAGCGAGTTCTCCAACAACAAGAACCTGCAGAACCTGCTCATCCTCACCGCCATCCGCGCTAACAAGGAGAAGGTCATGGAGTACATCAACCGTTTGGACAACTTCGACGGACCGGACATCGCCAAGATCGCCGCCAGTGACGCCAACGAGCTGTACGAGGAGGCGCTGACCATCTACATCAAGTTCGGCAAGGCTGCAGCCGCCCACAGCGACGAGCAGAAGGAACACCAAGTGTGCGCCGTGGAGGTGCTGGTGGACAAGATCCGCGACCTGGAGCGCGGCAAGGAATTCGCCGAGCGCGTCAACCACTCAGCGGTGTGGAGTAAGCTCGCCCGCGCACAGCTGGACGCTCAGCTCATCTCCGAGGCCATAACGTCGTACATCAAGGCCAATGACGCCACGGAGTACCACTTGGTAATCAACGCCGCCGAGGCCGTAGACAACTACGAGGACCTGGTGCCCTTCCTGAAGATGGCCCGCAAGGAAATCAAGGAGGCGCTCATCGACACGCAGCTCATCTACGCTCTGGCTCGCATTAACAAGCTGGCCGAGCTCGAGGAGGTCGTCTCCGTGCCCAACGTGGCCAAGATCGACCAGATCGGAGAGCGCTGCTACGACGAGGGTCTGTTCGAGGCCGCCAAGCTGTTGTTCATCAACATCAACAACAACGCCAAGCTGGCGCTGTGCTATATCAATCTGCAGCAGTACCGCGAGGCCGTTGACGCAGCCACTAAGGCCAACTCGGTGTCCACCTGGAAGGAGGTTAACCTGTCGTGCTTGCGTGCGGAAGAGTTCCGTCTGGCTAACATCTGCGGTCTGCACATCATCGTGCATCCGGACCATCTCGATGAGCTCATCGGACACTATGAACGCGCCGGGCGCTCTGTGGAGCTCATGCAGCTCATGGAGCAGGGTCTGGGCCTGGACAACGCGCATTCGGGCATATTTACGGAGCTAGGCGTGCTGTACTCCAAGTATCTGCCCGAAAAGCTCATGGAGCACATCAAGATCTTCTGGAGCCGCATGAACGTGGTGAAGCTGCTGCGCGCCTGCGAGCGCGCCTTGCTGTGGAAAGAGACGGTGTACCTGTACAAGGAAGACCAGCAGCACGACTCGGCGGTGCGCACCATGATCGACCACGTGCCGGCGTGGAGCCACGACCTGTTCCTGGACTGCGTGCAAAAGGTGCGCAACCCAGAGGTGCAGTACAAGGCCATCACCTTCTACATTAACCAGCACCCGCTGTTTGTCACGCGTCTGTTGCAAGTGCTGACCCCGCATCTGGACCACGCCCGCGTGGTGCACCTGCTGCGCAAGCAGGACGCCCTGGCACTGGCGACGGAGTACATGCGTTCGGTGCAGAAGGAGAACCTGTCCGTGGTCAACGAGGCGCTGAACGAGATGTTCATCCAGGAAGAGGACTACGAGGCGTTGCGCGCCAGCATCGACGACTTCGACAACTTCGACCAGATCCTGCTGGCGCAGCGGGTAGAGAAGCACGAGCTGCTGGAATTCCGGCGCGTGGCCGCCTACCTGTACAAGCGCAACAAGCGCTGGCTGCAGAGTGTGCAGCTGAGCAAAGAAGACCGCATGTACAAAGATGCCATCGACACCGCGGCCGAGTCCAAGGAGACGGATCTTGCAGAGGATCTGCTGCGCTTTTTCGTCAGTGTGCAGGACCGCTCGTGCTTTACCGCCACTCTGTACACCTGCTACGACCTCATCCGCCCCGACATCGTGCTAGAGCTTGCCTGGCGTAATGGATACACAGATTTCGCCATGCCCTATGTGTAAGTTGACCACCGCACAGATTTCCTCTATTTATTAGGATCATTGCTTTGTTTTGTGTTGAAGTACTTTCGATTTGGTCACCTGTTCTGACGTATCTATTTATTGTTCTGTTAATTTTCTTTTCACCTTATTTATTTTTGATGTCTTTCGGATACGCTTTTCTGGTCCGCCCTGTCGTTGACAGTATCCAATACATGCGTCACTTACACGACAAGATCGGCGTGCTGGAGACGCGCACAGCGCCGCCCGCCCCCGAGGAGAGCGACGCCGCGGCCGAGGCGGCGGCCTACGGTGCGGGACTCATGATGGGTAACGACACGCTCATGATCGGTTACGGCGGTAGCGGTGGCTACGGCACCTACGCGCCTAGCAGCAGCATTCCCGACCCTTATCAGCAGCAGCAGCAGCCTCCCCAAATGAACTTTGGGGGGCCGCAGTTTAGTGGAGGCGGTGGCGGCGGCTACTACTAAATGCATCAGCTCGTTCAATTATAAGTCGCGTTCGATATATTTTTGTAGGGCGGGGGCAAGTGAAGAAGGGACTTCCTTCTCAGTAGTATGAGCAGTGTGTAGAGCTAGTGGTAGTTGAGCAGGTGTTAGTAGTAGCAAAATAAATGGGACGTGGAAAAAAATAGTATAGAGTGCAGCTGGGCTGCTGGCGGCAAACAGGACCAAGCGAGTGAGCGGTGGACGCACTGACACGTATAGACAGATGGATAGACTGAGCGGTTGTGCGCTGTTCGTTGAAAAATCAGTTGAGCCACGTCCTTTCAGTCTGTCGGCTGGTCCGTAGGGAGGCTGTGTGGTGAGTTTGGTATGTATACTCTGCGCTCGAGTCCTTTGTAGTCAGACAATGGATGAGTGGTAACGTATTTTGGATTAAGAGGCTAGAAATGAAGAGTAACGGAAAGAGAGATAATAAATGATATAATAAAATAAGTTAGCCCTTCCAAGTTAGCCAATGTATGAACGCATCGGCGACTGCGACAATCTTGTTGTTGTAGGTCCATTAATTTATCTTATCCACGGAAAACCACCACTGAGCAGACTGCCACTGCCTTCCTAAGGAAGCGCAGCAGAACTTTTACATTCATCTTCCATTATTATTTAGTACTACTTTACACTTTAAAAGGGAAGGACATGTCTACTACAATTCAATATATACAGCAAGTTGGTTCAAGAGACGAATTTAAGATGGGGTGTAATCGCCGACTGGTGCACATGATGATAACGCCTAGGCATAGAATAGAATACATGACTGTACCGGTAAAATAAGGCCCTGGTCATCACCTGCGCATCACCGACACTGTCATAGTTATTGCGTGACCGATCGACCGACCGACCGACGGACGGGCTACTGACTAACTAACGAGGCTTCACATCGGCCTCTACTTGGCGTTCCTGTTCTTTGCACGAGGCACAAATCTCTCTTGGAACTCGTCGCAGGACGGCAGCGTCATCTGGTCGGCCGTTTCCTTGGCAGCCTTGCCCTGGAAGCGCGCCTGATACTGCTTGTTCTGCTTGGAGATCTTCTCGTTGCCGCACTTCTCCCCTAAGTAGCTGCGATACAGCGACTCCACCTCCTTCTCTACTCGTGAGCGGTCCGAGGCCTTCTTGTAGGTCGTGTCGAAGTTGGTGGGCACGAAGAACTTGATACCGGGAGACACACCCTTCGTTTCGGTCATCTTCGTTTGCTGGTATATGCCGGAGCGGTAAAAAGAAAAGGCCGGCGGAGCACTGCCGCCGCCAAAAGAGGAGAACATCATGAGCAGCATGAGAATGATGGGCAGGAACTGCATGAGGTACTGGATGCTGTTCTCCGGCGGCCCGCCGCCGTCCTGCTGGCCCCTGCGCTGCCCCGCCCTCCGCTGCTGCTGCTGCGCGCGATACCCGTTACCGCCCATATTAAAGCGCATGTGCGTGCCCCCTCCTTGGAAGAACATATTGAAAATATCTTCAGGGTTGATCTCATGCACCCCGCCCCCGCCGCGCATGCCGCTGAAGCCCGCAAAGGGATTGTGTTGAGCCCCGCCCCCGCCCTGCATGTCTCCTCGCGTGGCCGCATCGTGACCTACCTGGTCGTATATAGACCGCTTCTGCTTATCGCTGAGAGTGTCGAAGGCCGTGCTGATGGCTTTGAATGCGCCTTCCGCGCTGGGGGCCGAGTTCTTGTCCGGGTGATACTTGAGCGCCAGTTTCCGGTACGCCTTCTTGACCTCGATCTCGCTGGCGCTGCGCGAGACGGCCAACACTTCGTAGTGGCTCTTCTTGGACAGAGCCAGAATGCGCTTGGCGCCGCTCTCCTGCTCCGCCGTGTATGACCGACCGCTGCTGTCTGTAGACGCCGACGAGGAGCTACTACCCGCTGCTCCTGCTGCAGCTGCTGCTGGCCGGGCCCCCGCCCCGGACGACGATGCCCCAGGCGACGGTGGCGGCGCCGCGGCCAGCTTCTCCGCTTTCTCTTTCAGAGCCGTTACCCCCGGTAGCTTGTATAGTTTCAGAGACTTGTCGAAGAACCTCACTGCCTTGGCATACTCGCCCTTCTGAAGAAACGACTGATGAACAAACAAGACAAGACAAGAAGAAAATAAGTAAGCAATTATGGCTTTAGGGCGTGGCGAAATGCGGCTAAATTGAAAGCGTGAAGAGATTAAATGTACTACAGGTGGACTTGGACTTACTTTGGCTAGGTCTCGGCACTTTTCCGCTTCGCCCTGGTTTGCTATGCTCCCCTGTAAAGGAAGAAAGTCGAATATATTCATCAAGTGCATGTATGATTCATAAAACCTCTTAAAAACTCATCATGTTGGTACCCTTCAACCTCGCCCTTACCTGTTCCATTGTTATATTATGGCACTAAAATTATTCAATTAAATGAAATTTTGTTTTCTCACCGTCCCAGGCTCATTCCAATAAGAAATATTGCACGGGCAGTATAATGTATCTGGTCAGGTTCGGTCGCAATGTCCTATCTACTGTCCCCAGTCCGAGTACAGGTTACGATAAAAGCACAGTAATCTTTGAACGTCACCTGCTGCCGAATGCTTCCACGGACTTCCTTTTGCATCCACACCTCTTCGTTTTGGAAAATGTCGATGATGATGTGTGTGGGGGGTTTTACTTATCGTGTGGCTCTCGCACAAAATTTTCTGTTGGTCTCTCTCGCTGTGAAAAATGATGATGAATGACGCGCATTCGACACCACACCTCCCCGCGGAGTCAGCGATCGATCGATCGTTATTATAGGAGATGAGAAAAATATGTTATGTGTTCTACAATTGCTTCTATATATATAAGTCGTACCAAGATTTTAAAAGAGTCACACTAGTATTTTTAAGTACATATCAATTTACACATACCTCACAGGAATACTCTACAATATAGGCAGAAGTAGCAACTATATATGCAACACTCATAATACTACCAGCACAGAGTGTGACTCGCTGCTATAGATAGTACTACCTGTTACTAATAATACTTACATTTTCTACTAATCGGCGACCCTCCACTGGGAAAACACATCCGCCACATCTCTATTACTACTGCTGTCGCCCTCGCCGCCGTCGCCGCCGTCGCGGTGCTGCCCGCCACCACTTCCCCTGCTTCCTTCAGGAGGCGGCTTTCTTTTCTCCGTGCTGAAGGGTTTCTTCTGGGTCTTATCGTAAAGACCGCTAATCTTCCCATCAAACACCGTGGTGCGCACCGTCGCATCAGGATGCAGGGAGTGTCTGGTCTCAAATACCCGAATAAAGGGCACATACTGCTGAAGCTGCGCCTGGCGAGAGTGCGCCGCACCGCCGCGCAAGGGCACGGCGTCTACATACAGGTCCAGCCCGCGGCGCAGCAAAGCCTCGTATACTGGCAGAAAATAACGAGCCGAGTACGCATTAGTAGTGCTGATTTCTGAGGCAGCAGCGGAAACAGGACGTTGCGGTGGGAAATCCGCTTGAGAAACCTTAAGCTGCTGCACGTACTGCTGGAAGTGAGTGCATGGGTTGATAAGCAGCGCAGAATCTGAACTTATTGCTATCGCTGCTGCCGAGGGTGGCGTGGGGCGGCAGTGGGCGCTGGCATTACCGACAATGGGGTTGAAGAAATCGAACAGAACTGCGCTGTCCCTGCTGCTGCTGCTGCTGCTGCTGTCGCCGTTAACTGCCAAGCGGAGGAGCCAGTCAAAGTCACCCCCGCCGTCAACGCTGGGGCCTGCTGAGCCTGAGCTGCCCCCAGCGGGTCCCCGGCCGTCGGTCGGGGCAGTTCCCAGAGAGAACACGGCGGCTGCGGCATAACTATGGCTGTCCGCCCTGCTGCTACTGCTGCTGCTGCTGCTGCTACTGCTACTGCCGACCCTATGACCCCCTTCATGTTCGTAAATCTCCCCCAGCCACGCTTTCTTGCTTCGCGCCCAAGCCGGGCGCTGGTAGTTGTGTATGTAAGCGGACAGTGGCATGCGCACAGAGGGGAGGTACAGCACTGCGGACGGCGCCTGAGTCGGGGCTGAGTCGTGCGGCTGCTGGGCGGCGGGACGGCCCCAGGTGAAGGCGGGGAAGCTCTTGCCTTTGGCAGCTGCGGCAGAAGCGGCGACAGTACTACGGGAAGCATCAGCAGCAGAGCGCCGCAGCCAGACAATCGCAGCAGACTCACTGTGTAGCTCAGCTTCCTTCTCTTGCTCCGGCGACTGCTTCTGTTTCTGCTGCTGCTGCTCCAGAGGGATGAAGAACTGGTTGACAGCCCAGGTGGCCAAGTGCGTTGCCCCGCGGTTGCGGGCCAGCACGGCGCACTGCAGCCGGCTGTAGCGCGCGTCGCCTCTCGGTGCCGCCACTGCCACTCCACTAGCACCGCCGCCGGTCACAGCATCTGCTGCTTCTACAGGCAGCAGCGTGACGCTGCCCTCCTCAACAAACGACCGCAGCAATGTATTCACAACCTTCCAAGCATCTCGAGTATCGGCTTGAGTGTCATCATCCCTGTCCTGACCACTGTAGCGTCCCGAAGTGCTCCCTGCAGTACTCCATCCTTGCTCAGAAGAGCTTAGCAGCCTCTGCACCGGGATGTAAATGTGATCAAAGCCCATCAGTAGGTGGTGCTGTACGAACTCCAGCAGTCCCGCCACTTGCGACCTGGTCACCACGGTAGCAGAGGATGTGACCGCGGACAGCACGCACAGGTGTACACTCAGCGGTGGCGGTGGTGTCAGCGGCAATACGGATTGCTGCTTTTGCTGGTGTTGGTGATGGGAGCGGGGACGGGTAGAGGAGGCTGCTGCTTCTGTATTGGCTTGCTTGAGAGCCTGCACTGCCGCTACAGCCTCAGCCTTGGCGGCTGCTGCGCCCCGAAAGAGGCTCTTTAAGTTACTACGCGGGACCTGCGCGGAGGTCAGTAGCAGCAGCTGCTGCTGCTGATGCTGCTGCGGCGGCGGCGGTGGCGACGACCCCTGCAGCAGCACAAGCTCCACTTTAACCTGCGCGGCATGTTCGGGCGCGTCGTCAGCCGTGCGCAGCAGCTGCTGCACAAATGCCTCCGGCAGCAACCCACTCCGTAGCCCCGGCTGCTGCTGTCCTCCTCCAGGCCCGGGGCGCCCGCTGTTACTATTACTATTACTATTACTACGCCCACCACCGCTGCGAGCATCGCCAAAACACACTGCAAGCATCGCGGCACCAGCAGGAGCAGCAGTTTTAGCCCCAGCATCCAAATCAGCCACCCCAGAATAACCATCCAGTAATTGAAGAACTTCAACACCATTCGTGGACAAATAAAATGTCTCCACTTGCTCGTGCTTATTCTGCGACTGCTTCTGCTCTTGCCTTGTATTGGCGCCGCTGCGGGCTTCAACAGCCGCCATCTGTTGGGTGATGGACAGTCTCAAATATAGCTGACGCTTCTCTGTTTTGTCGGCGTCCGCCATCTGCGGCTGCTGCGAGTGTTGTTCCCACTTCTGGAACCATTCTTTAACTTCCTGTGCGATATTACTATTGGTGCTTTGATGACGGGTCCGAGGACGATCTTCACCGGCGGCGCCGTTGCTCCGCCTTGCAGTGGCAGTCACATACAAAATGAGCGCCAGCTGTGGGCCTCCCGATGCAGTGTCGGGGTTGCTGTCGGGGTCAAGCGGGCGCCACAGGTTCAGCAGAGAGGCTTGTTGAATATCAAAGGGGGGACGTAGGTCTGCAGCAGCTTGAGACGATATCTCGCCACTCTTTGTGCCAAATACTGCCGACAGAGCACCACCAACACCAACACCCCCAGTAGCAGTAGCAGTAGCAGCGTTGTTGGTGGCTTGCTGGTCGTCTCGAGTGTATTGTGGATCACTTAGCAGCAACAGCGGCAGGTACAGTCCCAGCTGCCGCAGGCGGACAAACACCGGTCGGCCCAGCTCGGCGGCGTATCGGTTATCGCCCGGCGAAACGGCCTCCGCTGGGGACTCTACGCGGTAGAAGGCGGTGCGGAAATAATGCACATGGTACAGCACGCCCTCGGAGGACGCGTTCAGCTTGCGCGCGTCCCAACGCTTGTCCAGTCGCTCGTTGGAGTTGTGTGTTCGCACTGATGACACCCCGCCGCCCCTGCTGCCGCCGTCGCCCTTCCTACACAGTCCCAGGTCGTCATCCCAGTAGCCTCCTCCCTCGCCGTACTGCTGATCCTTGGCGCCGCGACAGTCAGTCCACTCTTGCGGCAGCACACAGCTGCCTCCATAGTGCAGCCCGACGTGAAACTGACGGCGCGTGGGGTGTATGCTCTTCTCATGACGGTATCCAAAGCGCTTGGTGGCGTGCTGCCGGAAGTTCTCTCGCACCCACACTGCAGGGGGGCGCGGGAGCCGCTGCTGGCCTGCGGTGGTGCTGTCCGAAGCAGAGACCGCCGTAGTGCGGGACGGGTGCAAGTATGGTGCCTGCACGAGCTCCTCTGCCGCCATATACAAGAAGCACAGCGGGTGATCGTGACCGTCTGCCAGACCCGGCGGGCGGTGAGCTGTTGTCATAGATGGCGAAGACGGGGGTTGAGCAGCCATATATTCCGCTACTCTTGCACGAGTTGCGGCAACCGGTCTCCCCTCGCTCAGCACGGCGACCTTGTCGAGCAAGTCCGGCAGGTTTTTATTATCCCCAAGAGGAATAAAAAACTCATCAAAGTCCCAGACAGCCACGTACTCGGCGATGCCCTTGGCGTAGTACAAGCACGCATTGTCAAAGTACACGTGCAGGAAGTCGTCACTCCACGCCCCGCCTGCTATGTGACCAATAAACTCCAGGCCGGCCGTGTTGTATGACCATATAGACACCCTTCGCTGCTGCAGAAAGGGCCGCAAGGCGCGCAGTAGCACCAGCATATGTTCCGACTCGCGACTGAACGTGGTGCCGAACACGATGTGGTCCACCCCTATCAGGATGTTGTGCTGGATCCACTCCAGCAGCAGGGCGATGTTGGAAGCTGTCACTGGGCTACGCCAAATGCCGCCGCAGATGATCACTTTCAGCAGCCCGGCGTGCGCTGCTGGCCGCCACGGGTCAAGAGTCATTGTCCTGATGTTCGTGGGAGAGCCACTGACAGGCCCACCACCACTGTCGCTACTACCGCTGCTACCACTTCCTCCACTGCTATGTGGGCTGCGGCTATTGCTCTGATGATAAATGACCTGCTGCTTACTGCTGCTGCTGATGCTGTGACTGCGCCTGGAGACGCCATAGCCCGCGCCTGCGCTGGGAGAGTGCAGCGAGTCGTCTTCATTCACAAAAGAGCGAACCAGGGCCCGCTTCTTCGTCGCCAAGGAAGCCGTAGCTGGGGCTTCAAATGATGGGAAGTATATATGCTGCAGCTGCAGCTGCTGCTGCTGCTGCTGCTGCTGAGGTTGAGAAGAGGTTGTTGGCATGAAATAGTAGTCCTCAGGCCCGATAATGCTCTCCTCGGCCATATCCACGCGCTCTTCCGGAAAGTGGATTAGCTGCGGAGAGCCAAGTGCCGTAGAAGGCGACACGGGCCGCTGCGGCCGCACTGCCGACCCCACACCGCTACGAGAGCTGTTGCTGCTACTGCGGAATAAGGTGGGATTGGAGGACGTATGCAGCGCAGAGGGAGCCTCCATGAACCCAGTCATGCGAGAGTCCCAGGGGATGCTATAGCGAATGATGCGCTTTCCATTCTTTAAGAGCTCCACGTCCAGCAGAAACGAACTGGCCTCGCGAGACTTGCGGGCTATCTGTGGCATCTGGCACCGTAGAATGTCGAACTTGCGGTTGGCGTTACCGTCGGGTGTCTGCCTGTTGGGCACAAAGTATCCGTCCGACTGCTGCCACTCCAGGGCCTCAAACTCGCCCAAATCCAAGCGCGGATTATACTTTCTGTTGCGGAATCGGCACACAAACAGCGGTCGAGGCGGGGACGTGCTGCCTTGCTTCGCTCCTGCTGCTCCACCCGCCGCCCCGCCGCCTGCGCCCACCCCGTCGCCGGCAACGCGCTGTCCATTCTGGTCATATCGCGTTCGCTCCATAATACTCAGTGCCTTCTTCCACACCCGAATATTTGCCTCTGTGGGGTAGATTCTTTCCACCGTGCGGGCGTCGGCCGTATTCGGTCTGTCTAGTGCAGTGTGACACACCAAAAAGGTGGTGAGCGTGAGCAGCGCGATGCCCGCCCGACGTTCTACCAGCGAGCCCACTACAATCTCCGACAGGTCGTCTGAGAAAGACGGCAGGCGCGATATCTTGCCAGGCTTGCGATCGTCTGCTCCACCGGACTGGTCGAAGGGGCTGGCCCGGCCCACGGTCTGCACTGGCAGCAGCGGCAGCGCCAGTGCGTCGTCACTCATATGCAAAGAGCTCACCTCCTGCAGGAAACCGCGTTTGGGGAAGTAGCCATCTGGCAGCAGCCACTGGATACCGCCCTGCTGCTCCTGTACACTCCGCTGCAACAGGCTGTGCTCCTCCTCTGTGAGGAAGGTACTGGTGGTGCTGCCGGCGGTGCGCAGGCGCGGGGGCGGGGGCAGTGACGACACCACTTCCACTGCTGTGTCTACCGCTACCCCGCCATATAGACGGCTCAGACGAGTAAGCTTGTTCTTATCTTTACATACAGCTCTACCGCGACAGGGCTCTACTCTGTAAACCTGCATCCCACTAGCACTAGGAGCACTAGCAGCATCAGCACTACCACTAGCACGAAAACCAGCGCCTTTATGTGGCACTACCCCTGCGGCCAGCGCAGCCCCATCCTCCAGCAGCACCACCTCGTCGAAATTATGCACCACCGTCGAGGCCGCCTCGCTGCCCCGATATTCACTCGCCCGCAGATTGTTCACACAGTATAAGTATCCACTCTCCGTCCACTCCTCCTCCCCCGCTCCCTCCTCCTCCCCACCACGGCCGCTGCCACTACCCGGCGATGTGCCGCAAGAGGTCCACTCAGCGGGCAGTAGACAGGCGCGCGGCATCTGCTCGGCGCCCGGCCCGCTGTAGAACACCCTCTCCACCGGCAACACGTACCTCCTCTCCGCACTGGAGCCCCCTCCAGCAGCAGCAGCAGTAGCAGCAGCAGTAGCAGCAGCAGCGGTGGTAGGGGAAGAGACAAGTATTTGGCGCGCATTGCCCATAAACCCAGGCTGCGAGTGAGTGTACAGGAAGCATGGTGGGTGCAGGTGTGGATGCGGCAAACCACCTGTCGCTACTGACGGGTCAATGAGCCGATGAGCCGCAGCATCCAGCTCGGCTACATTGCGCACAGCTCCTAGATCAACCAACTCATTATCGTTGACAGTTATCACATAGTCTGCCAAGCCTTTGGCATAGTACAGCACTAGGTTGGCTTGTATCAGGTGCAGCAGTTGCAGCGGACACAGCATCCCGCCAACATTCAGCTTGTCGTCCATCACAAATAGTCCTCCTGGTAGAAAGAACACGCTGAGCTGCGCCTTATCTATGAGCGGCTGCAGCGCCGCCAGCAGGTGCGCGCCTGAGGCCGACCCCGGCGCCGCCGGACTCGACACGACTACCTGCGACACCGCACCGTGCGCCGCCATGCGACTCAGCAGCGCCACCGTCACCTCGAGGTGCTCCAGCTGTGCCACGCGTATACTTAAGGGCACGTGCACCCACAGTCTGCTTCCACTGGTAGCAGTACTGCTGGGACCAGCAGTAGCACCGCTGCTACGACTACTTCTTTCATGTACGCCCTTAGCGCAGTCACCCCAGGCATCCAACCTACTGACCAGTGGAGTGGCATGAACAGCCGCACTGCGGGCGGTGGTTGCACCAGCCGACGCGACACCACCACTGTGACTACTAAAAGAACTACCATTACCACTAACACTATTAGTGCTTCTGCTACTACTACCACTGCTGAGACGGCTAGCCCACGGCACAGAAAAGCGCAGCAGTGGCGTATTGCCCCGTCGCAGCTCCACAGACAGCGAGGCCTCTCTCCGCACCAACTCCCGCACCGCACTGTCGCCACGGCCGCTGAATTCATCCCCACTGCTCCCATCTCGATCCCACTGCTGCTGCTGACTTCGTTTTTCTTCAGTTTTTTTGTGCTGCTGCTGCTGCTGCTGCTGCAGGCGGTGGTAGTGGCGTGCCTGCAGCCCAGCCAAATTGCACCTCAGTACGTCCAGGCGCACACTAGAGGCCGCAGACGGCGGGCCGGCGTCGTCCACGGAGTGATGGAGGCGGTTGGGGACAAACTCTGCAGGCACTACATAAATCTGCTCGGGCAAAGTTCCGGCGTGGGAGAGCACGCACTGCAGCGCAGGAGCGCTGCGGCGCCGGCCCGACGGGTGGTATTGTGCTAGGTCCGACCGCTGAGCCGCCTCCAGCCAGGCGCTTCTGTTTGCTCCCACCACCTTCCGGCCAGCGACAAACGGCTTGCGGAACAGCAGATGGTTGAGCATAAACACCGTGAGAAACCACTCCTGGCCACTGCGACTATTTTCACTTGTTCTGCGACTTGATCTCTCTATGAGTGCATTGATGACGTATTCGCTGTGATCCACAGCAAATGACGGGAGGGATGTTGCTGTCAGGCTGAATTTCGCGGGGATCAGTGCAGCGGTGGTTGCAGCAGGAGAGGAGGAGATATTTCGGGTGCTTCGTACCACTGGAAGCTCCTTGGAGTACTCCGTGCTGATACTACTTCTTTCCGAAGGGTTGTCAGCTGTCATATTGGAGAGAGACTTTAGAATGCTATTCCCCTCGTTCCATGGCGACCAACTGTCTCCGGTACCTCTACTGATACCGCTATCACCTTCTCCAGTTGGAGAAATACTGATATCGAATGTTTTCGAAGATTGGTGATGAGGACTCGCGGGATCGTGGTGATGTCTCAATATATAAATATACACCGATAGCGATGATACAAGCACTAGGGAAAATAAAGCCTTTCGGCTTAGAATATGAAACCCGAACAATTTCATCGTGCAAGGCATAGACTTCGCGCTCTTGTAAAGGCAGCGAATCGCCAAATCGTGGACGATTGTTTCAGCAACTCTAGTCTACAATAAATACACACCATCTGCCGCTCACTGCTCTCGCTCTGTTCTGTCTCTCTCTGCTCGTCTCGTCTATCTATCTTTTTGTCTTCATCTCTCTTTTTCTTTTTTTCCCCTTCTTTTCATGGTGTTGCAAATTGCAAACAAAGAGAACTTGATGGGAATTTTATGGAGCAGTGGCTACGTTAGAGCTTACTTTGTCCTCATCGTATGAATAAATCGAATGATGGTTGACAAAAACAAGTAATTAGGAGAAGGTGCAGTTGGGTGTAAAGCGTACTGCCTTAAAGTGTACGTTTTTGTCTGCGATGTCGGCTGCAACCACTGCTGGCACTGGTGATGGCAGAGGGGTCGTATTCGGGCATCCATTTATTCAACTCTTGAAGAAGACAGATATGCTGCTTTACATAAAAAGTTTTCTTTCTTCTTCGTGTTTTCGTGCGCTGCTCTGTACAAGTGTTCGATTATCCGATGAAAAGAGGCGGTATCTGTATTTTAGACTCACTTACGAGGCATCTACCAAATATTATCTGAACGCGTCATATCGGGCTAAAATAGAGAAAGCAGTTGCTTGTCCGAACCGACAAATCTCTGTTTCTATGATGGATCTTTGTGATCGGATAAAGGATGTTCAGTGCTTGGCAAATGTACATCACCTTAATTTGATGATGTGCACAAAAGTGAAGGATGTATCTGCACTCTCAGGACTGTCCAAGCTAGAATTAGGGAGCTGTAGTGGTATCGTCAATGTTTCTGCACTGAAGAACGTTGAAGTGCTCGATTTGAGTTGTTGCCATAACGTAATCAATGTGGATGGTTTGGGTGGCGGAACTATGCGAGACTTGAACTTATTTAGATGTAGCCAGGTAGCTGATGTGAGTGCGTTGGGCCGACTGCACAGTCTGTGCCTTGCGTCTTGTCTTCGAGTGAGAGACGTGAGTGCTCTAGGAAATTTGCATCTCCTTGATTTATCGGGGTGTTCACTGGTATCAGATGTCAGCGCTCTGGGCGGTGTTCATACGTTGTATCTGACCAACTGCCGACAAGTATCTGATGTTAGCGCACTTGGAACCGTCAAGCACCTGTACTTAGATTTTTGCATCAGTGTGAAAGATGTCAGTGCACTTGGGGGATGTCACCTTTTGGATCTAGATAACTGCACCAGAATTGAAGATGTTAGTGCGCTTGGTGGGGTACATACGCTTTCGATGAAGAGCTGTTGCAATGTGGCGGATATAAGTGCACTGGGTGCTGTACACACTCTGAGCGCCAACGAGTGCACGCAATTTACCGATCAGCAGGTCAAGGAGCTGCTCCCGGGTGTTTGCTGTCTTACGCTGCCAAGTGGCGCCAAGTGGAGTGCTACATAGGGACAATATGCATATATACAAAATAATATACTATTGTAGTAGTAGTATATTCAATCGGTGGTATATATACATATATATTCAATCGAAGTGTATATCTGAAACGGTGTTTCGTTATACAATCACTACGCAGCCGCACCACCCTTACGGGGAAGCATGTACGTGCAGGGCACATGTCTAAAAGACGGCTATGCATAGATAGGAAAACTCCGTTGTCAGCTGTACCGGGCAACTGCCACTTGTGATATATATAGGACAGGCCGATGGCTCTCCTAGAGTAACCGCCCGTAGTAGCGGCCAGACAGCAAACAAGCTAATATAGTATATATATGTGATGTAATCAATTCACTCGTTGCTGGCTTTCGAGGTAATGCACTACTAGGGCGAGGTAAAGCAGCTGGCCTCGTAGTCATGCTTGCGCTGCTGCACATCCACATTATATGCGGCCCAAGACGCCCGCGATGGACCCGCCTCTTTGGGGCCGCGGCGGCGGGAGAGTAGTGGGGGCGGTGGGGCCGGCTTGCCCGGCGGGCCCCCCTTCTGCTGTTGCAGTAGAGACTCTAAAATGTCCGGTTTGCGCACCCACTCAGCCACCGAAAATTGGTCGTTGCCCTCTAGTTCGTCCAGCGAACGAGGAGCAGGGGGCGTAGGAGCAGACCTAGGCGACGACCCTCCGGAAAACGAGACGGCAGCAGGCGACGACGCGCCGGCTGGCGCGCGCCTACTGCCGTTAGAGCCCTCCCGACGCCCGCGAATGTGGTGCTGTCCCTTGGGAACATTCTTGCGCGGAGTCGGTGCGCGGCCTAAGCGGAAATGCACTTCGCTGACCAAACGGCGCTTATTGCCTGCCTGCTTTTGGCAGAAAGTGTTGTCGTCATAATGACTGGTAAATACGTCGTGGATATCAAATGGTTGGTCATTGCTGTCGTAGGGGATGCAGTACTCCCAGAGCAGGAACAGAAAAGTGAGCAGCTGTCTGCGCCTTTTGGACACAGCGGTGTCCAAAGACGAACCCGCAATCAGTCTCGCATAGGCATTCCGATATAGGTAGATCGTGGCAGCAATAGGTGGGAACCGACATATCATACACGAGGTACTGTGAAAGAGCACTAGTAGGGGCCAGGCCGTGCGAATGCTCCAGCGCACTGCCGGTTGCACAAACTCTAATATCTGTAAGACAATGGTTTTGATCAGAAAGGACACATCTGTCACCGCAGCGGACAGGATTCCCACCTTCAATAGCTGAACACCAGTGCTAAACTCCACTGCCGCGGTAAAGACCATGTTGACTACAAAGGCAAGCCACTTCACCCATGCAATCGCGAGAATTATGCACACGCTCACAAACTTTAGTGTCCAGCGAAAAATTGCGGGGGAGGATTTTTCTTCGTCAATGGTCACGACAAATGGCATTGGCCAACATTCCATCGCAACAGGTCTAGTCGGGATAGAGAGAGGTGATCAAAAAGGAGACAACTCCAGCAGTGGTAACACTATAATATGTAAACAGCAGTGAGACAGATCGCAAAGACGTTAAAATTAATGCTAGCAAAAATAGCGCACAGTTCATAATTTAAAATTCCACATTGACACTATTTTCAAGTTCCATATTTAACTGCAATTATACACTATGTAGACGACTACATTTCCCCGCAAACACATTTTTAAAAATGTCTGGATTTTGCAGAGCTCAGAGATTTTGATTTTCATTGATTTAGCAACACGGCTGCGTCGACTCCTCTCCTCACCATTTTGGTCCGAAGAGAAATCGCGCAGACTTGTTCTGCATCAGAGTAGTTCTCCATCATCGCTCCTTCATCGATGCATCAGAACTCGCCGCTACAAACAACTTTGCATTTCTGTTCAATTAGCCAGCATACTGCTCAGCACACGCCCTACACATTGATTGTACCATACCCACAATTCAGTGCACATATGACACGCAGCTCTTACCACTATGGGTTCCATTCCTTCCCCTAATATCTCGCGCGCATAATTACATTACTCACAGCTGCTTCACACTGGACCCCTCACTAGTCACCGGGTGCATCCTTTGAAACACCTCCACCATCATCTTCGGGAAGGGGTCATCCATATCATACGGCACATGGGCGTGGTGCACCTGATACAGCTCTTGGAACCTGTGCTGGTCGAGTAAGGGGCGCAGCTTCGTAGAGTAGGAGTCAAAGGTTAAAACATACACCGCACTCTCCTCGGCGAGGCATTCTCTGCCTTCCTGTGGCTGCATCTGTTGCGGCTGAGTTCCTCTCGGATCTTCCGGCATCACGCTGTCTCCCCCGGCATCCATTTCCTCAGGCAGTTGGAAGTCGTAGGCGGGGTGTGGTCTATTCCTTCCGCAGGCGCCAGCGCCAGCAGAAGAAGGAGAGGAGGACGATGATAGCTCCTGAATGACGCTGAGCTGGTATTGTGCAATCATAGCCTTGGTTTGCTCAACTGGGTTCCTGTCAAACAACGCGGGCCCGCCCACTTGGCAGTCCGGCATGTGCAGCTGCACGGGGTAAGCGGGAGAGTGTATGTAGGCATAGCCCGGAAACGCGTAGCACGGCGCGGCCAAGATCACATGGGTGGTCGGGGCTGGATTGATCGCAGTGCTCAGCGGGTGTCTTGCAGCTACGTCCTGAGCCACCAGCTGTAATGCCGCTTCCGTGCCTGATTGGTGCAGCGATAACAGATATGAAGCCGCCACTATGTGACCAACGAAGCAGGCAAAGAACGCTCCTCGCTTTAATTCATAAATAAACGAAGGCGGTGATGCTTTCACACACACCCCTTCAGAAGGAGCACTACAATAGTCCATATTACTGCCGTCAGTAGTGTCTGCACCGCGGTTCAACAGAGTGCACACCGCATGCGCCGCCATCATGTGCATGATGGGCAAACAGGGCAGCAGGAACCGGAACTCCTGATGCGAGGACAGCACGCTAAGTCCCACCACATACATCAATGCAATAGCTGCAAGCACCCTCAACTTCATGGGGAGACTGCGCTGACAGTAATAGCCATAGACAACCATAGGCCCGTACAGCCCCAGCATTGTGGGCAGCCCGTTGGAGAAGTTCCAATGCCAGGGGTGGCGACCGAACAGACTCGCCATGTCCATTTTTACATTGGCCCAGTAGAAGTTATACGGGGTGAGCGCCAACTGTCCGTAGTAGTGACTGTCTACAACTACGAATACTTGCAGTAGCATGAGTCCTATTGGGGCGAATTCGTGCAGCAGCAGGCGCACAGGATCCGTCGCGAGAGACATTTTGTACATCGCCAGCGGCCCCCAGGCAAGAAGGGCGGTAGGACGCACGTAGCAGCTGAAGGCCGCAATTGCCGCCCCTAGTGCCGTGGCGGTGCGGCCCGTAATACGCTTGCCGTGCGGCACCAACCACAGATATATGCCCAAAACCAGCAAGCTCGCTTCCGTGGTGTTGGCTAGGGTTCTGCAGCAGCAGTACGAATAGCTCCACGAACTGATGTGTACTATTATGGACACTGCGGCGAATTCGGCACCCACTAAATGCCTATATACACGTGCAATACGAACCCAACATAGCACAGATTAGATCAAGGTATTGACACAAGACATCATGAATTCTCCAATATACACAGGATCTAGTACAATATCATAGTAAAAATAATATATTCAATCGTTCGTAAACAATGTAGAGTTCTACAGTTGCTTCCTTGAAATAATACTCATGCACATCTCGTTGGTTGTACTATGGTGCATACTTCTTTACCTTGCAATTCTATACAAACATACATCTGCTAGCACAGTGCAGACACACTGCAGCAAGCGCGGTGCAGTATATAAAACTGAAAAGTTGTCTACACCTAGTAAATTCAGCAATTTGTATGTACTCACAACAGGCATGAGACCAACGTAGGACCGTAGGCAGAACGACCCGCTCCATTCCCAGGTCAGCACCCCAACACCATAAACCACTCGGAATGCAGGCTCTAAGACCTGAAAATACTCGTCGGGGACAAAATTTGTCCGAGTCAGCCAGCAGCACAAGAGGCGAGCCAGCAGTATGCACAGGATTACGCTCCGCTCCGATGGCGTGGAGCACGGGAGCACTGCAGTCCGAGCTGTCATCGTCACACGAAAAATATACTTCAATACTTCTGCATACAACAGATTTGCTTGAATAAAGACTTGAATTATAAGTATACCAACAATATACTACTTTCTAGATTCATGTCACATGCCACAAAATGTGTGGCTAGAGAGTAGAGCGAGACCCCGACTCCGACCCCCGACGACCGGACGGGACCGGACCCGACCGGGACGGGACCGGACCGACCGACCGCGCGGGTAAAAATGCCCGCGCGCGCGTCCGCTGTGCGTTTTTTTTCAACACATTCAGATATGATCAGAGTTTCCCTTCGCCGTATATATACACTTGAACCTCAATCTGTTTTCTTGATCATACGGGACATCATACTTCGTAAGTGTATAGCTTCAGCTGCTTGAGTTGTCTGTGAGGTGCTGGATAGTATAAAACGTGCCTATTCGCTGGTATTTTTCGTTGGTCCTTCACGTTGCTTTATAGATACAGTGTGATTGTATCTATACATATATAGTATTATACTCAATCGTTAACAACGTAGAATTCTACAATTGCTCCTATATACAGTAGCGACTGTACAGAACGAGCAGTATTTCGTAATCATGCTTATCCCTGTTCGGTGTTTCACCTGTGGAAAAGTTATTGGGAATAAATATGATTGGTATTTGGATTTATTGGTGAATGATTACCCGGAGAGGTTAGAAACTAGATTTGGTTACTGCACTTTTCCAGCATTTATATCCTGAATGCAGTTGTGTTGCTCGATGGTACTAGAAAATATTACGTAATGAGATGGTTTCCTCTTTGTTTGAAATTATGATTCAGAGAAGCGCTAGATGAACTGGGTCTTAAAAGGTATTGCTGCCGAAGAATGATCCTCACGCATGTAGATCTTATCCAAAAACTACTCAACTACAATAGTAAGTATAATATCACCGTCTTATGTGATCTAGATATTGCCACTACTACGGATGTTTCTGTGTAGGGATGTTATTCTAAATTTACTCCACTGCTATGTTTTATCCTACACTTCAGCCCTCCAACATAGAGCCGCTATTCCACAGCATGACCACGCTTAAAAAAGTGGTAATAGAAGTGTTGAGATTCATTAGAGCAACTAACGATATAGAAAAAATAGCCGAAACAGTGTGTACCTTATAAATCCCTTTATGACCTTGTTTGAACTCCTTTACCTGGCTGTGTGCCAGCCCCAGTTTCTTCCTGTTATATCTTTATCTACACGTGTGTTGATACCGTCTTCCTGTGCCGTGCCTAACAACTTTTCTACAGCCATGTGAATCAGTGGTCAAGTACCACGTTGGAGGAAGACAACACGTCAAGTCAACTCAAGTCAAACTTGTAAAGGTTGAAATATGTTGCAGTTGAAGTTGAACTTGTGCAGTTGAATTTAACTCTGTCTTTGCTTTAGAGCGTTTCTACCACCCCGATTCAAGTTTAGTCAAATTGAATTTAGCAGTCGGTAGTCCTTACTGTACTTTTAATTAGGGTACAATTTTATTGTATATCATCACTTTGAAATAATTCCGACAATTGGTAATATTGCATAGATAAAGTTCAATGCCGCTTCGTTTTAATTTGTCGTGTACGCGCGGTATGCTGACAGTGCTTCTGCTGGCGCTTGCACGCCCTGCTGCTAGCACATCTCATGAAATATGCGATGAACTGGGATGGAAAGACTGGCTGATTTCAGGATGTGCGGGCATGACAGGTTTCAACGGCTGTACCAAGGGCAAGATCGACGAGTTCGTTACCAAGAGCTGCTGGGCCGGAGCAAACATGGAGAAGATGTGCAACAGAGCAAGGTAGCGTCAGTTCAAACAGCGTCAGTTGAAGTTTTATTCCCTTTTCTTGAAAATACTATGAATATACATCTGGTTGCCCTTTTGTGCGTGTATTTCGTCACTTCAGCATCTTAGGCTTTGTGGCGTCCGGGTGCATGGACTGGGAGTACACAGGGGATCCCATGGAGTCGAACTGGCCTCCACACATCGACCTCAGCTACACATTCGACCACGTCCCCGACCTGCCCCACATCCCAGGAGTGGAGTGGCCCGACATCGAGGACGCAGAGGATGTTGGGCTGCCCTTCCGTACATCAGTTAACGCAAACGGAGAGACTGCTGCTCGACCCGGTCGAGGACGTGGGCGAGGACACCCTGGCAAGCCCGGCCCTGGAGGTCCCAAGCCGGGTCCAATCGGCCCAGGACTGAAACCCAAGCCCGGCCCGGCAGGTCCCAAGCCGGGTCCAATCGGCCCAGGACTGAATCCCAAGCCCAGCCCTGGTGGCCTGGACCCTATGGACCCAGATAATGTCGATCCAGATCCAATCGACGAGAACGACTTAGACAATGAAGACACCGATAATGAGGACGCCATTGTTCGACCCGGTGGAGGAGGCAGGGGCGGCCGCGGAGGAAGAGGAGGTCGTGAAGGCAGGGGCGGTCGCGAGGGCGGCAGAGGCCCTGGGCGCGGCAGAGGTCGAGTGGTGGAGAAGCGCTCGGATCCATTCGGCCCAGAACTGAAACCCAAGCCCGGCCCGGCAGGTCCTAAGCCGGGTCCATTCGGCCCAGAACCGAAACCCAAGCCCGGCCCTGGTGGCCTGGACCCTATGGACCCAGATAATGTCGATCCAGATCCCATCGACGAGGGAGACATCGGCCCAGCTGACCCTGTCACAGACCCTATCGACCCACATCCCATCGACGAGAACGACTTAGACAATGAAGACACCGATAATGAGGACGCAATTGTTCGACCCGGTAGAGGAGGCAGGGGCGGCCGCGGAGGAAGAGGAGGTCGTGAAGGCAGGGGCGGTCGCGAGGGCGGCAGAGGCCCTGGGCGCGGCAGAGGTCGAGTGGTGGAGAAGCGCTCTCTGCGCCAATGTGACACCGATGCTGCAGACAGCCCGGTGGTATACTTGTAACTTTCGTGGGACAAACTGACCGTAGTGAATCAATCCTCTGCGGCTGTGCGCAGAATTGTGAGTAGTTTCAACGGCAATAAGTAAGTATATATACGGCAATAGTCATGCACATAGGTATGCATCAGCCGACAGGTCAAACGTGAGGAACATTGAGTGGTATAAGTAGAGTCTGTGTACAGTGCTCAGGCATCTTTTCTTTCGCAGCGTGTACTGTGGCAGAGAGCTCTAGCACCTTGTCTCCAGCAGTTAACTCGGCTGATGCTGCTAATGTATAGGCGGTACCATAATGAGTTCGTCTTTCATATTTTCATAAACATAAACATGTGTGACAGTAGCAGCGCAGAAGAGATTTATTATTTTTTAAGTACCTACGACAAATTGTACGATACAGAGTACTATATAACCAAACTTATGCAGTGCAGTATATATCGCATATTGGAACATATGTGACGCTGTCACGATTTCAGATGTGCGGTACTATTCATTATTGAGGTACAGTACTGTGTCTACTAACCATGAATGTCAATTGCAGTCCTCAACACGCATCCCCTAGCTAGTGAGAGCTACATAACTTGCAATCAAGAAATCGCCCCCGCTCCCTTAAAGTCTTCTTCAAAAAAACCATTGCCGGAGTCCCCTTGCCTCCGGTGTAATCTGCTACTGCCGCCACTGGCCAGTGTAGCCGCTTCCGCCTCTCGCGCCAGTGCCCAGGGCGCCCCCAGGCGCAGCAGCACCCGGCGCAGGTCGTTGGTGCAGGCCGTGCAGTCCACGTCCAGTAGTGACTCTCCCCAGGCGGCGTCGGGTGGGGAAGAGAAAGAAGGCAAGGAATCTGAGCCTTCGACCCTAGTGCTACTGCCAATGCTACTGGGCTCCTTGCCGGTCCGCTGCGGCGGCTGTACTCGCTGCGCTCGGTCCACGGCTTCCAGTATCTGCACGCGCACGCTGTAAGAGAACTCTCTGTGGGGATGCAGCACAGCACAGAATAGTAGTACACCATACCATACCATGGCATACCACAGAGCATAATAAAATATGGTAAAATAGCATATGTGAATATTAAGTTTGGAAGAAAAAAAGAAGTGAAGAACATTCCTTCAAGTTTAGTACCCTACAAAGCGCGCCGTACCTGTCCGTCGCAAGCGCAGTGGCCAACTTGAAGTAGTCGTGCGTGTTATTCGCTACTAATTGGTGATCAAGCCCTATCTGCTTGTAAAATCCCGCTATGGAGCTTAAGGACGGCAGCCAAGGCACGTCAAGACTAGCCAGCAGGGACTGCGTGAGAGGGTTGCTGCTGCTAGCAGAGCGGGCGTCGGTCTTGTTGTGGCTCTGCTGCTGTAGCTGCTTCTGCTGCATCTGTTGCTGCGAGTATAGACGTGTGCGTATTTCCTTCAGCTCCTCCGCCGGCGTGCGCAGCAGCGTGCCCGTGCGCAGCGTGATAACTGGCGTGCCCACACTGGACGCCAGCGCCAGCAGGTGGAAAGACCCGCCCACGGGAAACGAGTCCAACACCATGTCTGCCTGGCGTAGCAGCTGCAGCAACCGGTACTCCTTCACCGGCACGGGCAGCAGGCGAATGCGATGGTATAAGTTCCCACCCCTGCTCATCGTGCCATCACACCACACAAATAGAAGCACAGTAAATGAAAAGGTGAGAACATAAATTAACGAACAAAATGAACCGATTCCATAAGCAGAAAGCGGTACATGAATGCTCATATCAACATCACTCAATGGGCTAAGGCCAGTAACAATCGTAGTACCGAGTCGCACTTACTTGGTCCACAATCGCCTCACCAGTTTCCTGGCCCAGCTGATCTTATGCTTGGGGTCGTGTGCGTGTGTCAAAAAGGACTCAGGCAGCGCCAGCACCAAGTGCAGCGCGGGCACGGACCGCAGCACCTTGAATATAACGTTGTCCATCAGCGGATGCACAGAGGTGGGGTACAGTGGCACTACGGCCACAGGCTGGTCTTCGAAGAAGATCTTGCCTTCGATGTCCATTGGCGAGAACTGAAGGTTGCTCGTGGACAGGTCCAAGGACTGCTGCTGCTGGTTACTGCTGCTGTGTTGAAAGTCTCCGGGGCCCTGGGTGTTCACACTAGATACCTGTTGATGATAGCTCTGCTGCTGTTGCTGCTGGAACTGCTGCACCGGGGTACCAGTTTTGCTGCGCCGACTCTCTACGGCCTCCTGGGCGTGCACCGAGCTGGCCACCGCGGCCACCGCTCCGGGAGTGAGCAGCGGCCAATCCAGCAGAATCACCTGCTCGGTGACTCTTTCGCGCCACAGCGGGCGCACTGGGCGAGTGCGCCCGCCACCGCCCGCCGCGGCGGTAGAGGAAGAAAAAGACTCATTTCCCATTCCTGCTGTCGCTTCCGACGCTGTCACCGCCACTACTTTTCCTTTGGCATCCACTCGGGAGTCGATGTCAGCGGCGGGGACGGAGTTCAGGTAGTGATCCTGCAGCTCCTCCGGGAGCAAATAGTAGTCAATGGCGCTGCTGCCGCAGCTGCTGCCACGCACAAACAAGCACACCTGCACCGGAGCCATTCTGCGACTCTGAAAAAACAGGCTCTGCTGGTCGGGGAAAGGCTGCCAGTCAGGGAAGAGAATCACATCCAAGTGCAGCTGCTCAATCGCCTTCCACGCACGTTGGGTGTGCATCGGCAAATTCACAATGTTATCCACGGCGGACGCGATCGACTTCGTAACATGGTCGGAGACTAGAGGAAGCGCCAGGAGAGTCACCGAAATACGCGTGATCTCCCGTGTTCCGCCGCCCCCAGGGGTGTCGGCAGAATACCCAGAGTTTTTCAACGATTCGTTTCTACTTAAGCCTAAGAGCTTGCGGAGAATCATATGCCCTACCGGGTGGTTATTCATGTGCCCTCCTAGAATACCAAGATTCAGTTTAGGTGCGGCAGCAGCAGACGCAGTACCAGACTGTTTTTTCCTCTTCTGTTTCTTTTGTTTCTGTTGCGGCTGCTGCTTTTCACTGTCTTTCGCGGCCGCTTTATCGTCCGCCGACCCGGAGGTTGTAGCCATGAAACCACTAGTGCCGTAGGGCCGCACAGGCGCACTCGACGGAAGCACTCTGTCCGCCGAGTAAAAGTCATCCATGATCTCATCATGCAACGCCAAGACCAGCCAGTGCTGCGAGGCCGCATCCATGCGCCGCGGCCCGTCCTCAAAGCGCCACATCAGCTCCTGCAAGATGGGCGCCACCGGCAGTGACGACCACCACAGCAGCGGCAGTGGCCAGTACACGTCCAGGATGTTCTCTGCGTCCATCGCTACATACGAATCCGAGGTCAGCGAGAGATAAGAGGTCATGTTGAGATACGCATCGATAATTTCAGGTATGGAGTCGGGGATAACTGAATAGTCCAAAGACAGGCGTAGATTGACTATTTCAGTAGACACCTCGCCCTCTTCGGTGGCGTTGGCCGTTTCGAGTCCCCTCTTCATCATCATTCGCCCCACCTTGGGCCGCCCTCCCTCGTACAGAGACTGTCCGATGTCAAATATAAACCTCCCCGAGAGTTCCCCCGCCTTCAGCCACTTGTACAGACTTGAGAAGAATCGGAACAGATCCACGGTCGCCGACGGGGTGATTTGAAACTCTCCATAGTACACCTTCACCAACAGGTCTTCTACCCAGGCGGACAGAATCTTGTAGTCCATGTCCTCCGCCATCTTATTTAATTCTTGCTCAGACAGCAAGAATGAGAGTTTGCTTACCCGACCTTGCAAATTACTCAAAATGCGAGAGATAAAGAACTTGGCTTCATGCATCTTTCCTTCTGAAATTAACACGACAGCCAAATGGGAGAGAATTAGGCTATCTGATTCCTCGAAATACAGACAATTCTTCAAGTGAACTTTGGCCTGGTCCAGGTCCTCCTTGTCAAGGAACAGCAGCGCCAACTGCATATGCGCCTCGTACGGCCTGGTTGTGTATGACATTGCCTCATATAAGATCAGCTCAGCCCGCTGGTGGAAGCCCATCAACTTTAGCAGCTTGGACATAGAAAGAAATACGTCATATTTCTCGTCCATTGGCATCTCTCCGAACATGTAGGGGTGGCGTAGCAGTTGTCCGTATTCGTGCAGAGCCTGTTGAATCATGAGGCTGGCGGCCTTATGGTCGGCGGCGCTCTTCAGCTGCTTCCATGCCGGAATCTCCTGCTTCTGCTCCGATTCAAAAGGTTCGGTAACTCCTTCAAGCACACGCCAACTAACAATATTAGGCTCATCGTCACCTTTGATTCTTCTTCCATCAAATATTTCTCCCAAGCCACTGCGAGCTATGCATAGTAAACATAAAACAAGTGATATGGCAATGTGGTCACATGTAATCATTGCATGCGCGTTTCAGTTCTCAATTATGAATAAACCGATAATCTTAGAAAGTATAAACACTGTCCCTTTTAATACATGGGAATGGGCTCCTGTGTGTATTAATATCATAGCTTAAAGTGGAAATAGGAACGAATGCAATCTCTTTCTGAAGTCTGAAGAATAAAAAACACAGCATTCGATTTTGTGTGTGTTTTGTGTTTTGTGTTTTGTTTTTTCTCTCTTTTTTGGTTTCGTTTGTTTGCTTTGTTTGGTTTTTGTTTGTTGTTTCGTTTTTTTTCTTCTCCTTTTCTGTTTTCTCTTTTGTTGGACAAAGATTACTTGTGTTGCACACAGTTTAATCCTTCGGCTGCGACTGATATACTGTAGTGATTATGGAGTACGAGAGGATTATTCGATGGTGCGAGCAAATGGCGCCTGTGGCTATCATTATGAAACAAATTGAACAGCTGCCAGCCTGGCCATCCATCTCTGCGCAGGATGAAATTTGCAGACGTCTGCACAAGGCGACCGTAGCTTATCCGTTATCAAAGAGATGGACCAAAAGTTTGTTGAAACTAATGGAGCAAAAGATAACTCAAACAATGGAAGGAAAGGATATATTTGCAGATGATAACATTCAGGTTGACCTTTTCTCCGACGATCTCATCGAACAGATTGTGCGGCTGCACTCTTGCCAACTTGACGAAGATGACACCTCTTTTGTGACATATCACAGCATGTATGACTCCTCTGTGAATATTCGTATGCGGGTACTGCGCCTGCACAACCAGGTCGGATGCGCTATATGGGAGGCGGGCATCATGCTGGGAGAGCTCTTCTGTCGCATCCCGAGTGCATTTCGAGGCAAAAAAGTGCTAGAGCTCGGATCTGGGGTGGGCATCACTGGCTTGCTGCTGGGGCGCGCTTTGCCGGCGGCTGATCGCTGTGGCACTGTCATTGTGACCGATTTTCACGATGTTGTGGTGGATAATATGCGCTACAACCTCGATCTGAACCGTAGCGCAGGCCAGGCGGGAGAGCGGACGGCGGGCGCGAGCGCCCCTCAAAAGCAAAGCGAAGTCAACAATAATGAAAGCACAGATTTCATCTCCAGTGCAAGTAGTAGTTGTAGCAGTAGTTGTAGTAGTGATAGTAGTAGTATTGGTGAGACTTTGCTAATATGCGATCAGGTAGATTGGTCCACAGTAAATGGCGCCTACTTTGAAAAGTACGACGCCGACATATGCTTTGCTGCGGACTGCACATATTCGGAGGATATCAATGTCCACCTCGTAGCAGCTTTTAAGATGTTTCTATCAGCCCGCGGTGCGCTGCAGAGAAAAAAGCAGAAAAATGATTCTGGTGTAGAATCTGTGTTGACTGCATGTGATGCTGCTGGTGCAATAGCTGAATCGGCAGCTGGCGTTGCCACGGCAGCTGTAGTGACTTTGGTTCACACCTGTCAGGATCTCAAGCAAGTGTTTGATGTGTTTGCAACGCGCAGTATACCCTTTGTACTGATCGCTTGCACCAGGCGTAACCCGGCCACTCTGCAGCATTTTTTGGACACCGTCGCAGCCACGGAGGGTCTGAGGTTGATGGACGTCACTGCGTTGGGTAGGCGGCATCTGCCTGCTGGAACGGGCGGTGATGAAACATTTTATTACTTTCAAAATGCAGATGCTATTCAATTGTACTGCATTTGTCTGGTTGGGGAAACTTAAGTTTGCACTATTACTACTAGCAGTAACTGTGTATCACACACACGCTAAAACAAAGCGTGTGTAAGTATCGCATTTCCTTCATATCCATATATATTACTCAATCGTTAACAACGTAGAATTCTACAATTGCTCCACACTACATTATATAAAGAAAACAAGTCGGCGATGGGAAGGGAAACGTCGTACTGTAGCAGATTTTACTAATGACAAACTAAATATATGCTACAAAGAAACTCTGTATCGGACGGCGCCTATACAATGCACTCCAACTGTTCCATCGTCATAATGCACCCTACCAGTACTTTCAAGTTAATCACCAGATAACCTAAATAGCAATTCAAAAGTCCTATCAAATCGACAACAATGAAACCAAGGTTGATATACCTATAAAACTTCTAACTATCTGTCGCTACTGCTACCGACTGGCCTCGACACTGGTACACGAGCGCCCACAGGCCAACGTCCGCTGTGTGCTCCCAACATCGCTGATAAGTTACACGTTCATTGAGTTGGTCATGAGTAGTAAGCTAAGGCACAAATATGAAGGCTAAGCAGAAAGGCATAATGATGCAGCCAAACACAACGTATCCGTAGGCCACTTTTCTTTTCCACTCGGGCACGGCCGGGTCACCCTTAGGATATAGCACGTAGAATGCCGCGCCAGGAAGGATGTAGGTGATGATCGTAGAGCCAGTTGCACCAATCAGAGCCAGCACTACTCCCAGATCAGCAGTGATCATCGCGACGGCGTAGGAACCGAAAATGAAGACGCCAGTGAACAGATAGAAGCGAAAGTGCTGAACGGCCTTGGTCATTTCGAACCCGGGGGGGTCTCTCATTGCCATTAGACTCATCATCGACGTGCGCCCGGGCACAGCCAAAAGGGGGTATGAGAAAGACACCAACAGTGAGGTGAAAATACGAGCCACAGTGGTAACGGGGGTATCCGGGAACGAAATCAGTACGTTGGCTTCCACCGAGCTGCCATAGATGGCATAGCCAGAGATGGACACCAGCAGGTAGAAGACGCAGGCACAGATGATTGAAGAATTGGACACCGTGTCGAAACGCTCAATAGTCGGGTTTTTGAGCTCATTGACGACGGGAAACATGTTCATTTGACAGGTGTAGGCGAAGATAAACACTCCTAGCACTTTGAACGTGTTCACATCTAAAGATGCATCACTGTAGCCGCCTACACAACCCGTGCCGTCGTCATCGCAAGGCGGGATAGACGGCGAGACGGCGTACGTGAATATTAGTAGCGCAATAAATCCTACGAAAAACACGGCGGCAGCAGAGGTGTATTTCAGCGCATCCAGTGTCTTCAAACACGACATAGGGCCCACAATCATAAATCCAATGGTTATCCAGATGTAACGCGTTTCCATGAAAGACCCCCAGTTCAAGTACGATGCGACGGCAGGCATGAGTCCTCCGATAACAATGAGATATGATACCCCCACACCAAATGTCATCGTGGCAACAGCAAAGTCGATGAGGAAGTTGTACTTTGGAATGGACGCATTCGCCACCTTGTAGAACGAAGAGGGCGGTTCCACGCGAAGAGAGCACATCGACAGCATGTGCAGCGAAAAGGCCGTCGCCACGCCTGCTGAAAGAATCAATCCAATGCCCAGATACCATCCACAAGCGGCGAAAGCAAAAGGCAACCCTAGGATACCTATATATATGTTGTCGCAGACATCGTAGTCAGTAGGTGATTGATTTTAGCAAAAATTGTGCACCAAATAACCTATAACATCATAACGTACCCGACCCAATGATTGAATTCGTCAAATTTACAAAACTGCCAAACAGTTCGGCTTCCCTTACCAGATCACTTCCATCAGCGTTGTGTAGATCTGGAAAATTGAGTGCCTTATCTACGACTGGGTCCTCCGATATCCTCATTACGCGGTTCTGGCCACCTTCTTCAAGGCGATCATTAGCATTATTAGGATTAGGCTCGATGCTGATGCTTGCGATGCCGGGGGGGCTTTTGTCCCCCGCTACATCGCTACCTTCTAAAATAGGATTCTGCTGCATGCTTACGCTCGTTTAAAAATTGATGAATAACTAATAAGTAACTGTGAAAGTCAATGCATCTACCGACTGAAACTTCCACCCACGGTTTCAATCTCGACTCCACAATTTGCACTAAGCTCTTAATGCTTTTAAATTTGAAGATCAAACTAAACATATAGGTACTATAAACTTCTAGTATAGACAAACCTTGCCACATAATCCAATCGAATCACAGAGAGTGAGACGAGGGGGCGAAGAACTTGATTTTGGGTCGGGTCGGGTCCGGTCCGGTCGGTGCGTTGTGAGGCGTAGTCAGCCACATGGCTGACTATGCCTCCGTACCATATAAGTTTTTATATATCTCATTTTCTAAAATTATAAGTAAAAATATATATATACATAAAGTTGCTCTGTAACTCAGTAATTAGAACGATGGATATACTATAGACAGATAGATAAAGCTGGCAAAATGAAGTGTGCTGAGTGAAGTAAATGTATATATGCATATATATAGTGTATATAACCTATGTATATATATACATTCATCAGCTACGAAAAATCTTGTACTACGACAACATCGGTATAGGAGAAAACGCTTCTCACCTCAAAAAGGCACGTATTCCGTACTCGCTAAATTGCATGTACACTTCAAACTCCGCTGTTTTATACTGCCCACGAAAGGAAGGTAGACTAAAAATCGGAGATAACTGGTCGTAACACGTGTTCCCCGCACCGCAGGCATCTTCACAACCACGGTGCCCAGCCAGGGAATAGCCTACAGAGGTTGCTCACACTGCGCGCTTCAGAGATGAGCATGTCCACCTGTCCCTGCACCCCGAGCGCCTCGTCTGCAGTGAGGTCCTCCAGGCCCCGCAGCTTATTGCTGACGCGAGCCAGCGTGCGCGCTGCGGCATCCTTGCCGAAATCTCCCGCTGCGCCCGCATCCGCACCTGCGGCGGTGGCACCACCACCAAGAGGAGCCCCGACTCCCGCTCCCCGACCATCTTTTTTAGTGCCCATCATCCGCGCGGTGGCGCTATCGGCATCTCCAGCCCGCTGCTGCTGCTCCTGTCTCCTGCGAGCTTTCAGCGGTGAGAGATTCCATTTGTACAGCGGATCATGCACCACTACTTCGAGAATGGTGAGCACCTGCGTGGCATGGTCGCGAAGCACCCGCAGCGTCTCCTCACAGGCGCGACGGAAGGTTCCCTCGCAGGCGGCCACCCCCATACCATCTACAATATCTCTCGTGAGACGGAACGGCACCGTCTCCGGCGTGCCAAGTGCCTTTCCCTGCTCGAACACGATTCCGAAGTCTATATGCACCACCTCCCCCGTGACTGTGTCGATGAGAATGTTGTGAGCATGGCGATCGCCGATACCCAGGATGTAGCCCGCGATGGAACTTACGGCCACGGAGCGTGTGTAGGCCAGGCGACTAGACACCCACTCCGCGGGGTCAGCAAACTGCTCAAGGAAGAAGAAGCGGAAGGCAGGGTGGAAGTTGCGGCATATCTCTTGGTACCGCAGCTCCTTGTCTTCATTGTCGGTCACGTCTTTGAGGTGCTCCCTACAGCGGCTGTGAGACCAGTCGTCGGGGTAGTATCGGTTGTGCACCCCCTTTTCTCGGTCGCAGAGCACGGCGCCGAAGGGAGCAGTGTTCTCCACCCAGTGCAGCACTCCGGTCTGCGGGGTGGTGGGCACAATCTTGTACGTGCGCACGCTCAGATTGCGCTTGCGGGCCTCGGCGTCGCGGTTGAGCGTGTAGTTCACATTCTCAAACACTTGCTGCATCACTGCGTCCTGCCGCATGTCGTCGCCGCCTTTCACCAGTTGTTTGTAGCGCACTCCATTGCTGCCCACGCATGTCACGATTTTTGGGCGAGAAATTCCATGATCTGTAATGCTAAATGTAGGTATAAAGTCTTGTACGCGAACGACTGCGGAGTAGTCACACAGAGGGTTAAGTTGGCACTGTTGAGTGATCACGGCGGGCATCAAGGAGGACCCGACATTGCCGCCAGCAGAAACAAAATCTCGCTGTCGATGTCGCTGGCAATGTTGCTGCTGTTGATGCTGCACTGCTGCCAAGCACTCATGAAACCGCTTGCCACGTGGTTGAATGCGCCCGAACTTGAGGTCCTTGGTGCGCCCCTCTCTCTGTACTTCTTCAGTGCTGGTTTTGGCTAGCTCTATGTACGCCAGCAACAGGGTCTGTGTGGAGTCCACTAGGGCGGCGGTGCTGCTGCTGCTGCTACTGCTGCTGCTGACCGCATCGACATTGCCGCTCTTGAGATGCTGCACAATGTCGGACGCTGCAACGCTGCGAGCGTTCTTTACGGCGGCGGTGTTGTCCCGGAATTGCGCGGCGCCGTCGAAGTCGGCGCCCATCTCTCCCTCGTGGGCCAGCGCAAACAGCTGTGGCAGCGTGTGGAATGGGTGGTCCCGGCAAAGACGCAGAATGAGTCGAGACAGCACGTTTTGGAAGCCCTTCGTGGCAGAAGCAGTGGAAGTGGAACTGCAGTTACTACTTGCAGCACCTTCTCCGTCCACACCGCTGCTAGAAACAATTTTGTTTTTGCCACTGGAAGTACGATGGGCCTTTGAGCCCGTTCTACCAACATGAGCAGGGGTCGCCACTTCATCAACTGCTGCTTCCGCTGTTACTGCCATGACATCTCCTCCGCCACCCAGACGAGCCAATATTTGGTAGGTGAGCGCCACAAACTTGAAGCTTGGTGAACTGTGCAGAGACACACTCGCCATGGCATCATTGACAGCCGGTACATGGGAATTACTGAGCCACAGATTTACCAGCAGGAATACCACATCGACGTCGGCCTCCGTGGACAGCTCTAGTACCTTGGACAACTGCGTGAACGCCGTGAGAAGGTAAGAATGTACACTCTCCTCCACGGACGCTCGCTCCTTAGAGTCGATGGTCACCTCCTTTTTCAGTAGCGCGCCGTGGCGACGTAGCACCTTAAGGTCCACGATCAACTTGTTAGCCTCCTCATCGTTGGCGGGCAGATTATCTGCACCCGGCCGGCGCCCCCCGACGGAGCTACTGCCAGCCGCGGCGGCTCTCCTGCTACCGCCGCCACCGCCCGCCGCCGCCGCACCATCACCAGCAGCAGCAGTAGAGCCGCCGGTGCCCTTGCCTCTGCCCGTGGCTTCAAGATATGCGTCCAGCCGAGCCGTCTCCGAGGCGGCGGCGACTCTACACTCCTCGAACTCTGCCTGTCGTTCGGCCAATACCCGGCCCGCCTGCTTCCACTCGACACTGGACACGCGGGCTTGCATGTGCTGGTGCAGCCGCGAGCAGAACAATCCTAGCGCTCGGTGCGCGTCGATGCGCTGGCGCAGCCCCAACGCACAGTCTACCGCCGGCTGGAGGAACTCCTCGAGCACTCCGCCGGTGCTGGTGCTGGCGCTGCGCTGCGCGCTCACCCACGAACCGCCCACGCGGTGCGCCTGAGACAGCAGATTTGTTGCCTCACTGCGGAGATGTAGCAGCGCCGACCTCGCTACAGCTACTGCGTCAGTCGCGGTCGTTGCAGCCTCCCCGTTAAGCACGCCGCCATCCCCACCATGGCTGCGGAGGTCCGCTACAGGCGGCAGCTGCTGAAAGGGAGCTTTCGTCAGCATGTGCCTCAACGGCTCCGTGACTTTGCTTCTCAGGCTGGACAGAGACATCTCACGGAGGCCCTTGCGCCACAG